>Ga0210003_1002611_pt1 | contig 15063 bp, 17 predicted proteins | sample LantaG_FD_182804 | JGI IMG/M metagenome (GOLD analysis project Ga0210003, IMG submission 182804) | Deep subsurface microbial communities from Baltic Sea to uncover new lineages of life (NeLLi) - Landsort_02402 metaG (SPAdes) (version 2) | ecosystem: Environmental > Aquatic > Marine > Oceanic >... | reverse complement strand
TTGAAATATACTTTTAATCCTGAAACATCCATAATCTTTTCTTGTATTTTTTCAAATTCATCAATCATAACCATTTTGTCCCATGAACTAATTGTAAATTCCTCTCCGGGATTACATTTGTTTATAACTTCTGACAATAAAAAGGATGTTCTATCATAATTATCTTTTATCTCCTTTGCTTTTTCTTGTGTATCAAGTTTCCTTAATATATATTTGATTTCTTCCATATTTAGACAATAAATGATAAATTCCTTTTTCCCGATTTTGACTTTAGTCATAATTACTCCTTCCTTTTGATATAATTCTTCAGAATACCCTCAAATTGCTAACCTGAATACCCTACATAATGAAATTACATCAAGCCTTTAATATGATGGTTGTAGATTAATTAGCTTTGTTTTAATCGCATGCAATACCCCAGCAGTTGCATCATAATTGGCCTTCGCAGTAACTGCACAGGTCAATCTTGTTGGTCCACCAATATTAATTGGAAAAGCTTTATATTGAACTTTAGGCATATCGAGTTGTAGGGTATATTTTACTGGATCATCACATACCGCACCTTCAAACTTCACCTGGAAAGCCTGTTCTGTCCCATCTAAAAACTTGTTATATTCAGTTCTATCTATAAAATCAATTACAAAATTAACTATTGTAGTTCTAAAGCCGTCTCTGATAATACTTCTGGGTATTACAGTATGATTTAAAGTGTATCTTGCTTTGCAGGCATTGTTATAATTTATTCCGAAACTCAATATGTCATTATTAACAACCGGTGAATCACCTATTGATATTACTGCATTATTCCAGAGAAATGGGTCAGTAGTCTCAAGAGCTACAGAAGTCTTTGCTACATCACCTAAATTCTTGGAAATAATTCCGCAAGTTGCTTTTAAGATCTTATCAGTAGTAGAGAAATTCAAAGCTAAAGCGTTTACTACTCCACCTAAAAACTGGAAAGAATCCCCTTGATCCCGATAAACTTCAAAAGTATAAGGATTAAGTGGACAGTCAGCATGAAAATCATCCAGTCTGGGAATAAATATATGTTGTATGGCATTAGTGGCAGTTCCAACTACTACCCTTCTAATATCATCAATGTTGATAGTGAATTCCCCTTTATCGGTATGCATTTTAACCCCAAGACTGATTATTTCATCAAAATTGGTCATAGTCCCCAAAGCTATGGTGCATTCCTTTTCAACCCCAGCAACTAAAGCAGGAATATCAACCGATTTTAAAGTAGTACCTTCAACACCTCCACAATTGGCCAATTCACTAAGCATAAAGACTAAATCACCAACAGCACAATCAACAGATGACTTTATCCAAAATTTAATATGAGTATCCAGGTGCATATCAGTTAAAGTCACTACTTCGGTGGCTAAAATAGTATCAGCAGCCACTCCGGTAGTAACCTGTAATTTTACCGATTTAGTTCCTTTTTTAAACCAAATCATATCTACCCCAGAAATAACTCCACCATCTACCAATTCATTCCAGGTATCTTCACAATCCTCCAATTCGGTTTCGGTTGTTCCGGCAGGATCTGTATCTGGCACATCAAAAGCACTTCTTAGAATAGCCCCCAAACTTGCAGGGCGAACTTCTATTACGACATCACCAGCGAAAGCCCTTTCCCCCTGGTATGATTTTGGCTCATCGGGCACTCCCCTCTGTGCAGCAGATAATATTTCTTCAATATTAGCAATAAGAGTTTCACTAACAAATGGTAGATAAAATTCATTGTCACCTACAACCTTTTCACCCCAGGTAGTCTCTTTTTTAACTCCAATAAATCCTTTATTTCCTCCTGGCATTGTTAATCATCTCCCTTCTTTTTAGATTTTTTAACTTTTTTATTTTTCTCTTTGACTAAATCAAAATAGCCGGAATCTAAATATTTTTTTGCCTTCTCTTCGTCTCCAACTACTATAAATTGACCAGGCTGGAAAATCCCTAATCCAACTACTTCTAATTCACTATCGCGGTTATATTTTAATAACATAAAATCACCTTCTTTTTATTCCCTAGTTACAAAATTTTGCCTTAAAGTTATTTGCATATCTATCTCTACGCCCCTGAACGGATAAGAGCTAAAATCAAATCTAGTATTTGGGAAGCTAAAATATAAACATTCTCCATCCAGGTCGATATGAGCACCCAGGGCCTTCTTAATATCAAAGTTTAAATCAAGAATACCTTTAGTAGTGGCATCCCCGACTATCTGTTTATCCACATCAAAAATCTTTATATAGCCAAATATGGTGGCAGTAAAATTTATCTCCGTATTGTGGGGCATGGTTACTGCCTCTTCCGGTGCATTGGTAGGCTCTAATATAATACAGGGAAACATATTAACTGGAATATCATCCCTGGTCCCAGAATAGACAATTTTAATATAAGGACTTAAAACAGTATCCTCTTCTAAAATAGTTTTAATTTTATTCCAGATATCCTCTAATTTCATCTTGTTATTTCCTCTAAATATTCGGTAAAGATCTTAACTATGTTCTTCTTATCCTCTTCCTGGAAGAGTAAAAATTTCCTTTGTGGTATCTTAGCCGTTCTTGCCTTCTGGTGAACGTGCATAGCAAAAACATCTTCCCCGGTGCCCGGATCAACCCAGTGTAAAACCCTCGCTTTTACCGGGTAAATATCCCTGGCCGGTATCTTAATTGACCCGCCTTCCTGGTGTATCTTCATATAACCAAGATTAGTACCGATTTGTACTTTCTGATTAGAGACTACTTTATAGACAATAGAGCCTTTTCCATGTCCGGTATCCTGCAGGATCTTCGCTCCTTTTCCTTCTTTTCTTCGCATGGCTATTGTCATGGGGCTAAGTGGAGCCCATCTTTTTGGCCTACCTTCTGCCCTAAAATTTTTATCAATAGATCTTATCATCAAAATTCCGGACCGTTTTAAAGGAATCCTAAGATCTTTGGCTTTATTCCCGGCCTTCTTTAATAAAGCCTTTACCTTCTCATCGTTTTTAATCTCATAACTGATTAATGCTCCACTAACCATTAGCTAAATCCTCTAATTTATTAGGATCGGTTTTCCAGTTAGTTTCATCCCTTTCATCAAAGGTCCTTTTATAATCTTTAGTAGTAGATTGAATAGCCCCCACGTCTATGGTAATGCCTTCAATCTGTTTCCTACCTTCGGCAATATCTTTAAGGGTCTCTTTGGCCTCTTTATATTTATCAATCCAGGTATTTATGCTCGGTGATTTACCTGAATACAGGCCCCGCATTACATAATAAGAGGCAATATCCTCAGTTAAAGATTCTACGATAGCCGGGAATAATCGTTTAATTGTATGCGTTCCTGTCCCTTGATCGGTTATATCTATTTGAATACCGGATATTGCATCGTCTTTCCTGATAGCCACTTTTATATGAGTAGAATCCAAACGTATGGCATAATATACGATATCTGCTACCAAAGGATCGGGCAATTTATCAGTAGTCTTAAATTGAATCCTTGCCCCGGTAGGAATATCGATATCTACGGTAATTTTATCTTCGGTAATCTCGACTTCTGCAGTAGTTATCGATTCATCCTTCTCACCAAAGACATCAAGGGCAGCCAACATATCAGACGAAAAAGCTGCCCTTACTTCTGCGTCAGCTTTAATAATAGCCTTAGCCAATAATAAAATAGGCACTTCGGTTGCTGGCATATTTAGATTAGTCAATACATCAATATCATCACAAAAATACATCTAAATCTCCCTTATAATCAGAGGGAGAGAATATCATCCTCCCCCTCTTAGATTTATTTATTAGGTTATTGCTGGAGAAAATCTATATCCACAAGCAACACAAACCATTTTTTCGGTTTCTATATCGCCCACTTCAAACCAATCACTATGTTTTACTTCTATTCTTGCCCTTCTGGTTTGAAATTTTTGAGATTGGAAGGTATAACCTAAAGAGAATTTCTTTACTCCAGGTCTGGGTTCTATATAGGCTAAAATGGCATTCTTTCCCCAGAGATAAGATAAAACCGCAGCCTTCCCTTCTTTGGCTGTATTGTAACCAGCTTTACCGACGATCACCTTTTCCACCTCAAACACACTGGCCATAAGTTCGGGAGTAACTACGCCTTTTTGAACGTATTTAATCCGGTCTAAGATATTAGGATGATGTTTCAACTTATCATAAACAGCCTTTCCCAATAGCAATACATTCGGTTCTCTAAAAATGACTGAATGTATAGCATCCTTCCCGGTCTCAATATCTCCTATGGGGTCAGATCCATCAGTATAAACATCCCATTTAACACCTGGAGCATTGGCCGATAAGTTTGCCTCTAAGACATCTTTGATCCTCATCTCCAAACCCAATTGAAGAATATCAGTTAAAAATTCTACAGTATCTACTTCCAGGTTTAGAGGTTTGTCTGCATTGTCTCTTTCTATATCATCGATTAGATCGTTTAAGGCATGCTCATCGCAGTTATACCCATCAGTGGTTACTTTCCAATCCACCGTTCTTGATTCGGTTTTGGGAGCCCTCAAAGTTTTGGGAATCCTAAACCGATCAGCTTTAGAATCATAGATATAATATATATCCGATTTCTTTTTAACCGGTACAATCGGCATTAATTGTGTTCCGACATAATCGGCATTCCGATATTGTACCGAGATATTACTTAATATTTGATCTTTATGAACATTCTCCGGTCCTGGCATTTAATTTTCACCTCGATTCTTTTATAAATTATTATTAAGCACCAACAATAAGATGCAGTTTAGTAATTAAAACTTCTATTATTTCATCTGCACCCCCGGAAGCTTCTAGAGCTATTGCTCCGACATAATCTTTATCCGTATTTGCTAATACTCCATGTCCACTGGCATCGGGAGTTAAGAGTGCATTTTCGCTGCATGCTCCACCCATCACCAATTTACTCGTACCCAATAATCTTACCCTGGCAGCTTTGGTGTCAGCGGGAAGATTCTGTAAAATTCCGGTAGAAAGCTCTTTGGCAACACCGCAAGCGACAACGCCACTAGCCCCATCACATTTTACAAAGTGATATTGAGAACCAGTTAGATCTGCACCAGCTTTAAAAGTTAAATCTAAAACACCGGCAGCTTGAGACATTATTTAACACCTCTTTTCAATTAATTATTTATTTAATGATTATTTTTTCTTTTTTTCTTCGGTTGAATCCAGAACGGCTAAGACAGCTTCTCGATAGGTAGCTTCTTTATGCTCATCCATATATTTCTGGACCTTCTTTTCTTCTGGAGTTGATTTATCTTTGCCTTCTTCTTTTTCCTCTTCGCCCTTGCTTAATTCAGCAAAAATGGAGTCAGAGAAATTCGGTTGAAGTTCGATAAATTTCTCCAGTAATTCTCGCTGTGAAAGTTCGGTCTCTTTGTCATCTACCGTAAACTTGATTTTCTTTTCGTCAGAAGTAGACTCTACAAGAGCCATTAAAACTTCTTTCTGCTTAGGTAGAAAACGCATGTCTTTTTCGGAGCAGTGATCATCGATAAAGGTTTTAATTTCGGCTTCCCTTTTTTCCTTAGAGATCTTGCCTAGCTTTTCTTCTGATTCCTTAGACTTTTTCTCTTCGGCTTCAAATTTTTCTTTGAATCCTTTAGCTTCCTCTTTCTCTTTTTCGATTTTTTCCTTCTCCTTTTCAATTTTCTCGTAATCTTCCACCGCGATAAATCTCTTTCCTTCTACTTCAGTGATCTTAATTCCGTTTGGCATAATATAAGTCTCCTTTCTTTTTTTATCGACCTTTTCATATATAATTAATTTAGCATTCTCATCAAAATCATATAAGGCAGCAATATCTTTTAAATTAGTTACTGCCGGTAAATCAGCCCCTAAAAAGGCTATGGCCGAGAGGACCTTTTTATATATTTTCTTAGTGCTGGGCTCGGTATAATTGGCTAAAATCTCACTGGATATCCTCTTATACGCCCCATTTTTAATTAATTGATATAGGACCTTAGGCACTTCCTTTATATCCACTAAAATTTTATCCCCTGCTCTTTTTAATTTGGTGATCCAGCCACCAGCAGGTAATCCTGTCTTTTGTAATAGTACCTGTTTATCATCATGGCCTAATTTTACTTTGGGCTTTAACTTATCGATTATTTCATTAGTGCCACTTACAATATTGTCAAGATCTTCACCGGTTATTTTATTACCTTTCCATACTCCAATACCAAATACCTCAACATCTTTTAATTCATAGGTCTGGGAATAAGCTTCCAATATTGCCAATTCCATAGTGCTTAAATTCCCTTGTGTTTCAGTTTTAATCCAGTTACCCTCTTGGTCCTTCTTCCAACCTGCTTTTTTAAGTCCAGCCCAGGCAGTAGCGTTGGCCAAACCTTCTCTATCAGCCCTATCTTTGTACTGCTCAAAGGCATTATTGTAAATATCAATCCAGGTTTTCTGGGCTTCTGCCGGTAAGCCTTTTATCCCCTCCGGGATATTACTCGGATACTTGTAAGGCATATAACTCAACTCCTTTTAAATTTATAAAATTTTTAGGCTTTATAGCCATGATCCCAGCTTTTCTTTCTTTAGATATCGGGGTAAATTTTTCATATTTAGTTACTGGAACCAGAGTTCCCCTGCACTCATAATGATTAGGTGGCTTTATCCTGGCTAAATCAGGATCACCCTTTTCAAATACCTGGCCATCCAACCGCTCGCATATCTCGGTAGTCCTATCATCCATAATAGAAGAATAGGCAACTGCCGGTACAAAATCCCCTACCTCCGGATCGTTCATCATGGCCCAGCGCCCCTCATTATAGGCATCGCTAAAATTAGTTCTTACTACATTTTCAAGGTGCCAGGGAGTTAATTCTCTCCCGGTCTTTATTTCTATTGCAGTAGTCCCGATATATTCTTTAAAAAATCCATCCAATTGAAACATTATTTCCGGGGTACTTGCTCCGCCTTTAAGACCGTTATATAAAATTGCCCTTGCTTCCTTTAAGACGCTATCCCTTATCACCCCGGCAATCCAGAAGGATTTATTATTTAAATATTGCATAGCCTTGGCAGGTGGTAAACCAGGAATTATATCAATAAATTTCATCTTGCCCAGTTCACTTTTTACCTCTTCCTTGCCATACTGCCAGATCTCTTTTAGCCAATCCTGGATCTTATTCTTTAATTCCCCAACATAAGATAATTGTATTTTTTCAATCTGGGAAGCTGAATTAGTTTCAATGATCTTCTTTCTCAAAATATCTTTTTTAAGAGCTTCTTTCTGTTTAGTTATAATTTCTATAAGATCTTCTTTGGCTTTTGCTTCCCATTCATCTAAATTTTTTACTATCCTGGTAAAATTACATTTTTTTTCGTATTGGTTAGGCTGCCTTAATAATCTGGCCTGATAATTTTCTATAAAGCCCCCGCCTTTGGGTTTGGGTTCAGGTAAAATTATCCCTTCTTCTTTGGCCGGGATCTTAAGGAATCCCCTGACCCATTCCTCTTCTGGATTGATTAAACCTGCATCAACTAACGTTTTGGCAATTTCAGCCTTAGCCTTCTGATCATCTTTAATCAGTGATTCAAATTTAAAGTAGGGATATTTGGGTTGAGGAAAGTTAAAATCTATTAACCGTTTTATGATCTGTTCCCGGATTATGGTATCTTCGGTTTCTGTACCTAAATAATCAAGGATATAAATAAAGATATCAAAATGAGTTTTAGATAAAGCCCAGGAGCCCTTTTCTCCGGTATCCATTAAAAGAGTCCCCACCAATAAGGCCCTTGCTATCATTGCATTATTTATATTAAAAGCATCCTTATAACCTGCTTCTCCTCTCCGGACAGCTTCCATAAGGTCAGCTTCTAAACCCTTTGGCATAACTATTGCGGTATTAGTCTGAATGTTCTTTAATATTTCTAAATACTCATCCTGTTTGATTTTAGTAGTACCAGGTTCATAACGACCTATTACGGTGGGCTGGCCAAACTTCTCTAAAAAGACATTCCAGAATCTTTGTACAATATCATTAGAGAAATAATACCGGTAGGCAGCCCTAAAATCGGATTCACCATATAAACTGTCTGCATCGTCATCATTGGGGTTGTAGGCAAAGAGAATAAATTTATTAACCGGTAAATTTTTATTACCCATTTCAATCAATCCATTTTTTTCAATATTGCCATGCTCATCACATTTAAACATATAATTTACAGCTTTTCGGACTTTGATATTATCAATTCCGATCATCCCCTGAAATTCTCCACTGGGAAGGATCTTGTAGTTAATCTCGGCTACCGAATAACCATCTCTCATGGCATTCCATATTTTAAGCAGGGTATTATTTATATTCCCCTTCATTTCAGAAAAGCAATGTTCTACAAATTCAGCCTGTTTTACCGCATCCTGATCATCCTCATCTTCCGCCCTAATACCCCATGGGGTAGATAACCGGGCATGCTTCTTTAACATAAAGACAGCCTTAACCTGGCCATCCCGCCTTTGCATGGTCCGGTAAATCTCTAACCCTTTTTTTTCTGCCAGATCATCGGGATTATAGACAGGAAGATTGCCAATGCCCCAAATGTCAGTACCAGATTTGGACATTTCACCCATTTCCGGTCTAACCAGTTTTTTTATAGTCTCTTTAGTGTTTTGAAATATATCTTTTAAATCCATAAATCCCCTTTAGAAATAAAAAAAGAGAGCCAGTCAAAGAATGCTTTCGGCATTCTCAAACCTGGCTCTCTATAGTTAATCAAATTATTAAGTATATCCCGGGGCTCACTTTGAGAATATTTATTTTTTTCAAGAATAACATAAAATTATTCTTTAGTCAAATATTGAGATCTGTTTAGAATTTATTAGTTATTTTTTATTAATTAATCTGATTTTATTGGTTGTTCAGCAATTCCGAGTAACTTTTCGATCATGGTTAGACATTCTTTTTTTGTTTTTTCGGCAGCCCTTTTACCTTTGTATCCGAATACAGAAAAAATTTTCTGTAAATCGTAAGAATGGGCTGCTTTGTTTCTTGCCTTATTTAACTTTTTTGCAATGTTGAACCAATTTTCATCGATGCTTTGAAGATGTCTAACAAAAGTGTTATTAACACAATACCTTTCGGGAATTTTTGAAACACCCGATTTAGAAGGTATAGATAGATTTATTTTTTCATTATTATTACTTGCCAATTTTGGGTAATACTTTTTATAATATTCTTGTTCAATATCTAGATACTTTGTAAATTCGGTTTTATATTTCCTCATAAAAAAAAATCCAAATTTCGCAGGTAGCTTTACAGAATAATCATCTGGATTTTCTGGAAGAGATCGTTGAATATTTAATATCTTCTCTAGGATATCTAGGTTTTTATTAAAATTTGGTAAAAGCGTATCACAAAGATCAAATTCTTCTTCTAAATTAAATCTTGCTAGATCAAATAAATTTGAAAGAAATGTACGAATAGCAAAATCAACAAGAAGCCATGTTTCTAGTACCACGTATCTAGGATTATTCAATCCCTGGACGGATTTAAAAAATTCTTCTGTAAGGTTTGAAAAAGCAAGAAGATCAAGACCAGTACCATAAAATGGAGCATCACTTTGAAAAGAAAGAGAATCAGAAATATTTAAATATTCATTATTCTGCTTTTTATTTTTCATTATATTTTACCTTTTTTGTTTTTCTTAATTATATAGTCAAATTTTTTAAGAGTCAAACATACAATAGATTGTTATTTTTATTTTATTGTAACAACATTATAGTTTACAATAATTAATATTACTTTACATAATATAAATTATTGGGTCATTATTACCAGTCTTGTTCAGCGGTGGCTCTCTTCCCCGCACTTCTTCCCTCAACTACAAAGGCATCTTCTAACATATCGGGCATTAATTCATATATAAGCCAGACTAAAGCGTCTAACCGATCCGGGGATTTACCCCCTGGCACCCATTCACATAATTGATCCTCTAAATCCGGGAAACTTCCAACATGGTGGACCTTCCCCTGCTCATATAAGGCGCTAACTGGTTCAGCCCTTGTATATTTACCCCGGGAAGCCCTGACGCTCCTATATGAGATATTTGCTTCAATGGACCTTATAACATATTCAACCATATCACCGCCATTATTTACTTCTCCAACTATCCGATCCGCTAAAATTTTATGATAAGCGGTTACCGCTGCATTTCCCCATTTATCCGGACTTCCTTTTACGGTGGCATCTTCTAAGATCCAGACGTGTCTATCTTCACTTAAACCACCTCCGATGATCCCGGTTTCAGAGGACATAATATTGTCGGTAGCCTGGGGATCAACCGCAATGGCCACCCTGATTAATTGAGGGGCTTTATTCCTACGATTATTTTCAATGATCTTTCTGGTCCACAGGGCATCGGGGTTGTCCTCTAATATATAGCCATGAATCTCTTGCCTTCCCAATCTCGTACCTTCGTATTTCTTGATTACCCGGTTAATATATTTTTCTGATAAATTATCTATATTTTCATAACTGTTTCCCCTGACGTCTTTTATATCGGGATCATCAATTAAATTTTTAATGATCGGAATTGGCCGGGGGGTGGTAGTAATTACCACCTGGGGGTTAGGTCCTATTCTTAAACCGAATTCCATGTTATCCCAAGTGTCTTTAGGATACTTGAATTTAGAAAGCTCATCGATCCAGACTGTATCGTGCTGTTCTCCTCTTAACTGGTCCGGCTCATCCCCAGAATAGGATATAGCAATTGCCCCATTAGGCCAGGTTAATCTCCTCTTTGAAGGCTCATAATTGGGTCTAAACCGGGGATGAGAAACTTGCAATATTGAGGATTCCCCTACTTCTATCATAGCGTCCCGGACATCCGCTTTGGTCTGGCCTACTAAAGCTATTCTTTTAAACCCCTTTTTTACCCGATCTATGATGAATTCTGCCCCTGCCCGGGTTTTACCGTAGCCTCTTCCAGATCTTAATAACCATCCAAACCAATCGCCTTTCGGTGGTAACTGCTTGGGCCTGGCCCAAAAATCCCAATTATACAGCAGATTTAGGGCTTCTTTTTCGCTTAGGTTTTTTATTTCTTTTAAGACTCTTTCCCTTTTTCTCTCGGGCAATAATGCTATTGATTTTACTAATGAGCTTTTCTTTGGCATCTTTTAATTCAATCTCCTCTATTTCCGAAGCCTCACCTATTAAGGTAAGATATAATTTAATCAGTTTTTCGTAAGAATCGGTCACGACCTTTAAATCTTCAATCTTTTTTATCTCAATTGTTTCATCTTCTTTACTATCTTTGAATTTCTTAATCAGCCTATTGAGCATAACCTTAAAAATATTAAGCTGAACTTTTATTTCAGCCTTAAACCCGGCCTTAATATTGATAATGGTTTCGTTGGTTTTATCTTCTAAGCCCCTGGAAATTTCAATATCCCTTTGCTCAATCCTCTCTTGCCAGTTAAATAATTTAGACCATTTTGCTATGCTTCTTTCACTGACTTTATACTGAACTGCCACTGAACTTAAATTCCTTTTATCTCCGAGCAAATAATAATATTCAAAAGCTTCTTTGTGTCTTAGAGTTTCTTTCATCTTTTTACCTCATACCAGAATTTTATCCCGGTAGAATTGTTTTGATTATATAAATGCTGCCATCCTTTTTGTTCAATTAATTCTAATATCTCTTCCCCGGTTTTGCCTTTCCAGCGGTAAACTTCTTCAATCTCTTCCCGGGTCCTGGCCCGATGTAAACAGGTTCTCCAATAAGCACCCCCGCAATTCCTTTTCATGCTCCAAATCCTGAATCTTTGGGAAGCATAAGTTAAAGTGCTGATCAGATAGTTTTTATCCCAGTGATACATCTTTCTTATATCGAAATCCTGCAGGGGAGTATGTAAGGTAGGCTCAAGATAGGTCATTTTTACCTCAATCTTAGGATTTTTATATCGGGTATCCTGTCTAAAGGAATTACAAAACTCCTCCACGCTCTCCTGGGGCTCGTATCCGGCAATTATAAACAGGGTTAATCGGTGATTAAATTCCCTTGACGCTTCCATTATTCGCCTGATCTGTTCACCGGAGATAGGTTTTCCGTAGAATTTCCTGGTTTTCTCTGAAAATGACTCCAGGCCTATCCGATAATAATAACAGGTTTTAGCCTGGACTTTAGTCATTTTTAAATAACCTTCTGCGGTTATTGACCTAACATAAGCCCTCTGGTATAGTTGTTTAGGTCCTAAATTATCATTGGTTATGATCATAACTTGTTTGTCTATATTCGGCAAATAAGAATTATTCTGATATTTGGTAGTCCAGGAAGTAAAACAGAATTTACATTTTTTCTTGCAACCTCTGCCCCCTAGAATGATCCTTCTTCTTGCTCCGGTCTTTACTATCGGCACCAAATCCCAGTCAATTTTAGTGGAAGGATAGATATTTCCCTTTTTTCCTTGGTAATAAATAAAGGGTAGCTCTTTAAGTTTTTCAATAATTTTACCGGGACTTTCATCTTTTATTAATTGCAGTTTTTCAAAGATCTCAAAGCCCTCACCCACGTTTATTAAATCTACCAGGTTGGAGTACATCTTCTCATGAAAAGCCTCACTACCCCCTAAAATAATCGGTTTTTGACCCTTTCTGGCCTCAAATATCAAATTTATCTCCGTAGGATCTGAAATTGAAAGTAAGATTATATCAGCTTCTTTTTCCTCAGTTACTTCAAGCCCATAAACTTTACACATATAATTTAACCAGGCCCGGGTATAATTACCATATCGATATATTTTTATGGCAAATTTAGCCATTTTTTAACCTTCCCGCAGATAAACTTAGCCACCTCTAAAGCAATTATCCTTCTTTCTTTATCCTCCAAATTCATTACCTCTTCTGATCTTTGAATAAATTCCATTTCATCTATACTTCCGTCTTTCTCAACTGGGGAAACAAACTTCCCGAAACTTATCACCACGCATCGCCGGAACTTTCTTCAATTTATTTAATTTTGCAGCCTTATATCTGGTGTGGCCTGCCCGGATCACTCCGTCAGGAGTAGCTATTATCGGATTTATAAAGCCATAATTTTTGATTAATTTTGATAGTTTTTTAGAAGCCTCATCATTGATCCGGGGATTTTTCTCCCACTCTTTTAGTCTGTCTATATCTATATATTCAATTTTTAGTTTTCTCATGATCTTCCTTCCAAAAAATAAAAAAACCAGATTTAAAGGCAATTTCTGCTTTTTCAATCTGGCGATCTGGTCGCTCTATGATATTTTATTTTAATAACTTCACAATTACTTTTCCTAATAAATTAACGCTAATTAAATTCTTTGCTCCACATTTCGGGCATATAATTACTTGCTCTTTCGGCCTATTACTAAATATATCAAATCCCGGTGAGCCATCAAATAACCTTCTATTACAAGGCTCCCCTCGATATGTTCCTTTACATCTTATCTTTTCTAATTTCATTTTATAGCATCTGCCCCTATTTAGTCAATCTACTCCCACCCGGGAATTAACCCGCTATATTTTTCCATTTCTTTATAGCTTAGTATTTCCTCGAAATCTATTCCCAGATCATCACATATAAATTTAATCATTTCTCCATTAGCTTTATCCCTTGCGTATTTGTCCAGTATTATAAACTTTAACCTGGCAAATTCTTCCGGATAATATTTTTTAAATCGCTTTAGTTTTGTTTTATCAGATTTTCTAAGCCAGCCCTTAACTTCAACCCAGCGATTGACTGCTGCCAAAAAGAAATCTGGTTTATAGAATCGGCTGCCACGTTTAATCTCCTTAAATTCAAATTCCTTATATTCATAGATATATAATTCACCGATATATTTATAATATCTGGCTACATTGGCCTCCATTTTTGACCTGAAAAATTGTTTTAAATCTTTCCGGTAACCGCCTTTGGCTACTTCCATTTTTTATATTCCTCCCAGGTACAAGATTTGAATATCCAGGGTCTGTTTACCCACCTCATAAAATCTTTATATTTCCTGCTTTTTAATGAATTATTGTAATTCATAACGTAAGCCTTAATCGATCCTCGTTCATCCTTAATATCTCTTAATCTTTGTATTCTATAAAGATCTTCTTCAAAGGTGGTATCAAAGCCAATTAAGACATATACGGTTATATTTCTGGGCCTGATCCCCGCCTTAATAACAAGTTCTAATCCACTTATTATCTCGGTTTCATCTTTGATATTATCCCAGGCAAACCTTATTATTTCCTTATATTTTATCTTGGCCAACAGTTTAGCATTTTCTTTATTCACAAGCCGGGCATCCAATCCCTGGTTAAAATCCATTCGCCAGCCCTTATCAATATATTTTTGTAATTTTTTAATATGAGAAGGTAAGGCCAAAAAATTGTTATCTAATAAAACTACTACATTAGATTTGGCATTCAAAAATTCTTCCACTTCTGCGTGTTCCCGGATTTTCCCTTCCTTCTCCGGTACTATACAAAATTTACATTTTCGGATACATCCCCGGGTTGTAAAGCCCAGGGAATATTTGAGATTATATAAATTATAATCGGGTTTAATATGTTCTATGTATTCCGGTAATAAGGTTAAATATTCAAAGCCCGATCCACCGCAAATCATATTCTCTTTTACATAACCATCGTTTTCATGGCTTTTTTGAAATATTTTAGAGCAATAAACTTTATCATAAGTGGAATGCCACAATGGATTGTAGAATTCTACTTCATCGCCTTTTTGCTTATGATAAGCAGACAATTTCATTAAAGCTAAATTATGACATTTTGAATCAATATCAAATAAACCGATTTTCAGATTCATATCTTCCCTAATACTTTTAATGCAAACAAAATTTCCATGAGGATTATTACACCAAACAGCGCCCACCAGCCCCACTCGTTAGTTTCCTCTGCTTTTTTAACCGGTTCACTAAATCCTTTAAATTCTTCCTCTCCCCATTTTAATCTCATTTAATCACTTCCCTTTTTATTTTTTAAAATACTCCTTCCATCTCTTCCCTTAAATTATCGGCTATCATCATACAGAAATTAGCACAATCAGCACAGCATTTTATCAC
>Ga0210003_1002609_pt1 | contig 15072 bp, 4 predicted proteins | sample LantaG_FD_182804 | JGI IMG/M metagenome (GOLD analysis project Ga0210003, IMG submission 182804) | Deep subsurface microbial communities from Baltic Sea to uncover new lineages of life (NeLLi) - Landsort_02402 metaG (SPAdes) (version 2) | ecosystem: Environmental > Aquatic > Marine > Oceanic >... | reverse complement strand
CGACGATTCGTAGCCGGCCATCGCGATCCCGAGCTGCTTGAGGTTATTGGCGCAGCTCGTCCGCCGGGCAGTCTCGCGGGCCGACTGGATCGCTGGCAGGAGCAGCCCGACGAGAATCCCGATGATCCCGATCACAACAAGCACCTCGATCAGCGTGAAACCGCGGCGGGTCCGGCCCCGGGCCGGATCGCCAAACGCCTCCCCCCGTAGAACCACCGTCTCCATGGCCACTCCCTCCCAAACCGAATACCAGATCTCGCTGCACAACCAACCGCCATCCAAAGTTTACACGGCGGCAGGGAAAAAGGTGCCGGCAAAAATCGACGTCTGGGCGATTGCGGGCAGGGAGTTTGAAACCCTCGTTTTCGGGCGACGAGGGACTGTTTCCCCGGCCGGCTTGGGGCCGCGGCCGCCGCGACGCATTGGCGTGCGCTAGCAGGAATCGGTTGCATGGGTCGCTCCCGGCTGTTCGCCGCGCGGATCATGAAGCCCCTGCCGCGGCCGTCGCCCGCAGCCCAGCCGACGAGGCCGACGGCGCCTCCTCGATCAACTTGAGCAGCCGGTCGATCATGCCGTCGGCGTCGATGCCCTCGGCTTGGGCCGTGAAGTTCGTATAGATGCGATGCCGCAGGACCGCGCGGGTAACGGCTCGCACGTCGTCAGCCGTCGCCTGCGGATTGCCCCGCAAAAGCGCCCGGCTCTTCGCCCCGAGCGCCAGATACTGCCCGGCCCGCGGCCCGGCACCCCAGGCGAGATACTTCCGAGTAATCTCCGGCGAGGTCTCCTTGTTGGGGTGGGTCGCCGACACGAGCCGCACGATGTATTCGAGCACGTGGTCGCTGATCGGCACCTGCCGCACCGCCTTGCGGAGCTCGAGCACGTCGTCGCCGGTCAGCACCGATTCCGGAGTTTCCAATCCCCCCGCCGTCGTGTTCTTGATGATCGTCTTGAGCTCCACGTCGGAGGGGTAATCGACGTAGAGGTTGAACATGAAGCGGTCGAGCTGCGCTTCCGGCAGCGGGTAGGTGCCCTCCTGCTCGATCGGATTCTGCGTCGCCATCACCATGAACGGCTCATCAAGCTTGTAGGTCTTCTTGCCGACCGTGATGCTCTTCTCCTGCATCGCCTCCAAGAGCGCCGCCTGCGTCTTGGGGGGCGTGCGATTGATCTCGTCGGCCAGGAGCAGATTCGTGAATACGGGGCCCTGGACGAAGACAAACTGCTTCTTGCCGGTCGAATGATCCTCCTCGAGGATCTCCGTGCCGGTGATGTCGCTGGGCATCATGTCGGGGGTGAACTGAATCCGCTTGAAGTGCATCGAGAGCGTCTTGGCCAGCGTGCTCACGAGCAGCGTCTTGGCGAGGCCAGGCACGCCGACCAGCAGCACATGGCCGCCGGCACACATGGCAATGAAGACCTGGTCGATCAGGTCTTCCTGGCCGACGATGACCTTGCGGAGTTCGCCGAGCACGCGTTCGCGAGCATTGCGGGCGTGCTCGATCGCCTGTTGGGCATTGGGAGCGTTCATGGGGAGGGGATCCGTGGGGGAGTGGAAAAACCTAAAAAACGTGAAGAATCGGCGAACGAAAAATCAGGGAACGACGGCGTTGAATTGCAATTCCAGCCAGGGTGGATGATCATGCGACCGGCGACTTGGAACGGGAGCGACCGGCTCGAAGCGAACCGCTCCCGAGCCGCCGCGGCCCGGTTCCTTCCAGACGAAACCGCCGGGATAGTCGCGGGAATGGCCGTCCACGAGTCTGCCGGGATGCCGGCCCGATGCGAGCGGGGGCAATGGGGCGGCGAAGACGAAGGTCTGCCCCAGCTGCGGGTCGCACCGCACGCCGCCGCGGGGCTCGAGCGGCAGGGAGAATTCGTCGATCTCGAGCGCGATCTGCTTGGCAATCGCCTGCGACTTGGCGGCGAGAAAGGCATCCCGCTCCTTGTCGGCGATGGTGCCGTTGCCGTCGGCATCCATCGCCTTGAGTTCCATGAGCGCGGCCCGCTCGGTCGGCAGCAGACGATAGGTGAGCAACACCTGCCCATCCTCGGCGACGAGCCGCAGCTCCCGCTCGACGTGGTCGATCGGTGACTCGTGGCCGCGACCGGGGGTCGGGACCAGCGCCAGGGCGATGCCCGCGGCGACTACGAGAATGTATCCAGACGCTTTCATGGTGTGGCCGCGGCTCCCTTGCCGGCCTCGATCGCCCCATCCAGGGCGGCCGGCAGTTGGTAGGTGTCGAGCCCGGAAGTCAGCAGGGCGGCGATGAACGGCGATTGTCGGAGCGCCGCAAAATCGGCGGCATATTTGGCCGGGGCGGCCGCGCGGGCCGCCCGCACCGCGGCCTCGAGGACCGCGAAATCCCCCGACTTCAGGCCGGCGACGATCAGCGGCGAATCGAGCCTGATCTGGGCCAGCGACCGCAAGACCGCGACCCGGTTGGCTGGCGTCGCGGATTGAAACCGCCGGATCACATCCGCCTCGGCGGCCTTGTCGCCCTGCCGCAATCGGGCCAGATCAATGAACAGCCGGGCCTGCTCGAGCGGTTCGGAAACCAGGCGTTCGGCACCGAGGTCGGGAAAATACCTCGCCGTGTCGGCGGTCAGCCGCCGCAGCGAATCCCGGGCTTCGTCGTCGGCGTAATTGCCCAGGGCCCAGATGGCCTGGCCGCGAACCGCCACCGGCGCCGTGACGTCCTCGGCCAGGCTGCCGAGAAACCGCGCGGCGCCGGGCAGGCTGCGCTGGCCCGCAATCCGGCAGAGAAGATCCGCCTGCAGCGGCTCGGCGGCCTTGGCGAGCAGGTCGCTCAAGACCCGCCCGCTCGTCTCGCCGGGAATGCGATTGATCGCCATGATCAACTTCATGCGCAGGGCAGGATTTTTCTCGCGGTCGAGCCAGGCGACCAGTTGGCCCACCGCCTGCGAATCGCCGACCGCGCCGATGGCATCGATCAGTTGCGGGCTGGGATCGGGCTCTTCCGCGAGCAATTCCCTGATGGCGGGCAGATAGGAGGCGTCGGGGTGGGCCGCGGCGGCATCGAGTGCGACCCCGAGCACGCTGCCGCTGGATCCTTTTAGGGCCGCGAGGATCAGGGCCTGCCGGACGGGCCATTGGCTCTTTGCGGCCGCGAACAGAATCGACCGCTGCACCTCGGCGTCGGTCGAGCGGGAAAATAATTCGAGCAGCGACTGCCCCACCTCCGGCGATCGCGGCCAGGCCTCGGCGGCCTGGGCGAGCCTGGCCAACACCACGGGCGACTGCTCGGAACGAACCCGCACGAGCCATGCCGCCAGCGCCCCAGACCGCAGCTCGACCGGCGCGAGCGGGCTTCCCGGCCGGCCCTCCGCCGCGATGCGGCCGACCGCGGTCGCCGCCGCCTGCCGCACCTCCTCGTCGGGGGATTCGAGCATGCGTATAACCCAGTCGCCCGCCGCCACGGCCCGGGCATCGCCGACGAGCTTGAGCAGGGCCGCCGCCGTGGCAGGATCACCCGCAATCGCCGGATTGTCGCTCGCGGCGGCGAGCGCGGCCTGAAAGCCGCCGGCATGCTGCCGTTCGCTTTCCGCACGCAGCCACCAGCCGAGCGCCGAAAACATGAGCCGGAGTTTCGCGAGATCGGGGTCGGTGGCGGCGGCCTGCGCGTTCAGCCAATCGATCGTCGGCAATGGCGCGGCGCGAATGACGGCGTCGGGCAGCGACCGCGGCCAGGCCTTCCAGCCCAGGCCGACCGCCAGTTTCTTCTGGGCCTCCGCCGCGTCGGCCGCGTGGAAGAGGGCGAATGCCGCGGGCTGGTAGAGCCGCAGGATCTCCCGATGCATCCGGCGGCACTTCGCCGCCTCCGCGATGATCTCGCAGAGCATCTCCGCCTGCGCGGGCTTCGATTCGTCGAGAAAACCGGCGGCGGCCAGGGCGGCGGCGACACCCGCCGGCTGCAGGGAATCGACCGTCACCGAGGACGGCCTGCCCGTCCCGTCGTCGGCCAGGAGTTCCTCGATGGCGGTGACGACGGCAGCCCGCTCCGCCGGCGTGAATTCGTACTCCGGCCAGTCGGGCTGGTCCTTGTGAAACCAGCCAGGCTTCCGCTTCGGCCCGGAATGGTGGTACCGCTCCGGCAGGTCGCCATCCTGCACCACGGCCAGCAGGCTCACCTTCTGCCCCTCGAGCTTCCACGGACCGGGAACCCGGCTGCCATTTTCCTGCCGCCAGGTCTCCGCGGCGGTGGGAACCCCGAGGGCCCGCCACGGAATGCGGATCTCCGCCGTATAGCCGGTGTCGGCATCGCCGGGCTGGTTGGGGGTCGAGGCCGCGCCGTCGGCCTTGGGCTTGAGCTTCACCGCGTGGGTGACGGTGTGCGGCGGATCGTCCCGCAGCCATTCAGCGTCGAGGAACATGATGCCATGCGTGGTGAGCGTGCCCTTGGCGACGGGCCACTCCGGGGCCGGCACGATGCAGAACACGTCGTTGAACTGATTGAGCGCGTTGTGGTGGATCTCCCACATGAACCGCTCGTCGCCGAAGGAAATAAAGAACTCCACGACGTCGACCTTCGTGGCGGGATCGTAGATCGAGGCCCCCGGCCGCCGGTTTCCCTCGGGGCCCTCGGTGCGGCCATTTCCCAGGGCGAGGAGGTTTGCGTCGAAGGTCTCGTAGCCGATGTAGAGATAGTTGCCATCCCAGGCATACCTCGCGACCATCCGCTTCTCGGCCGACTTCTGCCCCTGCTTGCTGCCGAGGTAATCGACCTCGACCGGCTTGGCGATCTGCCAGACCGGCTCGTCGAGCACGCCGTCGACGACGACCGGCTCGACGGTTTCGGGGATCGACTCTGCGGCAGGCGTGCGGCCGCTCGACCCGGCGGCGAGGCAGGCGAGGACGACAAGGACGACAAGGACGCGGCGAAGGGGAAGGAAAAAGTATTTCATCGTTTCAAGACGGGGTTCACCCAGTTGGCGGCATCGAACTTGTTGCCGTCGTTGCCATCGGTCACGACCAGCCGCAGCCGGTTGACGCCGGCGACGTTCACGTCGACTTCCCGCGGCGCATCGAGCCCCGACATGAGCGGACTGGCCCAGAGCTTCCGGCCGTCGCCATAGACCTCAAACGCGACCGTGCCACGGCCCTCCGTCATCGCGTCCACGCCGACCTTGCTCGTGAACCGGCTGAAGCGGCCGTTCAGCGGAATCTCGAGCAGGCTCCGCGCGAACGTGCCCACGCCGCTGGTGAAGGTTTCCTGATCGATCTTCAAGGGGGCGCCGACAATGTTGCGGGCATACCGCAGCGTGCCCACGTTTTGATCCGCATGCACCGCTCCGACCGCGGAGAGCGGGAAATCCTCCCCCCGCCAGGCAAACGCGGTCCAGGTGGCGGTGTTCGCCGGCGTGGAATAGCGGATCTCGACGTCGGCCTCCGACCTGCCGCCGAGCGCCGCGGCGTCGATGACGAAGATCGATTCCCGCAGGCCGCCCGACAGTTCCTTCTCCGACCGGCGGAGATCCCAGGTGCCAACCGGGCTGCCGTTGACGACCACCTCCGCCAGCTGGCCGGTCGCATCGAGCAGGAACTGCTTCCGTAGCACGAGCCCGCTGCCCGCGGGCACGGCGATCGTAAACGCCTCCGCCCCGCCCGCAGGAAACACGACGCCGGGCAATTCCCGGGGCTCTCCGGCCACGGTGCGGCCCACGATCACCTGCTTCTGGCCGCCCGCCAGCCGATACTTCTGGCGGCCGCCGGGTTCCGGTCGGAAGGCGGCGAGCACCCGCTGCGACCACTCCGCCTCGGCCGCGTCGCGGACCTGGAGCCGCAGGAGCGGCTCCGCGAGCGGCTCGGAGCCGGCTTGGAGCGTGAACCGGCAGGGCACCCTGCCGACTGGATACCAACCCTCTTTCTCGGGCACCGTCGCGCCGAACAGGTCGCGGGCTTCGGTCACCGCGACGCCCGTTCCCGCGAACGAAAGCCAGCCCGCGTCGTCGTTCCGCCAGACGATCACGTGTGCCGATCCGCCGCCGCCCCCTTGCAGCACCGCCCGCGTGCGGCCGGGCACGACGTCCGCGACTTCGAACCGCTCGCCCACGGGAGCCTCGGCCAGCCATCTCCGCACCTGCGCGATCGCCCAATAGGCGGGCTTAAATTGATATGCCGCCGGCTTCTCCGTGAGCGGGGGAACCGACACGACGCGTTGGTAGGCGAGGCCGAGGCCGAGGCGGGCGTAGTCGGTGTTGCGGAGCTCGAGCACGGAGCGGACGTCGGGCCCGTCCACGAGCAGCGCGGCCCGGGCGAGATAAGCGGCCTGATCAAAGGCGTCGAGCCCGCCCAAATCCCGCTCGACCGCCCAATCGAGATCGGTGAACAGGATGGTCCGCGGCTGCTTCGTGCCCGGAGGATTGAGCACCGCACGCAGATCGCGGCTGTAGGCGACGACGCCCGCGTCTTCGGGCGAGAGCCGGCCCACGTCGAGCCGCACGTTCACGCCGGTCATGAAGTCGAGCCCGCCGGCCTTCCCCAATTCCTGCAGGTAGGTGAGGGCCGTCTCGCGGCCGAGCCCGCCAAGATAGACGGGCTTGTTCTTTCCGTAGATCCGCCGCCATTTGTCGGCCGACTTGAGGAACGGCAAGAGCTTGTCGGGCGGGAATTGCATCGGGCCGGTGCTGTCGGGGCTGTCCCAGAGAATCCAGCCGCTGACGTCGTCGGCCGCACCCCGCATCACCTCCGCGACGAAGTTGTCCCAGTCGTCGAGCCGTTCCGGAACCATGAACGTATTCACCGCCTGGCCCACGTGCCGGTTGGGCCGGACGAACGTGCCGGCCTTCACCTGCTCCATGCCGCCCTGCGCCGCCCAGCAGGCGGAGTAGCCGAGCAGCAGATAGGGCTCGCCTCCCGCGGAGCTCACCCGCTTCGCCCGACCCTTGATCGTGTCGAGCTGCAGGTTGCCGGGGTGATGCTCGACCCAGTCCCAGTCTTCGTCCACCAGATTGAACGTGGCGCCGACGGGCTTCCGCAGCGGCCATTCGTCGCCGATGACGTCGATCCAGTTGGGCCCGAGCACGGTGGCCGGGTCGGCGGCGAGGAGATCCTCCTCGATCGCGGCGAGCGGCTCCGGCCGGCCGGCCTCGCGGACCAAAGCCTTCACGACATAGAAGCCTTCCGGAAAATCCTTCGCGAGTTCGATTGTTTCCCGGGCTCCGGCGGCCAGCTCGATCTCTCGCTCGATGCCGGCGACGCGGTCGCCCCGCCAGTCGAACAGCCCGCCGCTGATCGCCACCGTGCGGGGCTGCCCGAGGCCGAGATTGGAGAGCGTCACGGTGAGCGGCACGGCCGGCGATTGGAAATTCGATTCGTCCGGGCGGTCGAGGCCGAGCGTGATCCGGCCCTCGGGCGGAAGCTGCGTGGTCACGGCGAGATCGTCGACGAACAGCCGGCCAGACTCGGTCGTGGCGGTGCGGGCGTCGACCGCGAAGTGGATGCCGAGCGGATAGTTCGGCGTGAAGGCGAGCGGCCGCGCCGCGCCAGACCAGTTTGGCGCCGGCGGCGGCAGCGTGAACCGCACCTCGCGCCAGCCCTGCCAGTCAACGCGAACGGCATTCTGCAGGTCGCCCTCGGTCCGCGGCAGGAAGAGGTTCCATTGCCCGTTCGGCAGCCCCTTGGCGATGCCCACCCGATCACCGACCACCGGATAGAAGAGCACGCCCGATCCGTCGCCGTGGACCCAGACGGAAAGATCGATCGGCACGCCGAGCAGCGGGGGATCGATGGAGACGAACCGCCGGGCGAGATTAGACTTATTCCATTCGATATCGAGCGAACGCTTGCCGCCATGGGCCTGCGCGGTGCTGGTGCGAGCCGCACTCGCGCCGACTGCCGGGGCATTTTCGATGTCTCGGCCCTTGAGCCCGAGATAGCCGCGATCCGCCTCGAAGTCGGCGACCACCATCCGGCTGTCGGCGCGGGTGAGCACCATTTCGCGGATGGTGGAAACCGAGCCGTCGTCCTGGTCAAACGCCGTGACCTGCAGCGTGTACGGCGCGAGCTTTTCCTGGGCCGTGGCGGCGAGGCCGGCGAGCGGCAGCGACACCGACTTCGCCTCACCGATCGCCAGGTCGAGCGCGGCCTGGCCGCTCCCGATTGCCTGGCCGCCACGATCGAGCAGGGTCCACTGCACCTTCGCCTTGCGGGCCGCATGGAGCGAGGAATTCTGGACGGTGGCCGTGGCATTGGCCTGCGGCTGCCACTGATGCGCCGGCTGGTCGTAGGCGATGTGAACCGCAAGCGCATTGGCGAGCGGCTGCTGCGTGTAGACCTCGATGGGGCCGATCTGGATCGAGCCCTTCTGCTCGGGCTCCGCCGTCTCGATCCGCAGCGCCGTGAGCTCGAGCGGAAAGTCGATCTCCCGAGTCGATCCTTCGGGAGTGGTCGGGCCGCGGCCGCGGCCGGGGAGCGAGACCTCGACATACCGCCAGTCGGTGAAGTCGAGCGTGGCCAGTTCCCGCTCGCCTTCGTACAGCCGCAGCCAGCCGCCTTCCCAAAAATCGGCGCCGTCGGTGAAATCGAGAAACAGGGCGAAGAGCCGCGACCTGCTGCCATCCCCCTTCACCCAGAAGCCGGCGCGGTAGGCGTTGCCGGGCAGGTATCGCTGGGCGCCGGTGTAGACGGCCGCGTCGCCGGCATAGTCGATCTGGAGCGCGTGCTTCGACGGCGGCTTCCCGTTCGCGGGCACGACGTCGGCCCGGCTGATCCGGGCCGATGTCTGGACCAGGGGACTGGCCCGCTGCGCCTCCCCGTGCGTCCACGCGATCCAGCCGCGCAGGTTTTCGCGGACCGGCTTCGGAATCCCGGCGGTGAACCACCGCGCGGCGGCGTCGCCCATGTCGTCGAAGAGATAGCGGCTGTTTCCCACGACCAGCTGCGAATCGATCCGGGCGGAGAGCTCCGGCAATTCCGGCGACAGCACGTCGCCCGAGACCTTGAAGGGGGGAAGGAACGCCGCGAGATTCTCGGGGGCGAGATCCCAGCGGACCTCCTTCTGCCCGCCGGCGGCGAGGTCGAGCGTGAACTCCCGCGTGGCCACCATGTTTTCATTGCGATCCGTCAACTGGATGCGGCCCCGCACCTGGGCCGGCGCCTTCGTAAAATTGCGGGCATCGAGAAAAAGTTCCAGCGGCTCCCCGAACTCGCGAACGTCGGAACCGATCCAACCGATCGAGGCCTGCCCGTTCGGCGGGGCGGCGGCCGGGTAGAGCCGCAGATCGTCGAGCTCGATCGTTCCGGGCTTCGGCTCCTTGCCGACGGGGTGGACCACGATTCTCTGGAACCATGGCGAGTTTCCTTCCGCCGCGGCCGGCACCTGGAAGTCGACCTCCTTCCAGCCCTCGAAATCGAGCTTCACCCGCGGAGGAGAGAAGTCGCGGCGAGCCACAAAGACCTGGCGGCCGTCGGCCTCCGTCCTCAGCGCGCCCTCGCGGAAGCCGATCTCGAGATCGTTGCCGGATTTGTCTCCCTTGACCCAGACCTTCGCTGTTCCACCGCCGGCAAGCTGCCTGCGGTCGTCACCGAAGTCGATGCCGACGGGCCGGTTCGGCGGCGCGAACGAATAGTGCAGCCGCAGGCTCGCCAGGCCGACCTTGGGATCGGTGGTGTTCGATTCAGCCCGCAGGCCGGCGCTGCCCGGCACGAGCGCCGAAAAGTTTTCAACGAGCTGGTGCGGCTGCGCCGCCGCCGACGCCGTCAGCGCGACGAGGAGCACGAGCGCACGAATCATGATGGCGGGGAGGTTCATTTGGGGGCGTCGGCGGCGGGTGAAGGGGATTCGGGAACCCAGACGACCACTCGGTTCTCGGTTTTCATGTACGTGCGGGGGGGCGTGGTGTAACTCGTGTAGGCATAGCCGATGTTGAGGAAGAGCTGGTCCCGCCACTTGGCGACGCCGAGCACCTTCTGGTCGAGCTTCGGCCCTGCAAACCGCGGATCGGCCTGGCCGTCGGCCTGCTGCAAGACCGCGAGCCCCGTGTCGGTGGGCACGAGCAACTGGGTCTGCGTGGCGATCGGCTGGCCGCTCAAGCCCGTCGCGAGATCCCGCTGCCAGCGGATCGCGCCCTCCGGGCTGACGAGCGCGACCGTGCCGGCTTCATTGGCGACCGCGATCCCGGCAGGCGTCACCACCGGGCAATTCGAGATGCGGCCGCCGATGGACTGCTGCCACGTCTCGCTGCCGGAGGCGAGATCGAACGCCCGCAGCGTGCCGCTCTCGTCGCCGAGATAGACGCGGCCGTCGTGGATGGCCGGAGTCGATCGGGTGAAGAGGGCGATCGGAGCCTTCCAGGCCAGACCGCCGCTTTCGGCGTCGAGCGCGTAGAGGAAGCCATCCCACGACGCGAACACGACCTTGCCGGCGGCGAGGGCGGGCCCGCCGCGGACCTTGTCATTGGTGGCGAACTCCCAGATGAGGATGCCGCTGTCGACGTCGACCTTGTAGAGCCTGCCGTCATCGGACCCGAAGAACACGTCGTCTGCCTGCGGCACGGGCGAGGAGTAGACGCGGCCGCCCGTCGGGAACGACCAGAGGTAGGTGCCGTTGTCGGCGACCGCATGGAGCTTGTAATCGGCCGAGCCCACGAGCAGCCGGCCGGCGTAGCGGCAGGGGGTGGTCGTCGGCGTGATGGAGGCGAGATTCCATTGAGGCCCGAGATCCAGGCGGGGCGCGGTCTTGGCGCCCGGCTTGGGATCGGGCGGGGCAGTCTTCACCGACCAGACCGATCCGGCGGGATCGCTGATCGTGAAGACGCCGTCGACCACGGTGACTCCCGAGGCGAAGGGAGGGGCTTTCGGCGAGATGAGTTCGAATGGGCTCGTCCATTTGCCGACGAGATCCGCCGGCAGCTTGGTCGGCACGTGCGCGGGGGTGCCCAGCAGCATCGGCATCGCGTCGGGATCGCCCGCCGCGACCTGCTTCGACGTGCCGCCGTCGAGCGGCCCGTAGAGTTCGACCTCGGTGAGCGAGTCGGTGTGGGCGTCGTAGTAGCTCGGGATGATCTTGAGGGCGTCGGTGAGGATCGGCTGCGGGAAGTAGACCACGATGAACCGGCGCTCGTTGCGGCGGACGAGCGCGACGTCCTGCGGCAGCTTCGTCTCGATGTTGTTTGCGAGGATGCTGATCATCGGATACACGCGGTCGGGCGTGGCATTGCTGAGATAGAGCACGAGGTGCGAGACATAGCTCGGCTTGGCGAGCGTGACGCTGAATGCCATCGGGTCCGGGGCGTTGGTCCAGATGTTGCCGACGTCGTCGATCCGACCGTTGTGGAGGAACGCCGACTCCTGGGTGTAGATCATGGCGGTGGAGGTGATGCCCTGCGCGAAACCGGAGACGCGGTTGCGGCCCATCAGGCGTTGCCGCAGCGTCGCGGGGATGCGCTCGAACTGCACGCGGATGTCCTCGACGAACGTGGGCTCGATCGCGGCGAGTTCGTCGTTGGCGAGCAGGTTGGCCGACGGGAAGCGGATCGCCCGCAGGCTGGCCGCATCGACGCTGATCCTGCCGCCGATCGCCTCGAAGCCGACGTCGAGCGCGGCGGTATCTTTCGCCGTCTTGATCGCCAGGCGGCCAAACGTCCACTCCCCCACGCGGCCGCGATACCGCGAGCCGGTGAAGGTCTCCTTCGATCCGTGCAGCAGGGCCCCGGCGACGAGCCGGGCTTTTGTGTCCTCCACGCGATACCAGAATTCGAGCAGGTAGGTCGCCGCCGGAATCACCCGCGCCAGTGGCCGCTGCGTGACGAGCTGGGCGGCATTTATCTGCAGTGCAGCAACGCCTTCCTTGGCCGGCTTGCCGAGGGCGAGTTGGCCCTGCGGCGATTGCCAGCCCTCGGCCGACTCACAGGAGCCGCTTCGCAACTGTTCCACGCCCATCCGCAGGATCGTGCGATAGTCGTCGGGGCCATCCCGGCCTTCGAGGTAGAACTCCGCCGAGGAATCGGGATCCCGGTCGGTGGCCGCGGCGATGAAGGCGGGATAGTTCTCCCCCGTCAGCTCGTGGAGATCGCGAAGCCGCGTCTGCCAGACCGGCTTGCCCGTGGCGTCGATCACCGCGACGGCGCCGTTACTTGCGCCGGCGACGACCTCGTCGCCGAAGGGCCGGAGCCTCGAATGAAACGGCATCTGGAAATCCCAGACCGCTTTGCCGGTGGCCAGATCGATGCACCGCACGAGGCCGTCGCGATCGCAGCGGTAGTAGCGACTTTGGGTTTCATTCATGGCGTCGAGCACCGGCAGCCAGATCTGGTCGCCGGCGAGCCGCCAGAGGCTCTTGCCGCTCGAATCGAGCCGCTCGAGGCTGGTGGACGATTTCGCGAGGCGGCTGCCGTCGGCGAGCTGCGTGCCGGCGTCGGGCAGATAGGGGCCAAGCGTGTCGTCTTCCCGCCATTCGGCCGCCAGTCCGTTGAAGAGCACGCGGGGACGGGGCGAGTTCTTCGGCCAATCCACGTTCCAAGTGTTGGGGCCATAGCCGCTGCCGGGATCGGCGCGATTGATCGAGACCGCCTTGCCGGTTTTTGCGTCGAGAATCCGCGGGGCATGCGCCCAGAGATCGACAGGGGCGCCGCTCATGGGGTTGGGCGTGGAGCCGATGACCAGCTCCTCGCTGTAGACCAGACGCGTGCCATCGGGGCCGAGCGCAAACGTGCCCACGTGGAGATTGTCGCCGAACTTCGCGGCTTCGCTCCCTTGATCCGCCTCCTGGGGATAGGCCGCGATCGCCTCCGCCCGGTCGAGGAACCACATCTTGTTGCCATCGAAATCGACGGCCAGCAATCCGGTCAGCCCGCGAATCAGGATCTGCCGCAAGGGCTCGTTGACCTCGATCTGCAGCACCGTGTCCTGGGCGCCCTCGAGATTCGGCAGCCCGAAGCTGCGATGGAATAGCGGCCGCTCGGTCGCGTCGAACCGCTTCACGACGGCGCCATCCCGCCCATCGAGCAGGAAGAAGTAGAACCCGCGGGCCGTGGCGGCGGCGATCCGATTGCCGCCGTCGATCCAGCGGGCAAAGTAGACATGATGCTCGGGCAGGAACTGCTTCCAGAGGAGTTTCCCCTCCCGCGAGAAGCAGAAGAGGTTGTCGCCGTAGCCCAGCGTGCCGACGAGCACCCGGCCGCTCGTGGGATCGACATCGATGGCCCGCACCCAGTCTTCACCGGCGAGCACGTCGCGGAGCGTGGTGGGGGCGGGCGGCCCGGCCGCGGCCGGAGCGAGGCTGCCGGCGGCGAAGGTGGCGCGGGCCAACACCCGCGGCCCAGCCTGCTCGGTCTTGCTCGACGCGGCGACGTCGGGCAACGCCAGAATGCCCGCAGCGAGGCCGGCGTCGTCGTTGGCAAGGATCGAGATCGTGTCGAACCGGTTCGAGAACCCGTGGCGGGTCCAATTGATCACCGCCCGGCCAGCCGCCGGAAAATTCTCGGAAATCACCTCCGGGAACACGTCGCGGCGGGCGAGCGCCTCGAGCAATCTATTTTCATATCGCTTGCCGAGCAGGATCAGGGGCGCATCGACGAACAGGCCCGGATCGACCAGCGTGCCGCGCCACAGCCGGCCGCCGTCGAGCACCGGAATCTCGCCCCATTCGTTCACCACGCGAACCACCTCCGCCACCGGCGCGATCCGCGCCGGCCGCCCCTTGGCCGCAAGCGCCGCGACGAGCTTCTCCGCGTGCGGACGCACCCACGGCTGCTCGGCATCGATGGCGATGACGATCTCGGGGGTTTGGGCCGCGGGCTTTTCCGCGACGAACCGGCCGACCCGATCCGGCTGGTGGATCCAGACGTCGCGGCCGTCGAGCCGGCCCGCCACGGCCGGCTGCTCGGCGGCGGCGACCGCGACGATGGCCTCCGCCACGGCCCCGCTGATGAGTTCCCGGACCCGCAGCGTCCAGTTTCCGCCCGCGGCGTTCACGGGCACCCGCCAGGCCGATTCGTGGAGCGGCTTGGCCGCGCGATAGACGTGAAACTGCTCGTTGCCTTCGGGATCGGTGATCGTGATCTCGATCGGGAAGGTGGCGTCAATGGGCTGGCCGTCGGGACCGGCCACGGCTGCGCGGAAGCTCAGGTCGGAGCCGGCGGCCAGCCGGGCATCGGCCGCGAGCGCGACCCTGTCGATGGCCGCGGGCAGGAACGCATAGATCTTGCCCGGCAGGTGCCGCATGTCCGCCGCGAGCGTCATCCAGTCGCCCTCCTTCTTTACCTCCACCGGCTTCATCTCGAACACGTCGTAGACATGGCCCGGGCGGGCTGGAAAGCGGAGCGTGGCGATGTCCGGGGCCTGAAAGTAGGTGAGGTGCGACCCGGTGAACCCGGTCGGCGCGAAGTTCGGCATGACGAGGAATTCACCCTTGCCCCCCTTCAGCCAATCGGGGCCGACGACCCGGTCGTGAATCGCCGCGGGCGGAATCTTCTTCGAGAGAAACTCGCGAATCAGCTTCGTCATCTTCTCGGAGCGTTCCCAGACCACGCGGGTCTCATAATCGACGTAGCGTGGGAACGCGCCCCCGAGCTTGTCGTCGAAGTCGTCGAGGTCGGACGTGAGCCGCACGACGCCATCGATCGGTAGCTTGCTTCCCCGCTCGACGACCACCGTCTTGCCGGCGGCGACCAGTTTCCTGAGCGCCTCGAGGATCGCCGGCGAGGCCTCCTCCTCGTAGGAGTAGCCCGGCGCGAAGACGACGTCGTAGGCCGCTCCCTTGCCCGCGGCGAGCTGGCCGTCATAGAGGAAGTCGGCCGGAAACCCGGCCCGCAGGCAGGCGACCCAGATGCCTTCCGCCGTGTAGTCGAGGTTGTTCGGCTTTCGGGGGGTGAGATGGGCCGATTCGCGGGAGTAGAGCACCGCCACTCGGCCGTACCCACGCTCCAGGCCGAGCAGGAAATCCCCGTATGGCGTCGTCATGCCGGCGACGTTGCGGGTGGCGTCGCGCATGTCGTCGGGCGAGGGCTTGGCCGGATTGCTGTCGATCTGGAAATAGCTGAAGCCCTGGATGCCCTGCGAGATCCCGAAGATCGCCTGCCGCATCACCATCGAAGAGTAGATGCCGCTGGCGT
>Ga0210003_1002608_pt1 | contig 15077 bp, 6 predicted proteins | sample LantaG_FD_182804 | JGI IMG/M metagenome (GOLD analysis project Ga0210003, IMG submission 182804) | Deep subsurface microbial communities from Baltic Sea to uncover new lineages of life (NeLLi) - Landsort_02402 metaG (SPAdes) (version 2) | ecosystem: Environmental > Aquatic > Marine > Oceanic >... | reverse complement strand
AACCTATCCGGTCACCCGACTGCAAATCCAAAGAGGACATGGATTGAATCGACATTTGTGATCCGGACGCTTCAAAGTTGGCAGTCCTTAATAGGATATTCTGGGATGCCTTGACCTCAACTGTATCCCTACCTTCAATTTGTACATCTGGAGCAGGGTTGGGGGAATTGGAACCTGCGGGGGCAATTCTTTGGACCACCCCACCTGTTTGAAGGGGGGCCCCTCCGTAAATTCGGGTGGCACCATTGGAAGAGGAAAGTTCCAAACCTATATTATTGACAGGATCACCTTTTTTTGGACGGATGCTTAAACCACCCTGAAAGTCCAAAGTGGTCATCCCTTTGACCTGTAATTTGAGACCACCCTCCATCACCCCTTCAAAAGAATTCTCACGGGTGGGACCACCCAAAGATAAACGGACCTGACCGTTTTTGAGAACACTCCAAAAAGTGGGAGCTTCATTATCGCCCACTGGGGGTTTCAACTGAAACAAAGTTGCCGCATGGGATGAAAGATCAGAACCCAAAGCGGACACCCAATGGGGATTGGGTTTACCAGAACCATCAAAGATTATGGGTTTCAGAGGAATCCCATATAATTCCCTACCCTGCACCGTGAAGGGGTCGTTCCCCACTACGGTTCCCAAAACATATTCGATAAAGGGGCTGTTTATGTTGTTCTGATCACGGTCAATCCCTGAGGGATTACTACGCGGCAATCTATCCGCATCAAAATTGTCGGTCTGTTCGGTAACGGGAAGGGTACCATCCGCAGCATGTGTGACTTCTATGCGATATTCGGTGAAAGCTTGATCGTCGGGGGAAAGAATAGCATTAGTGGGTTCATCTTCACGGGTCTGTGGAATCGAAGTGCGGTATATGGGTTTCCCACCATATATGGCAGAAGGAATGTTTTGGTCTGTAGTAATGTAACCCTTTTCATCTATGAAAAGACCACGTTTCAAGAAACTAAAGGGGTCCACGTTATCTTGAGTGACCATCAGAGGTCGGGTAAGGGAACCATCCGAAGTGGGTGACCTTCGAAATATTCGGGAAGGGGTAAGAAATCCATCAGGTAATAAATCCTCATCCAGGTCACCCTCATGTACAGGGCCTAATTCCCCGGATTCTAGATCCACCCCCGTTTGTGAAGGTTGATCCCACAACAACCCATCAGAAAACATCTGGGTTGGTAAAAAGTTGGCATCCCGTTGCACCATACCTGCATAAATACGAGTTCCGGCCATGGCATGGAACTGCTGTAGAGATCGCATCACAATTGCCTGATCCGGGTCTCTCAACAAGATTTCATTGGCACGACGATTGGTGATCAAAACACTGTCATCCAACACAAGGTCGGAACCCTGTGCAGAAGACATCATGATGTTACCCGGTTGGATGTGTCGCAACTTGTGTCGGGTTCTGTGAAAAGCACCTTCCACAAAAGCAGAGTCTTTGGGGGAAAAGGACCATTCATCATGGGTGAAATCTTGAGTGGTCATCCAATCTTGTCCGGTCCACACCCCTGGCAACACCCAGGATAAAATCACAGGTATCTTGGTACCCACGGTGTCACCAGAACCCCCTGATTCTTGAGGGGTCCACCCTACCACACAGTGATCCCCAACCATGGGCATACCACCAAGGAACCAACGCTTACCGGCACCTGGGTACGTGATCGGGATCGGGACTCTTTGAAATTCCTGTTCTTCTCCGAGTACGATTCTCAAAGTCACCATGTGTTCTTCAAAGTTGACCAGGATAACTTTGGCGACACCTAAAGAATAAGCGGAAACCCCAGAACTAGGGGACATACGCTTTTTCTTTAGTTTGGAACGCATGTCTGTTTCCATGGTCCCTTTTGAGATATTATCCATTGTTGTTGTTTCCTGTACCTAACTTGGGTGGGTTATTCGCCACAGCCTCGCGACGTTCCGCCGCTATCGCAGATTGTTCGGCAGCACTAACAGTGGTAGAGGCATTCTGTGTAGTGTGTGAAGCATTGGGGTTAGCCTCCGCCTCTGCTAGGTTCTTATCTCGTACATCCCCAATAGCACCACGCAGGGCTAATTGACCTTGTTCCCACGATTGACTTTTAGACGCTACCTGATTGGCAAGCCATTTGGTGGCATGATCCAGGGTACCAGAAGACGAATTCTCACTGAATTTGGTGTTCTGAACATTACCTAGAGCCTTGTTGACCAGCATAAAACGATCTTGTGAAAACGCGGATAAAAGCAAGTCTGCCTCCACGGATCTACAGGAACAGACTTTTTTCCTGACTATGTTTTGTAGATCAGATAGTAGGAAGGCTGCGTTATTGATCGGCAGTTTTTGGACACCCTCACGAGTGGTGGCCACCCAGTTTCGTAATGCCGTATCCAATTGACCTGCATCTGCGATGGACTTACCTGAATTGGTAGACAATTGTTGCAGAACATCCAACGCATTGGGGTTCTTTTTGATGGAGTCTATCATGATCTTCTCTGCCGCAGTTACAGCTTGGGTACCCGTTACAGGTACACCGTTGAGAGTCACCGTTTTACCCTGGAGGGCATTTACGTAATTCTCAATAGAGGTACGATCTGCCAATTGGGTAGGGTCATTCTTATAAAGTTGATCCATGACACCACCCGGTTCGATATCTATATCTCGACCATACCTATAGGTACCTACCACCTCGTACCCACCTTTGTCGGATACTGGAAATACGGGATTGTAAATTTCTACTTCCCGTACAACAGCCCTCACATTTTTATCCACGGTTTTACTATTTTGGACTTTCCCACTTTTAGTGCCAGAAGCTATGACCGATATGATGGGGCCTAAAATCTTGGTATCAAAATCCCTTGCCGCCTCACCTGCCTCACGTTGCACTTTTTTAGTAGCCTTGGCATCCTTTGCCAACTTAACCTTAGCCGCAACCGGGACATAGGAGGAACGTAACAGGGTATTTGCCAGACCACCCCAATAGGTGGCAAGTGCTTTGGACACCGCGTCATTTGCTTGTGCCGTGTTGTTGAAGGGTTTACCTGTACCCACTACACTGGTAATGTTGGCGGACATTAGTATCGTATTGTTTCGAACCTTCACCGAAGCGGGAAACACCGGACCCGCTTGTCCCGAAATAATTTGTTTACCTCCCACAACCCAATGGGATACGGCATCCCACCTGGATTTATACATATTTTGGAAAGTACCACTGGTAGGGACACTTTTGAAGTATGAGGCCACCGAGGCTTGTAACTTAGGTGGTAGACTCGTGAAACTACCTGTGAACTTGTAATCCGTCACAAAGAAAGTCTTTTTTACGGTATGGACTGCAAAAGCCAGGGTGCGGATCAGATCTGTGGTGGTTACTTTTTTTGGTTCCTTGGGGTCATTGGTCAAAATCTTGATACCACGGGTGGCCTTGTGGTTCTTATTTTTTTGTACTTCGGGTAAATTGGAATCCAAAAATTTAGATTTCACAGCCACCTTTTCAAAACCACCACCCAGTACCCTGGTGACACCCTGGGGCTTACTGGTATTTTGTACCACGTTTTTTTTCTGTCCCGTACTCTCTTTATCTATATCTTGGATCAACAATTCGGGCATACCTTGTTGATCTGGGTCGGGATGTGAAGCCGAATAATAACGATAGGCCCCTGGTAAACTCCCATTTGAAAAAGAGGCTTTTTTATCCGCCAACAAATCCAACAAGTTTGCGGAAGAGTTCTGATTTTGGAAGTCCCCTGAGTTTGCAAAAAACTTTTGACCCACCGCTTCCATAAGACGTTTCAAAAATTTGATGCTGGGGTCATCTGCGATGCTTTTTTCAAGTTGATTGATCTGGTCACTATAGTGACCTGGGATTTTTCCCTTACGTGCCTCCAGGGCATTCAATTCTTTTTGAGCCGCAGCGATTGCCTGGGGGTTTTTCTTTTGTGCTTTTCTCAATTTTCGAAGTTGATTGGTCTTTCGACTGATCGCCCTATTGGTCCGCGCCAGATCCAACCGACCGGTCTGAGCCTTTTTCACCAATTCCGTATTTTTCCTTTTGTACAATTTAGCTGCGGATAACAGATCAATTACCTGTGTTCCGCTTTTTCTTTTCCTTTGGGTGGGTGTGGTATCCAAGAAAAATACTTCACCCTCCTTGCTCCCACGTATCCGATAAATGGGATTCCCTTGTTCATCTACCGACTCTTCCAAGACCCCCAAGTTACCGGTACCCGCTATAATAAGGGCCCTGAGTTGTTGAGGGTCATCTATATTATTAGCGTCGGCACCCGCCGCCAAATATAGAGGGTTGACCTGATTCGGATCAAGAGACATCACTACGTTAGGGAAACCTAACAATCGGGGTAAGTTGGTCCCCTCCTCTAATCCTATAAGGGGGCGTTGTGGCAGTAACATGTTTTTCAAGTCAATGGAAGCAATACCTGTTTTGTTGGGGTCACCCGGAGCGTAAAACTTGGCTCTCTTGGCAGTGAGTTGTAGTGAGGTGGTACATTGATTTCCAAACTGGAAACCATGGGACATGGACTGTAGGTAGTAAAAACAATCAAGAGATACTATATACACGGGGAATCCCGGACGCATCTCGGGTCGTATAGGGATCGTAACACTCGCGGAATTGATCCCTGCATTCATAATGTCCATGCGATTGATGGCGGCAAAGAACATATCTTTAGGATTATTAAAGTAGGTGGTGTCGAAAGAACCCGGACGCCAACCAAACTTGGCTACCAACCTGTAATCGATATACTGACCACGCACACCCCATTCGTTATCCAAACCCATCCCACGGATATTTTTGAAGTGCGAACCCTTTACGGTCATGTAAGTGATCTCAGGTTCCTTCTCGGTATGGTTCAAGGAAATAATATCTATATCCTCTATCCGATAGGTGCGGCTACTAGAGGTATCCAGGTTGTACATGGGTGGCTTGAATACAAAATCACCATCCACATCTTGAAAAAATTCAAACCCCGTAAGTTCCGTGATCTGTTTTACCAAGTCGATTTTGGATTGGTAACTTGACTCCCATAAATTAACCTGCCCCATTTGACCTATGTCCAATGCAAATGCTTGCATTTGGGTGATGTTCAATTCCGCTGACTTCGTAGTGGGTCGGGTCTTGCTGGTATAGGTGATAGCATCTTTGAGCCGTGGACTATAAAAACCCAAGGTTTGAGCGGCACTCAAGAAACTCATTTTCTTGGATACTTGATCCTTCGCTTGGAATCGACCCCTAAGTGTCTGAGTGGCCTGAGATGTAGACAACCTGCCCAAAAACGCAGCTTGAGCGGCACTGAACAAAACACCCGATACACCATGCATACGAAGGTTCATCATTTTGGAATCAAATCGTTTCTTCCAATATTCAATTGTCAGGGTGAAAAGGTTTTTACCCACAACACTGGATTGGGCCCCCTGATTGGTTTTAGAAGCCAATGCAAAACCCACACCCCCTGCTGACCCAGCCGTGTCGTGAAACAACGTGTAAATGATCTCATAGGGGGTCATCTTGGTAAAATTATGACCCACAAGGGAGAGTTTCAATTTAGAGTTGGTGGGTCTGGCACCGAACACAGATGCGTTGGTGGACATATTATGATACTGCCAGAAGTGTAGCATAGAAGCGCAGTTTATGGAGGCTGTGTTGTAACCACCTGAATAGGAATGACTTACCTGGGTGACCACACCATGGAACACCGGATAGTAGGGGTAGTTGATAATGTCTTCCAGCCCAACCCCATCTAGTCCCAGATCCTTAGCGGTAGACTGTTGCACCAATTTACCATCTTTCATGATGGTTTTATCTTGGAGGATCTTTTGGTACATTCCCGAAACCGGAAAGTAACCCTTCATATAGACGTGTACTTCCAACCCTGGTTTCAGAATGAACTGTGCATCCCTCACCAAAGAATCCCTGTGGTGCCTTGGCAGAGATAAAGATATGGAACAGGAATGGCCACCGGGGTCAACACCTGCCTCTACACTTACCCCTGTGATGAATTGTTGTATGTCAATTCGGCCACTACACCGGGGACAACCGGGTACCGAAGTATCACCATTAAAGTAAACAAGACAGTCCGGTGTATGTTGCACCACTCTTTGTGAGTTGAGTTGCCACGTACCCACATAAGGGCGATTTTCAATTCCCATTAGAAGCCACTCCGACCCGGACCTGTGAAGATTGGGGGTTTTTTATTAGTCCCTGTTATCGCGCTAGCGGGTGGTGTTGCCGCTGGGGTACGGAAACCTTTATTACTACTTGCCACCGTGGTGGCACCACCCGCTGGAGGTGTGCCTACATCACGATTGAAAAATAGTTCTTTCCCATTGGCCTCTGGGTTTTGACCCGAACCCCTACCAAACAATACCGTGTCCTGACTATCCTGTGAGTTACCGGTACTGGTGTTGGGCCGATTTCGACGGGAACTTGGACTACTGGTAGGTGACGTCATGGGCTGCACCACTTGTACAGGGGTAGCCTGATCGTACATGGCAACCACATTGAATTCAATATCAAACTGCATACCACCGTTGGCTTGAGTATCCTCATATCCAAAGGAGAAAGAATTCATGTTACCTATATAGACCCATTGGTCATATTTGATAGCCAAGGCCCCCACAAAATGGTGAGCATTACTCTTGTTGACCTGATCCATGATGTAACCGTTATTCATATAGAGTTGGAAAATACTCATCAGGTTTTGCCAGGATGCAGAATTACGTTTAGATGCAAACTGGACACCTGTGGGGGTGCGGGTGGGGTTAGTGATTTTTTGGTTGTTCGCCACAACCCCTGGGACCAGATCAGCGGCACCCGCATAAAAGGCACCCGTTTTCCCTGAGAAACTGATCTTGGGTTGTTCTTCTCCCCACGCCTGGAATATATATCCGTTGCGAACACGCTCCGAAAATTGTTGGATCTTGGCGTACTGCACTTGGAAGGTCTGTGGATTGATCAAAAGGGTCAATGGGGGTGTCTTCAATATTCGAGATAATTGAAGCGCGATATCCGCTGCTACTTTCACATCCGACAAAACGGGTGAGTCCATAGTATTTTGGGTGGCATACTTAGACTTATCGGTATTGGACTTCTTGTACTGTTGACCCGTTTTAGCCACAAAGGTTTCTAGTTTTTTACGGGAAGCCCCACTATTAAACTTTTGAGTATCCAGGTCACGAGTCTGAATTTTATTCTTGGCTACCTCAAAAGCATTGTTTTGTTTCCAACCCGCAGCGATGGTGTTGACGTTATGTTTTGATTGAGTCCCATCTTCCAGTCTAGGGTTATTGGAAAAAATCAGCGGAGGGACCACTTCAATCGTAAAAGGTGAATATGCCCGTAGGTATTGCTTGGAACCATCAATGGGTAACCCCTGCTGTAACTCAAAACTACGGTCAAACGCAGGTGGCATGGCAATACTGTTCATTAATTCCGCAGGGGGGATTGTGATTTGGTACCGCTCTTTCAAACGGTGCTTATCATCCCCTGCGGAATGTCTGAAATTGGTGCCTGGAGTCATTGAACTGCTTGCCATAATTATTTACCCACGTTGAATGCATCAGGGCGGACTTGAGATACATCACCCAAAAAGCTGTTGACCTGACTGGATTGTGTTACTTGCGGATCAGTTTGGATACTAGACGCAGTACCCGTTTGAGTCCGGGTGGAACGAAGTCGCCACTCCTCATGTGAAATCGTAAATGAGGCAGACATATTAAACTGATAAGGTTTCTCAGATGCTTCCGATACGGAAAAAGAACTAAACCAACCAAAATGAGTATGCCCATCAAAGATCACTTTTATAAAACCCTGGTATGCTATTTGACCCCTGGAATCATATAGCATACCATTGTTGTGAAACAGGGCTAGGAAGTCTAGATATTTATCGTAAGCAATAGTTTCTCTCCGAGTACCACCCACATCAACACCACCCCCTGTAATGTTGGAAAGACCTGTGTACAACCTCATAAAACCACCCGTAGCCGCTTCAAAAGTGATGGTGTTGGCACCATCACCCCAATGCTGCTCTACATAACCACCCTTGGTTTGTATGCGTTGGATAATTTTGGTGTAGGACATCTTCATAGTCGTGGGGTTCACATGCATCACCAACTTGACGGAATCCGGTAGGATACTGGTTTCTCCATCAGGGGCTATAATGTCAAACACCACGGGCCGCTTACCCTTACCATTGGTGGCATCCTCAGCGGACTTAAAAGAGCCTTTGAACACAGGTGCGTTGAGTGTGGGCATATCAGATTACCCCTGAGGTTTGGAGGGCCCGTTTGACCACCCCATAAGCCTTTTCTTCATTACCATGGATGGTAATGTTGATAATAGGACGACCCCCTGCACCACCCACTCCTTTGGCACCTTGTCCGGCACCCACACCTGAGGCGATAGCACCACCGGGTTTGGTACCTAAAACAGATAAACTATCCGAGGAAGAGAATCTATTAATTAAAGACATCTTCCCCCCTTCGGTAATGGATAGTAGGAAGTCCTCACTCTTCGGAAGACCGGGAGCCATTTTAGAGGCATCTAGGGATACGTTGGCACCATTGCCGGATTTTAGGATATCCAACACAGACTGTGTTCTTTTAAATGCACCCGTACCCGTAGTGACCTGTTTCCCCAATAAGTCTTTAAGGGGCCCCGTGGCCACACCGGAAGACATGTATTGTCTTATGGAGTCACTATTCATGTTCAAGCCGGAGTCTTTACCCATTTGGGATGCTAGAAGTTGCATCATCTGGGATCGATTTTGCGCTTTTACTATGGCATCACCAGTTGCGGTAGGGGCTTTATCCGCTATTTTTTTATTTTGTTCCCTACTTTTATCTGCTTCGAATTTGTAGGAATTAATGGTCTCTTGAGTTTTCTTGTTTTGTTCATCCAACATCTGTTTGGCAATTTTCTGCCTCAGCTTAATTTCCTCTTTGGCACTCATAACTTGGCTTCCATAGCCTGTGTCATCAAACTCCTTCTGCCGTTGTGCATTTTCTTTCAAAATAGCGGCATCTTGACGCTTTTTCAGGTCACCACCCAATCCCTGTTGTGTAAGGATACCTGTAGCGGCACTTTGAGAGGCTTGATTCTGAAACTCCTGAGTGGATAGATTTCGGCCCCAACCCCATTTCCCAGAACTTATGTCCCTTGTGGCATCCAATGATTTGGATTGTTGGTTTTTTTGAAACTCCAAGGCTTTTGCAACATCTTTGAGTTTTGCTATTTCTTTTTGAGCCTTTTCTTTTTCACCGGACCCCAGCTTAGGATTTTTCAAAGATATCTCTAAAGCACCCAATTGTTTAGCAACAACATCCTGTTGTGACTTTGTATTTTTTATTTGTTCCTGTATCTGAGAGGTAACCACTTGTTTGTTAGCCTTCTCCGTATCGGATAACCCCCCAGGTAACCAGTTAGCTATAAAGCTAGTATGTTTATTTATTTGTTCTAAGAAATACTGGACCCCAGTTTTCAAGATATGGGTCATGTCCCTGGTTTGAGTAGCGGTATCCCTTGCCAATTGAATATGTTCCGGGGCCCCTTCCTTGGCTGCTTTTTTGAAAGCCTCACCCGAAGATTGAACAAGGTCACCCTGACTTTTTATCTCTTTGGTTGTTTTCACCAATTGATCTTTGGAATTAACTGTTGCCGCTACAATTTGAGCTTGGCCATTCTCCGTCAATTGAACCATGGCACCCATACTTGCCGCTTGCTTATGCTGTTGGGACAATAGTTCTGCAAGTCGTGCCTTCGCAGCCTTAGCGGTTTCACCGCTACCCAGAGACGCTTTATAGAGATTCCCCATCTCCGTCTTTTGTGCCTCCAAAACCTTATAGTTACCGTCCATCCGTCGAGACACACGACGCAATTGCTTAATCTGTTCCATCCCCATACCCGTAGCATTTGCAAACGCGGCTGTCTGAATGGCACCCAACTCATGGATGGGTTTTTTGAATAAGGCGGAGGCTTGAGTTAGGGCATACTGCATTTTCCCACCAAGGTCCAAGGAATCTAAATGCAAAGCCATATCCCCCAATTTACCTGTGGAACCCTTAGAAATCTGAACTACGTTCTCCAATTGTCGGGCCATACCCGCATTGTGTATGTTTACCTTAGCAATCAGTTTGGTTTGTTCTTCTGGTTTGAGTTTTTTCAGGTGGGCCACCAGATCATCGGCACCCTTGATTTTATCAAAACCTTTGATCCCCATTTTCGCAAGGTCACCGCCGATATCTTTAAACTTATCCAAGAAGTCACTTGCAATATTTTGGGCGGATTTGGCAAAAATCTCTTTCATGTTGCCCTGTCCTGCCAACATGATTTTCTTGAAGCGGGTGGGGATGTCATCAGATTTAAACATATCCGTAATGTTTTTCAAAAACTCAGGAGCCACTTTCTTACCCAGTATTTTTCCAAGTTTAGTAAGAAGACCCGCTGCCTCTTCCATGCGAACGTTATACATCGCCATACCGGAGGTGGCTTCCAAAACGATCCCGTAAAATCTTTTGGCCGAAAAACCCGACAAACTTGCTGCTTCATACACTGCCGAAAAACGATCCTTGATCCCTTTCAATCCAGCACCCGTTTCCTCCATCATGTCCGCCATGTTGGTGGCGACTTCCGTGGCAGACAAACCTAACAGTTTCGAGTAAACCAAGGCTGCTTCTGTCGCCTTTTGATAGGCGTACATGCTTTTTTTGCCCTTCTCTAACTGTTCCGCCATTTGGCGGAAAGTAAACCCCGCCTCATTGAATGCATTGAGGATCTGTATTTGTTCTTGGGCGGTGGTACCCCAAGTCATGTTATTGCGCCAACTAACTGCGGCGTCACGTACCCCTTCCAAAGATTTCTTGAGGTTATCGGCACGACCTGTCATCAGGTCAGCGGTGGAGGCTTGGGAAAGGATGCTGCGGTTAAGTTCTTTGGTTTGTGCATCTGCATCTATCAAAACTTTGACCACGGCGGCAATACCTGCCACCATACCACCTATCGCTGCAATAGCCGGTCCCGCTGCGGCAATTAGGTTGCCTATTGCTTTAGTGTTTGCATCCGTCGCATTGGCTGCTGTGGAACCACCCTTACGTTCCATCATGGAACCTAACTTTTGGATTACTTCGCCACCACCTTTGGCGAGTCCTTCAAAAGAAAGTCCCTGGAATGATGAGGCTGCTTCTGTGATCTTGCTGGCTACTTCACCGGCATCCTCTAATACCTGCCTACGAGTTCTATTATCTAATTCAGCTTGAGCTTTAATTGCGGATTCTCGACGTTTAAAAACGTCGTCTTCCAAACCACCTTGTTTCTTATAGGACTTTATCAGGATTGCAATACGTTTTTCCTCAGCGCGAATTTGGTTATCCAACCTAAATTTTTCATTCTTATCTGAGGTTTTGTCCCTCATTTCCTGTAGGGAACCTATACGATTCTGTGATTCCAATGCCTTATGGTGTATTTTTTCCAGTTCATTTCGGTATGCCAAAAACGCGGAATTATTACTAAAACCCTTAGTTATACCCAGACTGGCACCCTTAGAAATGGTGTCACTGAAATTTTTATTGAGGGTGCTAAAAGCAGCTTCCATATTTTTAATGGCATTAGGGGAAACCCTGACATTAACGTTGTGTTCACCCTCCAATTCAGCAACGGTTTTCACTATGTCATTTAAACTACCATCCTGTTTAAACGACACAACACCCTGAATTGCAATTGCTTTAGAAGCCATAATCAGTCATCCCCCACATCGAGAATTAGATCTCTTTCCAACACTTGCTGACCCAAACTGGGTGATTTCTTTTCTTTGATCTCGTTGCCTTCCACTTGAAGTAAACCGGAAGACTCATGTACATCCAGATATTTATCGAATAGTTTGTGTCGAACGGGGGAATCATGTTGGTGTACAAACTTGGCACCTGCTTTCACACCACCACGTCTTTGTGCCACGATCTCAAGAACTTCATCATGGGTAAGTCCTACCAACTGCATTGGGATGGGTGGCATGTATTCACCTTCATCCTGTGCCGCTAAACGGGCCTCCTCCCAGGCAATTTCCTTGGCAATACGTTCCTCTTCCATGCGGCGGCGGATTTCATTTTTATATTCCTCGACCATCATGTCGTGTTGATCTTGTTCCCCTGTCACCCAACGACGCATTTCATCTTCGAGTTCATCCACCGTTGCCGCGTATTGCATTCCCCTAGCTGCGGATCTGTGATCTTGATCTTCCTCTTTGAGTAAACCCAATCGATTGTAAAAATAAAAATCACAAACATCCGCACGACGTTCTTCCTCATTGCGGTTGCGGTTGTCATCTTTTTTATTTACTTTCTCCACACCTTGAGGTGCCGAGGCACTGGCTATGAATTTGGCATTACTCCAATTGATCTGATCCGATACACGTTCGTCCTCGGTGATATTAAAGGAAACCCACATTTTTTGAATAGAGTTTAAACCCAATTGAGAAACACCAGGGACACCACTTATCTGAGCCGCATTTGGCAGAACCCTATTATTTTGTTTCCAAAGTAACCTGGAGGTACTTTCATAACAAAAAGATTCCGTACCTTCCAAAGCAGTATGTGTACGGTTGATTAAACCTACCGCAAGGTAGAACAAGACATCCAAGGAACTTTTGGGGATTTTGGAAAGTGTTTTATGAATCCTGTGGGAGGCATGAGATTCTTCCAAAAGGTTGACCCCATTAACCATCCAAACACAAGAAGCCACAAACCACACACGCCACTCATAATCGGTTTTCACAAAAGAAGTTCTTTGCTCCAACATAAAAAAATCAGAGGGATACAAAGTTCTTAGTGTAAGTACCATATGACCAATTTTCACATTATGCGTCAGGAATCCTGGCAGGATTAAAGATTCTACGTCCTTATAGAAAGCTTGACGCTGCTGGTAATTGGTTCGTGGCAAATTCCAAGACATATTAGATTACTTCTTTGGTGAACGAAAGTTGGGGTTGGTCGAAGAACGGGGTGCCTCAAATGGAACCTGTCTTGCCTGAGGGGGCATCTCTTGAATCAATTGAGGGCCACCGGGTCGATATACTTCCACACCATTGATCTGACCCACCCGTTGAGCGGAAACTTGAGTGTCCAACTGGGAATGATCGAATTCTTGACCCACCTCTGCCGCTACAGCATGGGGTGGGACTCTGTTACGCGAGGGGTTAGGTATTTGGCCCGAATGGATAGCATTGATGGCCGATGGAGGTGCCTGGGGGGCTTGGCCCTTTTGGACTCGTAAACGGGCCTCTGCCATGCGTCTATTGGCTTCCTGGAGGGCGTCTTCATCGTTGGGGTCGAAGAAAGATCCACCGGGGTCATCAGGGTATGCCAGTTCGGGTTCCTGGGGTGGTTGACCACCCTGGGGTGGGGGTACCGAGGGTGGGAAAAAGGGTTCCCTCACGGCAACTTGGGGTTCCTCGGATTCTTCCGTTGGAGTGGATGCTTGGGTCGGTGGATTCGTTCCCATTTCCATTTCCAGGATGGACTTGACCCCCAAGGAATCCCTCAACTCAGAGTTCGCTTGTGATTTACGCTCTTGGAGGGTCGAAATCATCTCCTCGTAACGTTTGATCTCCGCATCATAATCGGTGGGGGTAAACTCAATAGCTTTTTCCGCCTCCTTCTCCACGATGTCCACCAACTCCCCATACTTGCGGAAAACCGCAACACGAAGTTCTCGGGACCATTTTTTGCGGATCAATTGCCGTAAAGCTAAATAACGTGGGATGGTAACAGCCTTACCATTAGGTAAAACTTCACCCGTTTCTACCAGGGGTTCATCCCTAAAGTCATGGCCATTTAGAGCTATCAAAGCATGGGATATAATAGCCACTTGAAAAGTAGCCAAAAACTCCAATGAGGTTGCCTGATCGGTATCCCCATTTTCATCGGTCTTATCCTCAAACACTTGTGCAGCATACCGCTGCACTTCAATTTGGTCATCGGGTTCAATGACCTGTAAAGTCATGGGGATACCACTAACTTCAAACGTAAGTTCGCCTTTTCCGACTTTTTCGACGGAAGATAGGGCTTCTTCTAGGGATTGGAAATCCAGCATATTCCTGCCTCTTGGAGTACAGAAATAGCATAAGGTGGGGTCAGGGAACAGCACAACGAATAAGTGGTATTTAGGTATTCAACATTTACATTTAGCCCCATATGGGGAAACTAACCAGCGCAACTATATATGTGTATTCGTTTTGTGGTGTTTTTGTCTGAAACCAACCTGAATGCTATTCCTTGGTTGAGAAACCAGCTTTTTTAGCTCAAATTAAATAGCGGCTTGGTTGACGAAAGGACTGATCGTCGAATTTCCACCAATACCACCACCTGCCTGGAATCCACCTCCAAAACGAAGGGAACCCAGTTGACCCACTGTTGGATCATTACCCGATGCCAAGAATTCACCGTAGACACTTGCGAAGTCATGAACATCAGAGATAGTGACGTCGCCACTCTCCATTATCATACCAGCATCTTTGGCAAACGTAGCGTTCCATGATGTGAACCAACAAGCTTCGTACACAGTGATGATAGCACTGTGGCCCCGGTTCCCACCGGGTGCGTTTTCCGAAGAACCACCCGCTTGTCCCTGATTAGGGGTCACTTGAGGATAGGTGACTTGTCGTACACCACCATCAAATTGGCCAGGGACACCCTTCTTACCCACGTTCGCGACACCAAGGTCTCGGTCTGCTAGGGAAGAAAAAACTAACTGTTGTTCGATGTCAACATTCTGTTAGCATCCAGGTTTACTGGACCCCTGAGTCATTTCTGCTCAGGTCTCTATGTCACCATAGAGATCAGACTATATCATCATCCTCGGAATTACCCGTTAGGATGCTTTGCGCTGCACACCAAAAGATCACTCTCTTGGGGCCTACTCGTATCCATATCTTTCGACGTAGGAACTTTCGTAGTCGTTACACCTTCCAAGTTGTTTCCAACAAGGCTTGGCTCGGAATTGTCTGTGATCAAAAATCGGGGGATTTCAGATATTCTCCGAATTCACAAAGTTTTCTTGTAAAGCTTACGCTAAACAAGCCGCCTGAA
>Ga0210003_1002607_pt1 | contig 15079 bp, 10 predicted proteins | sample LantaG_FD_182804 | JGI IMG/M metagenome (GOLD analysis project Ga0210003, IMG submission 182804) | Deep subsurface microbial communities from Baltic Sea to uncover new lineages of life (NeLLi) - Landsort_02402 metaG (SPAdes) (version 2) | ecosystem: Environmental > Aquatic > Marine > Oceanic >... | reverse complement strand
TAAAGCGCAATATATATAAAGGATACGAATCTTGTTGCCTATCCCCTTCTTTTAGCCTATTTTATCACTTAAAGGCACTAAACAACCCGTAACGCAATCATTCATCGAATCGCCCCGCTGGCATTCCTGCGAAGCAGATGTTTAGCCGGACCCTGGCATTCGCAACCATCCCCAAGCCTGAACCACGCCGTACGGCGGTCCAGGCTTTACCTTGGGGACGCCTTACGGTGGAGGTTGCCACCCGCCGCTGTTAATGTAGAGCAAGCGGCTAAAGCTATCTCATGGGGCAGTCCCGGGAGAAACTCTATAAATAAGAAAGGCTGCTTAGACCCTAAAAAAAAAAACGGATTTATTTATTTTTTTTTTGACAACCCTGATGGAGCAGTGTAAGTTTGTGGTCAAGAAACTTAAAAGCGGGGCACCTTATATAATGTGCCGCGTTAGTAACAGCTTTGTATGAGGAAAGAAATGACACTCAATTACTGGTTAGTTTGGAACGCGTAAAACAGTTGAAATGGGTATGGTGACCCGGGAATTCAAGAAGGGATTCCAAGTATAACAACATTTTTTTTTGAAAGGAAAGTTATGAATCGGCCAAGAATGAAAACCAAGTTCAGTATGTATGTTTTATTATCAATTTTTCTTTTGGCTCTTTTGCCGAACTTGGCAACAGCAGACATTACCACCACTGGGGACATCTCTCCGTTAGCATACGATGATGTTAATGCCCCCAATCCCTGGTACGTAGATGCCGATCAGGCAAGTCTAGGCTTCGATGCCAATTACACAGATTTAATTATCGGCAATACGGCAACCGGCACCCTTGACATTAACGACACCGACGTCACCAGCCGTGTTAACAATGCAACTGGTTATATCGGATACGATGCGACTATCAAAGGGACGGTTGATGTTAACGGTGGGGATTGGTATAACTATACTTGGGAAGATGCAGATGGGGTTGTTCATGGTGGTGACCTCTATGTCGGCTATAATGGCGAAGGAACGCTGAATATCTTAAATGACGGTTACGTTTATACTGAGGGAAATGGTTACATTGCGTTTGCCGCAGGCTCCGACGGAACGGTTGACGTTAACAATTCGACGTGGGAGATTGGTTATTATGATGACGATAAGGGAAAATACGTTGGTGGTGACCTCTATGTCGGCAAAGGGGGCAAAGGAGTGATGAATATCGTCAATGGCGGTGACGTTTATAATTATGGAAATGGTTACATTGCGTTTGACGCGGGCTCCATAGGCACGGTTGACGTTAACGATGCGGGCTGGCTTATTGATCAGGACCTCTATGTCGGCTATGGGGGCAATGGATATATGAATATCACCAATGGCGCTTACGTTGAGACTGATGAAAATGGTTACATTGGGTTTGCCGCGGACTCCGTAGGAACGGTTGACGTCACCGGCGGACAACTTGGTGAGGGGTGGGACCCTTCAGAGTGGAATATTGGTGGTGAACTCTTCGTCGGCGGTGAGGGCGAAGGAACGCTTAATATCGAAAAGGGCGGTTTAGTGCAAGTTGGATCTGATGATAGTGTCTATATTGGAGATATGCCAGGCTCCATCGGCACGGTTACCGTTAACGGGCCAACAATTTACGAGGAGGATGAAGACGGTCTGTTCACGGGGCCGTGGTCGTATCAAGACCGTTCGCGATTGGAAAGTAATGGTCCCATTTATGTTGGCGTTGAGGGTGATGGAACGCTGTCGATCGAAAATGGCGCTCACGTGCAAAGCTATGGTAGCTCTATCATCGGAGATATGCCAGGCTCCACCGGCAGTGTTACTGTTACCGGGCCAGGATTTTACCAGGAGTCAACCAATGTAAATGACCCTGAGAGGGAGTGGATTGACGAATCGCAGTGGAGAAATTATGGTCAACTCATTGTCGGCGATGAGGCTGAAGGAATACGGTCGGAAGATGGTTCCGTGGAAAGCTATGGCGGAACGCTGTCGATCAAAGATGGCGGTTACGTGTTAAGCTTTGGTGGCTCAATCGGAAATGAAAAAGGTTCTACCGGCCTTGTTACCGTTACCGGGGGAGAAAGTTGGCAGGTTCCGACCGGTGAGTTTGACGAAGATGATGATTGGTCTATTGACGGTTCGTGGTGGAATGTTAATGGTGAACTCATTGTCGGCGATGCGGGCGATGGAGTTATGGATGTCAATGATGGCGGTAGAGTTACAAGCCATGGGGGCTCAATCGGAAGTCTCCGAGACTCCACAGGCAGTGTTACCGTTGACGGGGAAAATTCCGAATGGGATAATGATGGTTCGCTCTATGTCGGCCAAGAGGGCGATGGAACGCTGATGATCTCCAATGGCGGTCAAGTTTCTAATGGCAATGCTTACATTGCGGCTGACTTGGTCTCCACAGGCAGTGTTACCGTTACAGGGCCAAATTCCGTCTGGGAGAATAATGGTGACCTCTATGTCGGCGGTTGGGAAGAAGAGGAAGAAGAAGAATACGGGATTCCCACTGGCGGCGAGGCAACGCTGTTGATCGAAGAAGGCGGTTCCGTTGAAAGTGATGATGGTTACATTGGGACTGGCGAACTCGCCAGAGGCACAGTTACCGTTACCGGGGAAGATTCCGAATGGAAGAATAATGGTGAGCTCATTATCGGCCAGTATGAGGGCATTGGAGTGATAGATGTCAATAATCGCGGTTATGTGGATAGCGATGAGATCATTATCGGCCATGATGGCGGCTATGGAATTATGGATGTCAATGATGGTAAAGTTAAAAGCAAATTACTCGGTATCGGCATTGATGGCGGCGAGGGAGAGATGATTATCTCCAATGGCAGTCACGTGGAAAACGAAGTGCTCTATGTCGGCTATAAGGGCGATGACGAAGTGCACTATGTCGGCTATAAGAGCGATGGAACGTTGTTGATCTCCGATGGTAACATGGTAAGCGATATGGGCTATATCGGAACTTCGGAAAGGGATATGGACTATTTCGGAACTTCCCTTACAGGCCCCAGAGCCAGAGGCAGTGTTACCGTTACCGGGGAAGATTCCGCCTGGGATATTAATGGTGGGCTCTATGTCGGCCGTGAGTTCGGCAAAGGAGAGCTGTTGATCTCCGATGGCGGTAAGGTTACAAGCGAAGAGGGTCATATCGGCACTGAATTATTCGGCATCGGTGTCGTTACAGTAACCGGGCCAAATTCCGTCTGGGAAAATACATATGATATCCAAGTCGGCGATGAACTCGGCTATTACGAGGAAGATTGGGATGAATTCCAAGGGTACTATGAGCGTTATTACCCCGGTGGGACGGGCGTGCTCAATATCAGCGACGGTGCCGTTGTAAAAGCAGGCTCTGTTATGATCGCCCCTGGCGGAACTCTCAGCGGTGACGGCAAATTAGTATCGGACTCCGTATTGAACTACGGCACGATCAAACCGGGTAACTCTATCGGGACATTGACTATCGACGGTAACCTGGAATTTCAGCCCGACAGCATTTACGAAGTCGAGATAGACAACAGCGGCAATAGTGACCTGCTCAAAGTGAACGGCGATGTGGATATTGTTGGAGGTATCGTTCAAGCAGTATCTACCGAGACTATCACCGGCGCGCAGCATTACACGATTATCGAGGCAAACAATGTTGACGGCGAGTTTGACACCTTAGACACGGCGTTGCTCGATCTCACTATGTCGTATTCTGATATAGGTCTCGGCTATGAGCCTAATGCAGCGGGACCCGATTTGGTTATGCTTAATATCGACGCAAAGCGATTTGACGATCCGAGTATCGCACAAAACGGTAATCAATCGTCGCTTGGCGGAGCGTTGCAGAAGATAGCCGATGGAGGTGGTAGCCCGATAACCACAGCACTGCAGGGTCTTGAGACCGATGATCAGGTTCGCGATGCTTACAACCAGCTAAGCGGCCAAATAAGACCACAGCTTACGACTGTTGCTGGTATCGATACCGGCAAATTCATGGACATAGTTTCCAATAGAATGAATTATGCAGACCAGGGTATATCTTATTACGGCCCCAGCAGCAGTTCAATGTTAGCAATGGCTGGGCCGGATCCAACCGACGACAACAGGAGCACGTACGAAACCAGGCCAAATTTCGCCATCGGCAACAACGAAGCAAGCTTCGGTGACCCGAAGCTGAGTTTCTGGGGCAAGGGATATGGAGTATATGGCCAAAGAGATAATGGCAGCGGAGTAGCCGGATATGATTACAATATCTACGGCTCAAGTTTCGGTCTGGATTATCAAGTCTCCGACAGTTCGCTCATGGGTATCACCGCCGGCTATTCAACGAGCAACATAGATTCTTACTTACCTGGAAATGGGGGTGACATTTCCGGTACACATATAGGAATCTACGGCACCAAGAATATGGATGAATGGCATGTCGATTCTATCTTAACGGGCAGCTTTCTTAAATTTGAGACAGAACGCTATGTGCCCCTGATGGACGAAAGAGTAAAGGGCGACTACGATGGCATGGGGATAAGCGGGTACGTGGAAGCTCGTTATGACCTGCAAAACCAAAGCTCTGATAGTTGGCTCATACAGCCTTTGGCTGCTTTCCAGTTCTCATGTCTTAGCCTGAGCGAATATACCGAGACCGGCGGAGAGAACGTTCCCCTTTCGCCTGACGATGAGAACTACAACTCCTATAAGGGTTCGCTGGGCATAAAATTGACACAGCAGCTATTCGATCGTGAGAATAAACGCAACGCGAGTGTTCAGCTTCGAGCCCGATGGATACATGAGTTCGGCGATGACAATTCAAGCGTTGACTCACACTTTGCAAGTGATCCCGGCGCTGTCTTCAAAGTTAGTGATGAGGATATGTCCAGGGACAGTGCTGTTCTTGGCGCAAGCTTTAATGCCGGTCTTAGTCGCCATACCCAGTTCTCTCTGGGCTATGATACTCAATTGAACAGCGACAATACCATGCATGTCTTTAGTGCCATGTTTGCCTACAGATGGTAAACAGTAACTGAATTTAGTATTTGACGAAACAAGGGACAGCCATACGGAAACGTGTGGCTGTCTCTTTTATTTCCACACCACCAAGGGCACTGAGAACCACAAAGAAAATCAAATAATCAATTTCTTTAACCGCGGATTACGCAGATTACGCAGATAAAAATAGTCAATAATTCGCCCCGTGAGATGGCGGTTTAACCTATCTCATGGGGTAAATAGAAAATCGTCAATGACGGATGTGTGGCAGCCACTGAATGAGAGGAACGAATGAAGTGGATGGTAAAAATGCCTCAGGAAAAGCGAAACCACCTTATACAGTATGCCCAAATCAAATTAGACGTGCGGCAATGCTCGGCACGTATAGCCTTCTCTGCATATACATCGATCTTATCACGCCGGGAGTCCAAATAGTATTCGATCGAACCGGTTCTTTTCGATCCACCGACTGATGTCGCTTTAGAGATCCCTGGCTTCGCCCGAGGCCGATTATTTTCTACACAGGTGTTAACTGGCTGCGGCCGCGGCTTGAGCGGCTTTGCGTGCACGTTCTTTGGTCTTGCGAGGGGCATTGGCGCTGCGAGTTTCTTTTTGTTTTTCCCGTCTTTTATTGAGTCTGTCTCTGCGTCTTCCCATAAAAATGTCCTTTTACTACTTCTTGCCCAATCTGTTCCGTAATGTCAGATTTCAGAACATTTGGAGCATTTTTTGTATTATTTAGCTTATCTATTAAATAAATAGCCATGGATTGTATGCGTAAAGCACAAGAAATGCAACTAACTTTTGCGAAAAATAGGGAAAATCCGGGGCCGCCCTACTTATTTCCCCCTTCCACTGGGAGCCTTGTTATTGATTATTTTCTCCGTCCAAGGCAGGCCGGATCTTCGATATTGGAGCGGAGCATAAATCCGGCCGCAAAGCGCGACGGATTGACTATTGTAGTTGATTATTTCATATTTCTTCGTGGTTCTCGGTGCCCTTCGTGGTGAATAAAAACCGTGTTCACCCCGTGAGATAGCTTATCCCTTAAGGCGTAAAGCCACGTTATCTCATGGGGTAAATCTGCGTTTATCAGTGTCTAAGTAAATTTATAATTGATTATCTCTCTGCGGCCTCAGTGGCCATTTCGTTACCAAATTCGCAAAGCATTTACTTATCTTCAGGGGAGGCATCGACTTGAAGTGCTGATTTTCTGAGACTTTGCATTTTTTCGAGATGGTCCACACATAATCCCGACCATGTTTCCAAAGTATCTTTAACCTCCTGCAGTTCAGCAGGAGTCATAAATGCCATTTGCGTAATCATCTGTTCCCGCTTGTTGACGTTCGGAGCATCCAGGGCCCAATAGTGCACTATTCCAAGATGCACCCTTCCGACCTCATTGGACTCATCATTAAGAAGGGCAACGATGTGATTAGTGTGGCTTGTTTCTACGGCGACTTCCTCGGCCACCTCGCGATCGACGGCGGCAAGATATGTTTCATAAAAATCCGTATTAAATAACGGCATATCATCGGCGGGATTGATGTGGCCGCCTATGCCAATTGACCTGTTCCCAATCAGGCGTGTCTCTCCGGCCCGCTTTCCTCTGACATAGCTAAGATATTTATCACCATAACCCATTATCACGTACGGAATTAGCTGCTTATAATCAGGGTTCTGCTCTACCTGCGATCTATTCATGAAACAGGGAACTCCCTGAACGAAGATTTCGCTAAGATAACGATCTACATCGAACATAAGTCCATTGAATATGCCCACTCGCTCGAACACTTTCCGTTCTATCACTAACACTTGTTCTTCCTGATTCATGCGATTATATTTACTCCGTTATTTCAGGTATCATTGGCCACAAAATCAGCTACTTATTACGGAAAGAACATATCTTATTTTACCCCTGCTGTAAAGGGAGAAGAAAAAGGCTTTGAGATTGACCTTTGTATTTGATTTCTGCGCGTTCCCGGCGTGCTCCGCGGTAAAACCACGAAAAAATTGCCAGCCCAAAACGCTGTTTTTAACGCAATATCTGCGATTTCAAAAAGGCTTATCTTTTTGAAATTTAACTCTCAACATTTTGTTATCGACAAATGCTGTTATAAATAGAAGGGTCGGAATTCTCGAAATTCACAGGCTGTGATGCGGTCAGAAATAATCTACAGGCTGAATTATAAAACTCTTCCGGCGTTTAAGTAATACTATGGTAAGTCCAATTAAATCTATAAAGACGCCGATTATGACACCAATGTATATCTTGGGTTCGGCGAGTTTTTCAATTATTAAGTTGACCGGTGCCCCATTCGATTCGTTAGACCGGTTTTCCGCTTCTGCTTGGGCCTTGGCTTCGACTCTCGGTATAGCATTAGCTTCCACTTGGGCCTTGGCTTCGGCTCTCGGTATAGCCTTAGCTTTCGCCTGGGCCTTGGCTTCTGATTCTGCTTGAGCCTTGTACGCATTATCCCTATCGGTGTAGGCTATATCATATTTTGGGCATACTTCAATAGCCTTGTCGAAGTCCAGAATCGCCTCATCATATAGCCCTTTAATAACATAGAGGTTTCCCCGGTTGTGGTAGGCTTCAGCCAACCTCGGATTTATCTCAAGAGCCCTGGTGAGGTCAGATATAGCCTGGTCATGCCGGCCCTTAGCCTTGCCGGCAATTGCCCTATTGTAGAAGGCTTCAATATATAGTGGATTAATCACAATCGCCCTTGTATAATCTGAGACAGCCTGATCATATTGCCCATTAGCCTTGAAAGCATTGCCTCGATTGTAGTAGATCGCAGCATCCCCTGGTTTTATCTCGATGGCCCTGGTGTAGTCTGAGATAGCCTGGTCATATTGGCCTTTGCTGTAGTTGAGAACCGCCCGACTAATGCAGGCTTCGGCTAAGTTTGGGTCCTTCTCAGTCACCCCTATCCCATCCGAGACGCTCGGACTATGTTCTTCTTTACTGTCAGGGGCAATATCCTGGCCGTAGCCCCCAACGGGTTTGTCTATGCATCTTATGATGAATATAGATAGAAAAATTCCGCACACCAAGAATATGCTCATAAATGCGTTTTCGCTCCGAACTCGCATAACAACGTACCTCGCTTTGTCTATGCCATGTTCCTAATGTATTTGATGCAGCTTCTATTTCGGCAAAATCTCCTGACGGTTTAAGTTCTTTATAATTACCCTTCAATGGCAGGCTCTATAATGGCCAGGATGCTTCTCTATAGCCCGATAACGTCCTGTTAATCGGCGATACTACCCTTCAGTAAGGAGCGGCCGGCGGCCGTGTAATTTATTATTTACCCCATGAGATAGACAAAGACATTATCTCACGGGGTGAATTACTGACTATTTATTATTTACCCATGAGACAGGATAACAGGATACTTTGTTATTTACGATTTTCGATTTTCGATTGACTATTTCTCGGAGTTTATTTGTGTTTCTTCGTGGTTCTCAGTGTTCTTCGTGGTGAATCCAATGCTGTGTCTGTTCGTGTTTATTCGTGATTATTTCAATTGACTATTTCTCGGCGTTCTCTGCGTTCTCGGCGGTAAAACTACAAAAAAATTGCCATCCAAAACGCTGTTATTTGCGAAATATCAACGATTTTCTGTCTTTTTGAAAATATTCCCTCTTTTTCCAAAAATCATAGGTAACAATTTGTCATCGACAAACGCTGTGTTATGTAGTGGATAGGTAAATTCGTTGATTAGCGGCGAGTACATTTGAAAAGTCGATGGCCGCAACTTGCGAGAGAATCAGCTTCGGTAGATGCGCCAGGCCACAGTGTCTCAAGGAAATTACGTATTTACCACAATAGACGACGGCAGATGAAGAACTCTGGTACGATGGGAAAATAATGGCCGGCAAATTACACAATACGCAGTACGAGATGGCCGTACTCAATTATTCGTGAGTTTCGGACGCAGATTTCGGTTGGAAATAAGTATGATGTCAGCGGAATTAAGACATGGTGGTGTAAATTTTATAGGAGTTAGAAAAAAAGTACCGGACACCTTTGATTTTCCTGAATAATTCCGCATCAGACAATTGGGTTGATTATGAGAAAGAAACAGAAGTTCTGTATAGGATTAGGAATAACAGTTGCCTGGTTGTCCTATGTGGCTATTCTGTTCTTTTCAAGAGGTGCTATAGGGCGTGACGATTTAGCGATTTATTTTATTTTCGTGTTTGTAATTGTTATTCTGACCGGCTTTTTTGTCGCTGTTTTCGGAGGCAGACGATGAAATTAGTAATGTAGCGGACGTTTGTGAAGAATCGAGGGAATTAAAGGAGAAAAAAAGTACCGGAAAACTTTAATTTTCCCGTGAGATACGCTGTAATAAATAGAAGGGCCGGATAGGCTTCGGCAGGGTGTGCATAGCACACCGCGGCGCTAAGCCGTGACGTCTCAAGAAAATTACGTAGTCACCACAATTGTTTTTAATAGATGGGCTCAGTTATGATGGGAAAATAATGGCCGGATAGGCCGTAAAAAAAGCCGGAATTCGGGATTTCTGATTGAATATCCGGCCGGAGCAGTGTAGATTTGTGATCAGCAAGCGATGAAGCGGGACATCCTGGATCTTTGGTCGTTAGTAATGGCTTTGATAGAACACGGCGGCCGTACTCAATTATTCGTGAGTTTGGGACGCATATATCGGTTGGAATTAAGTATGGCCCCATAATTAGTGAAAGGAGACAATTCATGAAAGATAAAGCGTATGAAGAGATCGGGCCAAACTATCGTTTCTTCCTCGCCTGGCGCCATGCTACATTTGCCGGCGGGCTGGTTATCCTGTGGGGGACATGTTCCCTTTTAACCTCCGCTTACGAGAAGGGACTGGCCATCGCATGGTCGATACCCATATTAGCAACACTTGCGTCATTTTGTCTGTGGCTTGCCGATCGTCGCACACGCCAGATTTACAGATCGCTTACCGAAGCTGGAAAAGCATTGGAAGGCAATGAGCCTGGGCCATACCATGCCCTCACGGACATCGGCATTCCGAAGGATGCTCGATTGTTCCCGAAGAAAGGGAAACCACTCTGTAGGTTGTTCTCCCAGTCGTTTGCTTTGGACTGTTTTTTTTTGGGGTCCGCAACGGTCCTCTTTGTTGTGGCTGTTTTTGTGCTGCTCCGTCCACCAAACGTAACGAATCCGACACAGTCGATGCCGAACCAAGGGATTCAGACGACGCGATAAGCCGCACGCCTGACTCCTGTTGTTAGACGTTGCTGTTTTGGGGAAATGCTATGAATTCATACCAAATGGCATACTTTAAGTTTATGACGCAAAGCCGTGAGCATGTCTTTTTCATTTTCGAGCATATCGCATCTTCTGATAAATGGAATACCAGAATCAACATGTTTATGGCAATTGCCAGCAGTTCATCGATTGGAGCCTGGGTTATCTGGCAAAAAATGTCGTGGCTTTGGGCTGGAGTCATTGCTGTATCTCATGTTGTAGGAGTAATCAAGACATACCTCCCCTTCAAAAAAAGGTTGTCAATACTCTATACTGTAAGAAATAATATAGAACAGCTATGTCTAGAAATCGAGAAGGACTTTTTCCCTGTGTTTAATGGTGATCTAACAGAGCAAGAGATTCATGAGAAAATAATTGCGTATAAAACAAAGAAGCTTGCAATAGAACAGGAGTCTCTAAGTGGCACAGTGATCCCTGAGAATCAATCATTTATTGCGAAAGCTCGTGAAAAGAATAAGGTATATTTTGAAAATCTTTGTATAGGAGAGTAGACATGTCTGATAAGCAAAATAAGACACCACCCAAAATTGAAAAGCCTGATATTTCAAGGCCAAAAACCAATGAGGGCAGTCTTCCTGTGACACCACAAGATTATATCACTCCTCCGAAACCAAAGCCTCCAAAACAAGGGAAATAAAGATGTAAGGCTGCCCCATAGGGGGTATATTTTTCGATGAGTTGTGCTTGCTAATGACATGTTTTGATAGAGGACAGCGGGTGGGCAGAATTACTGCGGAGCTTTGGTACGCAGACATCGGCTGGAATTAAGTATGGTTTCCCCAAATAATAAATTTAATTAATTATAGTGAATTATAGTTAAATGCGTAGCTACAAGACCCATACGATAAATACGACGACAGAGTACGTGGATTTCATCCGCAAGAAATGCAAACCTGACGACGTGCTGTTTCGCGGCCAACCTGTGGACAAGCCGCTTCTCCCAAAATTAGCCCGTCTCCATCTTAAGGGACCTACTCTTGCTGTGGAACAGCAGATGATGAAGGAGTTTAAGCGCCGGGTCGGGCCGCTCCTCAGCACGCAACCGAAATCGAATTGGGATTGGCTGGCGATTGCGCAGCATCACGGCATGGCAACACGCCTTCTAGATTGGACCTTGAATCCGTTGGCCGCACTTTGGTTCGCAGTGAAGAGGCCTCCTACGAAGGAAAAGGGGAAAGTGTATCCCGGCGTTGTATGGGTCCTTGTGCCGAAGCCTAGCGACTACGCTTTTGCGTCCGTTAGAGAGAATCCCTTCAAGGTTGATCGCACCAAGATTTTCCGTCCAAAGCATATTGCCGCACGTCTCGTGACCCAGGCTGGATGGTTTACAGTCCACAAGTTTATGAAGACACAGGACAGATTCATCCCGATGGAAAGCAATAAAGCATACAGCTCGAAACTCACGAAACTTCAGATACCTGCACAACGCTTCTCGGAAATGCGATTCGAGTTGGACAGGTTCAATGTGAATGTGGCCAGTCTGTTTCCCGACCTTGATGGTCTTTGCACTCATATCCAGTGGCTTAACTCTTATCTTGAGGATGAGACATAGGGTGAGGCTCATCGCAGGAATTCTGAGGGAATTAAAGGCGTACGGTACATTTTTCGATGAGTTGTGCTTGATAATGACAGGTTTTAATAGAGGACAGCAGGTGCCCTGAATTACTGCGGAGCTTTGGGCCGCAGACATCGGCTGGAATTAAGAATGGTGGCCCCGGAAATCGTCTGGAGTCTTATACGGAAACCATATATACATAGATAGCAGTAACAATAAACGGAGAGTAAAATGGCATCAAAATATCTCAATTCATTGTCAAAAAAAGAATATGACACACTTACGGAAAGACTTCATTCTATCCAAAACAAGAAATGTTATATTTGTGGAGATGCAATTGATTTAGGATTACAAAATACTAATATCGATCATATCATCCCCTTAGCAAACCGAGGCAAAGATTCCGAAGACAATTTTGCGATCACCCATGAATCATGTAATAAATCAAAACAGGATGCCAATTTGGATATTGCACGTGTTTTACACAAATTAAAAAAAATACAGGATAAAATATTAGAACAAGAAGGAAAAGCGGCTTCTTTAAAGCATATTCTACAATCATTTGGTGGGAGTAAGTACGATTTTAAATATAAAATAGAAAATGACTCGATAACGTATAGTTTTAGCGACATAGGAGATAATACGATTATAAAAGTTCCTTTGTTTGAGGATAATTTATCAAAAGAAATAACCTGTTTTATCGAGGCCCCTATAGAGCATATTCACCATGACGAAATCATAAATCCAAGGGGAATTAATAATAGTATTAGCAAGTTGATAAAGGAGTTTGAAAAAGGCAATCCTCAACTTCATTTAACAATAGCCAGGATTAATGATGGAAAAATAATGGTATTTGACGGTCAGCATAAGGCAGTCGCTCAAATACTACTGGGGTCTAAAAAATTACCACTTCGTCTTTTCTTGAATCCTGATATTGACCGTTTGATTGAAACAAACACAAATGCTGGAAGCACATTAAGGCAAATAGCTTTTGATAAGTCAATAATGTGTCAACTTAACAACGTGCTATACGCAGAGCGGGTGAAAAAATATCAGCAGGACCATACGCTAAACAACGATGATTTCTCCTTCTCAGAGCAACAACTAATAGATTATTTTAAAGGTGAAAATGTAAACATAAAAAAGTATATAATTGATAGTATAAAGCACTCAATAACATATCATAAAGAAAATAAACTAAAGGACTTTGTTGACTTTGAAGGGAAAGCAAAAGAGCTCCCTATATCACATAGCGCATTTGACAAAACTTTTTTAAGGTATTTCGTTAATCCGAAAATATTCTTGAGTACCACGATAAACCATCGCAGTGACGAAGGATTAAACCCAAGAGAACTTGAAATTAATCAGGCCGTAAAACTTCTCTCTCTTATAGCAGAAAAAGTATATATAGGTAAATTCAAACCAGAAACTGGAGTTTATCGTATTGAAAAGAAAATTTTAGATCAAAAGGATGTAGATATTACAGGTGACCATTTAGTAGCATTTAGAATTAGCAAAGAAGAAGTAATTTATAATTGGCTACAATATCTAATAAAAGTAATTGAGAATTATTTTAACAATACTGGCAGACTCTTTGATAACAAAAAATTGTTTCAAGAAAGATTTGATGACCAACTGTGGCAAAACATAGAGAATTTTCTTGATCATTTGAGTTTGTTGCCCTTATGGAAAGATCGTAGCATGGCTGCTACTATTTTTGCGGGGAAACAAAATTACGATTTTTGGAAAACAGTTTTTCAAACGGGGAAAAGTCCTGATGGAGCTGATGTCTTGGCAAAATCACTAAACTATATAGAAATGATTAAACCATTAAACTGTTCAGAAAACTGCTGACAATAGGAAGGCATAGGGTACCAGCCCTTAAAATATAAATAATGATTGACAGCCTATTACCAAGTAAAAAGTTAAAAGCCTTCGTCATAGCTAAGCCATAAATTTACGATTTACCCCATGAGAAAGGTTAAGCCGCCATCTCACGGGGTGAACTATTGATTATTCGGGTCTGAAGTCGGGATTAAATATTACTCTTTTCCGAGGGCTTCGATGTCTGCGAGGTCCTTTTTTCTTCCGAGGGCTTTTTTGTTTGCGATAAGGTCTTCCTTGCCTATGAAGTGTACGGATATCTCGCCGTAGTTTCCTGACACCTTTCCGGCCATCACTTTCTCCCAGCGAATGCCCGTAAGAGACGTCATGATGTCAATGCGTACGGGCGGCACGCCAAGCTGAACTACGCGTTGCGAGACCGTAAAATCATCTTCGGAAATATCCAATGACCCAAAACCGAATTCGGCTAAGGCAGTAAGAATACGTTTGGCGTTTTCGCTATCCGGTTTTACCAGCAAATCAATATCGCCGGTGAAACGAGGTGCTCCGTGAAATGCTAATGCGTAACCACCGACAACAAGGTACTCAACTTTGTGGGCGTTGAATAACTCGAGCAGTTCTTTGAAGTCTTTCTGTATCTCCATATATCTGTGCTCTCAAAGAATCTACCGCAGCCAGACGCTCTTCAGGCGGCCTGCTGAGCCAGTATTGAAGGTTCTGTTCGATTTCATGTGAAGTGTCCAAACGCTGTTTTGTTACCGTTCTGCTAATCATATTATATATTATACAACATTAAGCTTTTAAGGACAACGCTTTCCTATCAATTATTCAGGTGGAATAAAACAGTTTTAATCAGTGTTAGCTTGTGCCATAGGTATCCATGTCAAAATTAATTCTATTATTTATCATTTCCTTGTGCTCTATTTGGCAATTTTAGTTGACTGATTGCGATTTTCTGTTTATAATTGATTTTGCTTTTCAGGCGTTCTCGCTGCGTTCTGCGGCGAGTCTGGAAAAAAAGTTGAAAAATATTTGATTTTTTTTAGAATTTATATTGACGCCGAACGTATATTGGTTAGAATGCTAATAATTCGTGGTCAAGCGGAGGGTTAATATCCTTGCTTGGCCGCTAAGTTTTTGAGCAGTTTACAAAGCTCTTTGACAAGTTAACAGTTAAGCCAAACCAGCTATTGTTGGAAATTTATTTCCGACAGTTGCTAAGCAGCGAAAGTGTGGCTCTTTCGGCGGGATACGCCTTGCCGATTGAGCTTAAAAATTGCAGTACCAGAAATTTCAACACTTTCGGTGCGTATGCTTGAAATTGTTGAGCCTTTAACGACGATTTCCGTCTTCGGACGGATTCGACGATACAAATTGAAGGGTTTGATCCTGGCTCAGAACGAACGCTGGCGGCGTGGCTA
>Ga0210003_1002606_pt1 | contig 15082 bp, 20 predicted proteins | sample LantaG_FD_182804 | JGI IMG/M metagenome (GOLD analysis project Ga0210003, IMG submission 182804) | Deep subsurface microbial communities from Baltic Sea to uncover new lineages of life (NeLLi) - Landsort_02402 metaG (SPAdes) (version 2) | ecosystem: Environmental > Aquatic > Marine > Oceanic >... | reverse complement strand
TGTCGGATGCTTGATATGCTTCATCTAATGTCTTGAATGTCTTCCCATCAAGAGAAAGTCTAATAACATCATGCTTTACAAGTTCAGGTAGATACTTAAGTGGAATACCAATTTCTATTTCACCGTTTTCATTTATTGAACAAAGATCGAGGTCAATTGGCATATGAAAAGTATTATCTTGAAAATAGTAGTCTAAAAATCTATCTCTCATTTCTTCTCCTTATTTTATTATCTCAAATCCTTCAGCTTCTCCCACGGATATCATCTGGTCTCACTACTGTATATTTATTGTTTTTGTTAAAGTTAAATATTCAAATCAATCCTTTCCGATTGAGTTAAGGTCAAGGGGTTCACATTCTGTAGGTGGTTCATTTGGAATGTCTAAAGATGGTTTATAACCATCGGGGAAGTTTTTTTGCATTATATATTCTAAGTACTCTGGGAATCTTTTCTGAAGTTTTTCAATAATTTCTTTTTCATTCTTAGCAAGAAAAGTGTTTCCTTCATTGGGAACACCTTTCGGAATGGTAAAAGTATAAGTCATTTCCCACCAACCGTTTAGTTTTAAACCGAAACGACTAGATAATTGGCGACCTACATTGATACAGACTTCATCATCTTTTGTTTTAATATCATTTGAATGAGTGTTAAGAACTTTTTCATTCAAATAATAATCATAGAAATTAAGCATTTGATTTCTCTCCAAATAAGAATTACTGGAGGTGAGGGGAGTCGAACCCCTGTGTTTGATAAATAGATGAAGACTTCATTCACACGTTTAGTCACTTTCTAACAAATATTACCCAACAAATGAAAGAAACAAAGAAAATGTTAGGTAATCCACAAAGTCAATTCGGTCCCCTTCTCTATTGTGGAGTTTCGGTTGTCCTATCCTTCTTTTGGTTATACACTACTTTCTCTTTAGAAGGAGTACAGAGATTTTGTGGGTTGCCTAATTAAGCAGCCATTGCGTAAGCGTAATCTTCTGCGCTTATCTTGTTATCGGCTTTTTACGTGGCCGACCGATAAACCACGACGTGCAATCATCCAAATAACCTATCAAGTCGAAAACCAGTACACCCCCGATTTTAATGATTATTGTTCCATTTCACCAGAATCAATAGCACCAACATCATAATGACCAATGTCAGACTTAAGTTCTTTCGCATCAATAAATTTAATTTTCTTATTCTTTACTTTTGCGATGAAATCTTGTTTCTGTTGATTAATTTCTTGGGCATATTTACCCTCTTCATCACTTGTTGCCATTTGCGTGATCATTGGAACAACGTCTGTCTTTACTTTTTGCTTCATCATAAAAGTAGGGTTAGTGCTCCATTCTGGAACTCCATTCTCATATGCGATAGTAAGATTAAGAAACTTTCCAGTTTCAATATCTTGAACAGCCACTTCCTGTGACAAAGTTGCCAGTTGTGCCATTGGACTCATTTCTGAAATGATATTTTCCAAATTTTCTAAAATTGACATCTACATTCTCCTTGATTTATGTTATGATTAATCAAATATAACATGATTATTTATAGTTGTCAAGGTTTGGAATGTGCTATTTTTATACTAAGCCCGATTTTTCTAGGCAGGTTCTAACATATTCGTGGACATAAGGCATAACATTTACCCATTGAAATTCCGAACTATGACTATCCAATTTAACATCTGTGTCATTGTTTAATATAGTTAATAGGAAAACTATATTAACGCTATGTACATTGATACCGTTTGGTCCTGAATTAAACATTGTAGAGGCAGTGTGGATGATTGGACCAACTGAACATTTTAATCCTGTCTCTTCTATGGCTTTTCTGTAAGCACATTCTTTTAGGTTTTCACCTTTATAAAGTCTACCACCAGGAAGCCACCACTGGTTTTTTGAAGGTTCATCAGTTCTCTTTACAAGCAGAATCTTATCTTGGTACTTGATACATAAATCAACACATACGATTGGCATATTACTAATAATATAGTCGTACTGCTCTTGAGGAATGTGATTCATAATTCTATTTCCTTAATGTTTAAACCTTCTTGATGATAAATTATTTCTGGTATTGGTATTGAACCTGATTTAACTTCAACCAAATTATTTCTTTCAATATGTTCTTTAATATAATACCAAATTCTCATATTATTTCTATAATTTATTCTTGGAGTATTATTCATATGCCAAAGATGATAAGTATTAACTTTGGCATCATCTAAATCAATATACTTACAAACTCTTGAAATTCTAAAGTTAAACTCTTTATCTTCAGGGCCATATCCTAAAAATCTTTCATCAAACCCATTTATTCTTTTAAAAGTTTCAGTATGAATAATTCCAAGACCAATAGCCGGTCCAGTCTTTGACCTTAAATTATCTTTACAACTATCATATTCCTTTTTACAATCTTCGTATGTATTAAAATTACCATTACCCATGTTATGATTATGAAAAACTATTCTTGTTCGTTCGTTACTTTGGTTAATAATATCTTTCATTGTTCTCAAAAAAGTCTTTGGATATAAAATATCTATATCAGAAAGATTAAAGTATTCGGAAGTAACCATTCTTTTAACAGATTCATTTACCATAAATGCACGATTATAAAGATTGATTCCGAAATCTGTTGGAACATATTCATACTTAATATTAAAAGGAATGAATTCTCTTATACAATATTTTGAGCAATTCATCAAACATACATTGACCTGATTAAGATTTAAACTTGATATTGACTTATTAAGTCTAATCAATGCTTCGTTTTTATCTTCTTCTCTAAAGTGAAAAGTATAAACAAAATCAAATTTCGTCATCTCGTAACGTCCTATATCTTAATTTACTTTTAATATAATTAGCAGTTTCAACTTGTAATTTTAAGTTTTTCTTAAAGTCATTTAAAGGATTAGTATCATTATAAAGATACATTATCTTTTCAATAAACTTAATTCTATTATTACCTGCCATCTCAATCAAAGGATACATAATAGCCATATCCCATGCCATTGCAAAATACTTTCCATCAGGACCCCTCAAGTCAACATCTTGAATTCTTTTCCATAACTTATATTTGAAAGTCCTTAAATGAGAAGTACACCAATACAAAGGCTCACTTTTAACTCCCCTGTATTCTTTTGTTGAAACATTCAAAGGCTTATTGTTTCCTATCCTACCATTACTTTCGCTTTGATATTGTCCATGTGTCAAAAGAATATTTGGGTCTTGATAAACTTCATCCAAATAAGATATAACACCATTTGCAAATAAAGCATCATCGCCGTCAAGTAAAACAATAATGTCATCGTCATTAAAGCATATTGAATTTATTCCATAAACAATATTCTCAAGTGCTCCAACATTTTGATTTCTTTGAAAGAACCTGAAGTTAAGCTTGTGTTCTCCACTGTTTCTTATTGTTTCCTCAACAATTTTAAAGGTATTGTCTGTTGAACAATCATCTATGAAAACGGCTTTATAGTTTCCTCCATACTCATTGTTAATAAAATTTTGATTGACAACAGACCAAAAACATCTTTTAATCCAATTTTCACAATTGTAAGCTGGTATAATTATTCTAAATTTGTTTTCCATATTAAAGTCTCGCTGCTAAAACATCGTTGTGAACAAATCCATCTTCAAAACAAAAATTATAATTTGGATTGATTTCAAGAATCATTGCTTCAATATTTGGGTTTGGTTCTCCTCTTAAATCATCCACAAGAATAATATGGTCTTTTCTATGGTGTTGCTTTATTATTTCAAGTTCTTGCATAATTGGGTCTCCATGAATTCCTTTTGCAGTATCTCCACCCGATTCGTGACCATCTAACCAAAAAGTTATTTGTTCATCAATATCCTTTATCATATCCCAAAATAAAAGTTCAGCATCTCCAAAGAATAATAATACTCTTGGTTCATTGGCAAACTTATTCTTACATATATTATAATACTTCTCAGATAGTTCGACTGAAAGAACTTTTTCAAATCCTGCGTTCAGTGCTGTTGAAATTGCATCACCAACTAAACTACCACTTTCAACAAATACTTTGCTTTTATACTTATCTAAAACTTCTCTTTTTAAAGGCATATCCAATCCTCCCTATAAACATCTTGAAAATCTTGTGGTCCTCTTGGCCCGAACCAGTTCTTTGGAGCAACTACTTTATCCTTCTTAACACCAAGGAAAGCACCCCACCAAGAAAAACTACTGTTACACATTATAATATTTTGACATTGTGATAGTAAATACAAGTCAAGCATTTCTTCTGTAAAGGGTGATGGTTTTGCTTTTGAGAAATTCATTTCACTTTGAACTGAAGCCAAATCATCTGTACAGATAATTGATTGATGTTCTTCTTGAAACAAATTAGCAGCTCTAACATAATAATCAACCCCCTGAATCCCGTGATGACAAGCAAACTTCTTGTAATCACCTCTCCTAATATGTATACCTAGTAGTGGTTTGGAAAATTGTTGGATGAAATTCTTTACAATGATTTGACAACCACTAAAGTTAAATAGATTTTTGACTTCATCAACCACATCTTTAAAGTATTTTTCAGACTGGAAGAAACCATCCAAAAGAATATTATCCTTTTTAGGAATTTCACTGTAAGCAAATGTTGGCTCTGCGTATTTCATTGGTGGAACGTAGTCCGTGACGGGGAGTTCCTTAAACAATGTCTCACGGTATTTGGTTGCGGTATTACCTTGGTTTGGACAGAAACTCAAACTATAATTGATGCCCCATTCAAAACCATGTCTCTTAGCATACGCATATGCGTTTGCTATCTGAAACATCTGATTACCTAAACCACCTTTCAAAATTGGAACAATCATATCAAATATCCTCAAGTCCCAATATCTCAAATTTTGGACATGGTACAATAAACTTTGTTCCACGAATCAAACAAGATTTCTCTCTTTCTCTGAATTCATTAATAAAGTGCCAAGGAAGAATCAGTAAATAATCTGGGTTAGCCTTTCTCATTTCGTCTTCAGAGTAAATGGGAATATTTGTCCCAACAGTTTTAAGTCCAAATTTATGAATACTTCTTTCGGCAATTCCATCTATCAAAGTGTTGTCAAGACCGAAATATTGAAGGAGAGTATTCCCCTTAGTTGAAGCTCCGTATCCCCAAATGGTTTTGCCCTTGGACTTTTCTTCCTTGATGAAATCGACTACTTTAGCTTTGAGGACTTGAATATCTTCAAAAAACTTTTGCCAAGTCGATGCATTCTTCATCTCCAAAGAATTCTCAAGTTCAAGTAAAGCGTCTATTCTAAAGTTCGCAACATCCCTAAATGGTTGCGTTCCAAAAGTCTTGATGTTTGCAACATCTTTCATAGCATAGACTCTAAAAGAACCGCCATTCACATCATTCAATTGACAGTCCACAATCTTAAATCCATTGTCATCAAACAGTTTCTTTAAGTTGAATAACGAGTAATAGTAAACGTGTTCGTGACAAATATTATCAAAAGCCATCTGTTGAATCATCAGAGGTGTATAGCTTAATTGCAAACACCAAATACCATTGTCATCCAAAACGTCATATACATCTTTGATAAACTCTTTTGGATTATCAAGGTCATAGAAAACAGCTATTGAAGTAACGACTTTAGCCTTCTGTCGTCCGAATTCAGTTGACTCATAATTCTTCGTTGTAAAAAAATCTTGAACTATTTGATTAGCATGTTGCTGAGAACTTTCTTTGAAGGAATCGTCGGCCGGGTCTATTCCAATCCGAATCATATTTTTTGGAACATAACTTAACAGAGTTCCATCATTACAAGCTATATCTAACCACACATCGTTCTCTTGAAGCTTCTTCACATGTATAATGGAATCTACAATATTTGACAGTTCTTTTTTCATGGTATTGTTTGTACCAGACCTATACCAATATTTTCCATACATCATGTCAAGTGGTGCAACTTTTTCCAAACGAACAGCACCAGTAGATTCCTCAATCATCAACTTCATCTCAAACTTGTTTTCTGGGCATTCCTCATCAACTTTAATGAAATTCGAAACGTGCAAATCTCCCAAACTAAATAACTCTTTCATAAACCCTCCAATTTTATTTTAACATTTCCTTAATCAAATCCTTAACTTTGTATTTTGGTTCCCATCCTAAGTCCAATTTAATCTTTGTAATGTCAGCTTTTTTGGAACCATCCGATATCCTTTTAAATCTTTCATCGTATTCAATATGTTCCTTCCAGTCCATTCCAAATTCACTAAACACCATACTTACAAATTCCTCAAGAAAAGTCAGGTGACCGGTTCCAATAACGTAATCACGTGGTTTGCTTGATTGCATCATCAGGTACACGGCTTCCATAAATTCTTTAGCATAACCCATGTCTACATATCTATATAAATCACCAACTAAGATTTTCTTTCTTTTCCCCAAACTAATATCTACAACTCCATTGATTATCTTCTTGGTAAAAAACTTATCTTTTCGTCTTGGTGATTCATGGTTGAAGAAGATTCCAGAACAGGCAAAAAGATTGTACTTAATTCTGAACTCATTAATCATATTGTCAACAAAGAGTTTAGTGGCTCCATAAGGATACTGTGGTTCTCTTCGGCCCAACTCATTTATAACCCCAAATTCGGAACGACCAAAAACCAGACGAGAAGAGGATTGAAAGAACTTGATACTCTTATCAAATTTCACAATCGACGAAAGAATGTTGCATGGAAGATTACAGTTAACTTTATACAACAGTTCCAAGTTATCAAACGGGTCAAAGACATCACTGATACCAGCAAAATTGTAAATCTCGTCTGGTCTAATCTGGTCAATAATACTATCACAAGATATTGAATCGGTCAAATCGCCTTCAAAAATTTAACTTCAATCTTATCTTGCAACCATTTCTTTCTTTGATTGTCTGTTCCTGGCCTGACGACTCCAAAAATCTCGTATCCTTTCGCATAAAGTATTTCAGCTAAGTAGGAACCGTCTTGTCCCAATATACCAGTAATCAAAGATTTCATTTAATAATTCTCCTTAAACTGATGAACCAACGGATTCAAAGATTGTTGCCAACCAGTAAACCTTTTACATTCAATAATATCAGGATTGTAAGTTTCTTCATATCCTATCAATGCAAACATTAAGGGTAGTAAAACATCATGTGCGTATATTGCATAAAATGATTGGCAGAACTTATCTAAAATTTCCATATGACTTTTCAAAAAACTATAAGCCTTATTGAAAGACTCTGTTTCAAATATCGCTGGAGTTGCTCCCCAAGTATCTATAACAACTGCGCCATCTATTTCTCGCAAAACCTTTTTAAGTTCATCCGGAAACCCATGATTAATTCTTGAACCAAGAAGTTGAACACCATCTGGGATATTCAACCGACCTCTAACATAAGTATCTGGGTCCATCATAAGCATATAGTCCGTTTGACAAAAATCAATTGCTCTGGACAGTCTATCCAAAACTGCCAACGAACATTTTTTGATTGACATTTGATGAACTTCTTCTCGGAAATTCTTATCAGTAACTTTAAAAGTATCAGACATTGTATCTTCTTCAATTTGTGTTTGAATATTCTCATACTTCTTTTCCAAGTATGAAAAATCTAAACCACCATCAGATACCAAAAATATGGGCGCATCATAAATTTCTCTCAGCTTTTCAATTGAAAAATTAACAGCCTTCTCTTCTCTGAAACAACTAAAAAATATTCCCAACGAATCAATATTCATCCGACACCACCGACAAAATACTGTTAATACGATTAATGTATGTATGGTTATCTCTGACAAACTTCATAGCCGTTTTAATCTTCTCGTAATCGTTACGTTGATTCATTCCATCATAAAACAACTGAGCCGTATCTGAATTAAACACACAGTTACCATCCATAACCTCATTAATTTTTGGTGAGTTTGTCAAACCAAGTTGTCCATAACTAATGTTCTTAAAGACTCTACAAGTAATCAATTGTTGTTTAAGATGCTGAGGGCCTCTAATATCTATTCCTAGCGCAGACCTCTTTGTTCTAAGGATAACTTCCTCACTCGATAAGGGGTTTGTCCAAGAGTTGTTATGTACGAATCCTATGCCGTTCTTCTGGCATTCGTTCACAAATGGTCTGAACGTTGAAACATTTTCACAAAGACCGTTAGGACATAAGTTTCCGCAGAAGTAGATTATATTCTCTCTTGGGAAATACACATCTTCAAAATTAAACTCTTCTGGAAGTAAATTCGTTGCCCAACTGATATACATTGTATCAAAGTCTTCAATCTCATAATCCACATAATCATTCTTTACGTGGATAGTGGAATCCTTCTTCGGTGCAAAATAACAAGCCGGACCAACATTGATTGTTTCTATTTTGTCAAATGAATACTCCTGAATGTGGTCTTTGAAATCCACAGCAGCCATTCGAATATCAATATATCGTCCAACCTTTCCAACATACTTTTCTGGTGATGGACAATACATTATCAAATAGCAACTACTTTCATTTAAAGGAATCTTTTTATCAGCAAATCCTTCTCCAATGAATAGACAGTTTGAAAAATCAAAATCGTCTGGGCAATCATCATCGTGAAACCAATACACATCATATCCCATATGTTTAAAAGCTTTGAAATAAGCTTCGTGGACATATGAATGTGTATGAGAAAAAAGAGGATGTCCCCAAATAATCACTTTATCATATTTAATTTTCATCAGAAATTCCCTATGATTTTAGAAGGATACTCAAAATCACATTTGATTTTGTCCAATAGTTCTCTTGCAAAAAATTCTGGTTTGACCCACCAATCTTCGAACGGAAGATTTGGTCCATAGCCTGGTTGTTCTACCATCACGTTTTCACAAAGAACTTCATACCCCAAGTTTTGCAGAAGTTCTTTTTGTCGCCCTTTGTATTCTTCACCGTATAAGTAATAGTCATGTTCAATCGTAATGACCTTGAATTCATATTCGTCAAAAGGCAATTTCATCAGCGCGTCGATACTTAAAGTATCAATATCAACAGATAAGTAATCAATTGATTTTGGCATTTTATTTTCTTCAAAAACTTTTTTATAGTCAACCTGCAAAGCATCTTGGTTGATAAGACAACACGTTCGATTAGCATATGTTGGTTTGTATCCTGGTTCTATCTCGACACAAATACCTTTCCACCCCAATGATTCAAAAAAACAAGAGTTGTTGGCACCAACAGCACCACAAGAACCAATATCAACATAGGAACCATCTCTTTTAAAGCTAAGCATATTTGCCACAAATTCATCTTGTCTAGCATCTGAATTAAAACCCATATCAAATCTCCTTTATGATTTCTTCAATTCTTCGAATAAAATTTGGTCTCGACCATCTTTCATAAAAATGTTCTAATGGTGCAAAACCATTACTTAAAATATTTTTCAAGTTGTTATTTTCTACACAAATCGAAGGATTTGCTCCCATTATATGATTAAACATATTGCTCTGACATATTGCAATTGGTCTCTTTACAGCCAATGCATAATCTATTACAGAAGAAATCCCATTGTAACTATTATACTTCTGGTACAAAAATATGTTCAATGAGTTCCCCGAAAGAAAATTCAATAGTTCTTCATTGGACATAAAGTCGTTTGTCACGATTAGCTTAATATTTGGCCTTGTTATTTTCTGGCGACATTGAAAAGTAATCACATCCATATCATTTCTATTGGGACAAAAATGCGATTCTGTTAAGTGTAATCTCAATTCAACTTGTTCTGATTCAAAACTCGCGTTTACAATTTCACAAATCTGAGGATAAAACTTTACCTTAAATCCAAATCCAAACGAGCCGATTCTAACAACATTATCATTTGCTAATGGCTTTGGAACAAAAGATGGTAAAGGTCTCAGTATGTGATAGTTATTATCGTTGTCAGAATAGTTTGGGTCTTGATGTAAAAAGAAATCGAAAAAGGTAGAATAGTTTACATTATGAACTATCAGTCCTTGTTTAATCCCCATACCTCTAATCTGATTTGACGTTTCACTTGTAAACCAAGGCATTGTACCTGTCAGATGATTATAAATAATCACCGAAGGGTTATGTTCATTGACTAAATCCAAGAGGATATCGAAATCATTTAGTTCAAAATATTTGAAATCTACATTTTCAGAATCACTTAAAACGTTGGCAAATCTTTTGCCATATTGATAGACCCCACAATTTTGAACTGAATGATTTATAATGAATACTCTTTTCATATCGCACCTCCTTTCTCATAAACAGCAACAATATCATCTCCCCTGTTCTTGAGGTGTCTCAAATCAAAAACTTCAAATCTTTCATCGTCAGAATAAGATTTCAAAAACTGTGGATACACATCTTCAATAATATATACCGCACCAGGATTTAGTTTTGGTTCAAGATTTTCAAAGGTCTTAATTGATTTCGTGTATTCATGCGAAGCATCCTCTAAAACAATATCTAAAAAAGGAAGTTCTTTAATAAATGAAACATCACATTGGTCGCATTCTTTTAAAAGCTTAATTTTATAGTTTTCTGTATCTATTTCCAAAATCGAATAATTATGGTCTAACCCGAAAATATTTGATTCTGGAAAAACTCTTGAAAACATTAGAAGCCCACCTCCTTTACCAGTACCTATTTCAAGTATATTCAATTTGCGACCTAAGAATTTTTCAAAAATCTGAGGATAAACTTCATCGTATGAATGATATAAAGACTTATCGGTTAACCCCTGTTGACTAATCTCTGACATAATTTCTTTGATATTCATATTCATTTATTCCTTCCAAGTAAAGTAAATAATGGAAGATGCGTTCCATCTAAACGAACTTTGATATCAAACAAATCAGGGTTCTGTTTAGCCCCAATTGCTAAAGCAAACTGTTCGTTGTTTACACAACCACTCATAACACAGTAATCAAAGATTTGAGAGATATCATCGTGCAGTCTCTCAACATTCTGTGCATTTGCTCCAAATAGAGTTCCTACGAGCATAGAGTTGTTGTCCCAGATGTAATCATCCACGACCATTGAGCCAAACATTCTTGTAAAGTTTTCATTGCCTTGAATCGTAACTTTATCGGTCTTGATGTTATCAAAATTTGGCCAAGATTTATTCAAATCAAATTCACCAAAGAATCGGCTACATCCAGCATCCATCCAAAAATAATAATCATAATCAGAATGTTCTTGAGTCGCAATCTCTAACCATCCAAACTTGGAATACTGTATCATATTATATTCTGACAGATAACATTCAATTCTATTCAAATCTTTCATCCTTGCTTTGAAATAATCAGAATTGAGAATGTCTTTCATTCTTTCATTGTTAGGATAAAAGGGTATTTCTTCAAACTTCTGAACAAACAGAAAAGTTTTATTGGGAGAATCTTTGCGAGATTCTTGCACAAAGTCCACAAACTTTGATTCCGTAAAAACCATCATATCACAATTCAACTGAAGAGTTTTTCCAAACCAACTTAAGTAGTCATCCAAAGTTCTTCCGTCACCACTCATATCCCTCTTAATATCAAACAATGCTGTTATAATCAAAGCCCTCATAATACACTCTCCACAGTTTTCAAATAGTTCTTTACAATCACATCATAACTGAAGTTAGTGTTCACATATTCAAGTATATCTTTTCTCATTGTTCTACTGCGGGCTCTATTACCCTCAATGACATTTGAGACAAACTGTAAATCTCCAATTCTATCCTCATGGATTACGTCAATGAATGGTAAAGATGTGTCAAGATTAGCACAAGCAAATTCTGAAATAACAAGACCGAGACCCGCACTCATTCCTTCAAGGCAAACAAGTGGGTGGGCTTCTCCATCACTCAGAAGAACAAGGTTACCATACTTAGTCAGATTCTCATACAAATGTTCCTTACTCCACTCACCCAGATATTGTGAATCGTTTGTGAATCTTGCATCGGCTTTATTACCAGCGAACTTTAGGTTTGGGAGATATTGAAATATGTGTTGTCTTTTTCGATAATCTATCTTAGCCAAGTAAATTGATTCGTCAAGTTCTGCTTCTTCATTAAATCTAAAAAGGTCTGTTCGTACACCATTGGGTGTCACATATATCTGGTCTGCATTAACCCCATGATGAACATACACGTTCTTAATCGAATGTGACAGTGCAAATATATAGGACTTGGTTCCCATAAATTGATTAAAGAACCTGCGGTATGGTTGGAATTGTGGGTGGTTGGGTTGGTCCAAATATCCAAAGTGAGATGTAATAGCAACCTTATATCGGGTTGCCAAAGAACTTGCAACGTCAATAAACTCGTCGTAATGAACATGAACAAAATCAGGATTGAATTCATCAACTTCACGAATCATTTGATTGCGGTCTCTTGTATTTACAATCTTGACTTCATGTCCGTTCTTTTCAATATACTCTTTATAATCCCAAATAAGTATCTCCACTGCTCCCCATCCCGTTGGTGGGATTGGCATAATACCCGGACCAATCAAACAAATTTTCATCTTCTAACTCCTTCAAATCTTGGATAATCTTTCATGGACTTATCAATATGTATCATCTTTTGTTCAATATTAAGTCTTCCTTTCATACATTCTGGATAACAATACCCCGAATCATAAGTATGAACAAAGTCTGCGTTGTCAGAAAAGAATCTATTCAAGTGAGATTCATCGTGCCACTTCGCTACAATGTTATTTTGCATGTCAACTTCAACATTGGTCTTCAAAGTTGTAATCATCTCAACAACTTGGGGGACTCTTCCACCCCAAAAACATCCTTGATAGTATGTATTCTTTTTCGCATTTGGGCCAACATATGCCATTGAATCTGGATTAGTTTCAAACGTCCCATTCAGCGCCGTGTACATTGGGTGTTGAACCCCGAAAAAAGGCTTCTGGTGGCAGAAAAACTCTACTTCGGTTATCTTCTTCACAGCGTACATATCAGCATCAACAAAAATCAACCAGTCATTCTTGCGAATCTCTTCAAGAGCCTTTGAAATAAAATGGAATCTCTTGAGTGTAATGAATGGCCATCCTTCATGTTGAATACTATAACACTTGATATCATCAGCTACTGTTAAATCCATGTCACTGAAAACTAGAAACGTCTTCTCTGATTCTGGTAAAAAATTCTCTTTGATTGAATTGTAATACTTATCAAAGAATAAATTATACTTATTCGTTCCTATGAATACAAAGCAAACTTTCATTATGCTCTCCTGAATCTATATGGATGGTCAAACGTCGCCATATTCTTTTCTATTCCGTAGAAATCCTTTTCATCTATTATATATCCATCAAGAAATTTCTGGTTAATAGATTCCAACGAAAAATGATCTTTATTCCCATTGTGACTATATCCTTCTTGTGTAACGTTATTTGCTATACAGGTCGTCTTGGGTTTGTCAAAGCAAATCATAATATCCTTGAAGTTCTGTCGATTAAAGTGGAACACAATCTCCAAATTATTAGGTGATTTAAAGGGAAGACGATTCAAATACGCTCGGTAGAAATCTGTGAGGTAGATATGTGAATTGATACATGAAGGAAATCCCCAATCAGTCCTAACATCATTTAATCTCCACTTCCACGCTCTTGCTCTCTCAAGTAATTGATTGTCTTGTTTAGCTTGGAGATTCAAAAAAGAAGATGGTGGCCAAGATTTGAGTTTCCAAGTGTATGTGTAGTCAACCTTCGGATGCATTCTCAGAGAAATACAGTGAATCTTATCGGGGTTCTTGGTAAGAATATTGGTGTATGGTAGAACTTCGAAACCGTTGATAACAACTTCATCATCTACCATAAACATACAAGACTCATTTGCAAATCCATTCACAACTTCTCTCACGTTTTCCACAAACATTTCTTCTTCAACAAATTTGAAGTTGGGAAATCTTGACTTAACGATATCATAACCCCTTTTGAACTTGTCTCCTGTTGACTTATACAATATGGTTGTAGTATCAGCAATCTCCGAGAAGTTCTGGTTGATACTTCTCAAAAGCAAATCTAACTGACACGGTCTATCCTTGCTAAAAATTAGACAATCAATCATAATCATTCCTCTATCAGTTTAATCCAAGACTTAATAATCTCTTCGTTGGTTAACACACTGATGTCGTTGTTTGTTTCTGCACTTCCAAAAAACTTTGTACCAGTTTCATAACATTCATCCTTCACAAGAGATGCAACTTCACCAATCGAAGAATGATATACTCTACCAATCATATCATACATCAGTTGTTTGTTATCTACGAATCCTTTCAATTCAATCTTGTCATTTAGTAATGTCTTGATATAGAATTGAAAGTAATTCTGGTCTCCAATATTCCCAAACAGATAAATTTTTTCACAACCATCTTTCAAAGCTCTCTGTATGGATAGGTGCGTCTTCTTTCTATCCTCAATCGAACCGATGATACCGGCAATTTTGTCCAATGATTTCTTGTCTCTGCTGACAAAATGTTCTCTCAAATTAGGAATAATGCAGTATTCTCCAGAGAATCCATTCTTTACATGATACTTATAATGTTCTTCGTGCAAGAATACAGCGGTATCCCAATGCTTCGAAATTTGCCCCACTTTGAACCACCATTTTTCGTGACAAACAAGAATGACTTTTTTGACTGGTGGTCTATTTTGAAGTGGTTTGAAATGCGTCAATAAAATATCTTCCTTGTCCAATCTCATTTTCTGACCTGAAAAATAATGTTCTGCTTTACATTTATCTAAATGCCAAGGATGTGGCCCATGAAATACAGTCTCATAACCAGCCTCATTTAAAGCATTCGTAAGATTAATAAAAGCAGTTGTAGAACCACCAGGATTTGACCAACCCGATAATATCCTAATCATTATAAACTCTCCTAATAAAACTGGGAAGGGTTTGCCAAATACCCTTCCCAGTCTATTGTCTAAAAATTAAACAAGCTCATAATTTTTAGTGATCTCAGCAACTCTTGACTTACTCAAACCAATCTTCTCTGCAATAGCGCGAGTTGACAAACCCTTCTCATTGTAAAGCTTGAGAATTCTCTCATCACGCTTCAATCTCTGTTTCTCGGTCAACACCTTTGACATAAAA
>Ga0210003_1002605_pt1 | contig 15083 bp, 11 predicted proteins | sample LantaG_FD_182804 | JGI IMG/M metagenome (GOLD analysis project Ga0210003, IMG submission 182804) | Deep subsurface microbial communities from Baltic Sea to uncover new lineages of life (NeLLi) - Landsort_02402 metaG (SPAdes) (version 2) | ecosystem: Environmental > Aquatic > Marine > Oceanic >... | reverse complement strand
AAAAGAACTTCTAGAGGTGAGAGCCCTAGAGCTAATTTTCACAAACCCAACTAACCAGGAGCGCAGAGATGGCTGATTCACATTTGAAAGTAATTAACGGAGGCGGGGAACCATCGGGATCTCTAGGATGGGCTGAGGGGGTACGAAGCGATGCCAAGTCCTTAGCTAGTAAACTAGACGAGGGTTATATGGAGCTGGCTAAACTCCTATACGCTATATGGGATACACCCATAGACGCCAACAAGAATAATGGCCCTATCTTCACGCAGTGGGGTTACACGACCTTCTCAGACTACGTAGAGCTAGAGCTAGGTATCCATCGTAAGAAGGCCCAGAGACTTAAAGCTGTTTGGTATAACCTTGAGATCCGTCTTAAGGACACCCTGGACCCGACGCTGAAGCAGCGCATTATCGCCCTAGGTTTCTCAAAAGTAAGAGAGCTAGTAGGAGTACTTACTGCTAGGAACGCCGAGAAGTGGGTAGAGAAAGCCGAAGAACTTAGTTACCCGAAGCTATGCATAGCGGTACGCAAATACCGAGAAGACCGAGAGGTCCTAGAGGCTGAACACGCTGCCGCTAAAGAGGCTGGTGTAATACTGGATGGTGAGCCTGTAGAAGGTGAAGATCGCGAAGGCGGCGGGTCCGGTGATGGTCCAGAACCAGTAGACTCCGTAATTGGAGAGCCTTTGTACCCAGAACCCCCGGAGCCTCAAGTGCCAGACGACGACTTCTCAGACCTAGTACGAGAGAATTTCAACCTATACCCAGAGCAACACGAGACCGTAACCGAGGCTCTTGCTATAGCGCAGAAGTTATCTAATAGTACGGTTAAGTCTAACAATCTACACCTTATATGCTTAGACTTCGTAGCTACTAACGGGGAGGGTAAGACGACCGCGCAGCAGCGCATGAAGAGGCTGGTCCAAATGGCTAAGTCCTACGGTCTAGATCTAGTGATACTCGATGACGGAGACGTCGTATTCGGATTCGATAATCTAGAAGCTCTAGCAGCTAAGGTAGACGCCTAAATGCTGCCTTTAGCTACTAACACTATACTCGCTGAGCTTGAATCTCTTAAGTACCTAGTAGAGAAGTGGGCTGAAAAAGTAGCTGAAGGTGTTCCCGGAGTAGACACCCCTATGTCTGGTATGGCCGCGTCGGGGGATCGCCTAGACCTATGGCTTAACGAGCTAATAGGAGAGCTACGGCTAGTATCGGGTAAATCTCATAATCTAGCTGAGATACTAGCCAGTACCCTGCTAGAGTAAAGAATATGTCCGACTCAGAGCGCCACAAGTTAGAATATCTGTCTGTAGACAAGATCCTTCCAAATCCGTGGAATGCGAATGAGCAGGATGAACGGTCTTTCGATGCCTTAGTAGACGAGGTGTCGGAGACCGGGTTCATAGACTCCATAACCGTTGTCCCGCTGGAGGGAGGCTTGTACCGTATAATCGGAGGCGAGCACCGATGGCGGGCGGCGAAAGCGTCAGGTGAGGAATTCGTACCCTGTTTGATACTACAGGGCGCCAAGTGGGATGACGAAGACTTACAGAAGTTCGTCACAGTTCGGATGAACATGATCCGAGGTAAGCTAAACCCCCATAAATTCGCTGAGCTATACTCAGAGATGGCTAACAAGTACGGTAAAGATCAGCTACAAAAGCTGTTCGGTTTCGTAGATAAAAAGGCTTTCGATAAAGTGGTCAGGGGCGTAGTAGCTGGGGCTAAGAAGACCCTTCCTAAGGAGATGCACGCAGACCTAGAGGAGCGCTCTAAGGATGCTAAGACGGCAGAGGACCTAGGTAAAATAGTTCAGGAGATGTACGCCAAATACGGGGACACCATGGGGCAGTCCTTCATGGTCATGACTCACGGAAAACAAGAACATATTTACGTCGCCCTCAACACTCCCATGCGCAAGGCTATGCAGAAGGTGATGTTGTACTGCGAGACCACTAGTACAGACATTAATGCTTTCATGGAGCCTGTTCTTAAAGCGGGATTAGTTAAGGCTATGAAGGGATTAGACGACCTGGCAGACGCTCCTAAAAAATCGGGTAGTGGCGGAGAACCTTTTTAGGTTACAGTCATATAGACTATGTATGGCAAGAACATTTGGAAAAGCTCTAGTTTACTAGTTTTCCTAGGCGACGACGAGCACCTATGGGAAGCCAAGGGTGTAAAGGTAGACGTAGGCACCACTAAGATCTACTCGGTCAAGGATAAAAAGTACGAGGGTAAGGAGGTTTACCACGTATACCAGAAGACCGCCGAGCCTGGAAAGAAGGCTTGGAAATACATAGGGACCGTAGGGTCTAAGACAGGCCACGCGGACAACCACCTAAAGGCCTTAGGTATAGAAGTGGCAGATGGTAAACCCGTAGGAGTAACCATATCCAAGGGTAAGTCCATGATGATACCCCCTCCAGAGGAGCCTAAGTCCGGCCCCCTGGGTGATTTGTTTGCGAAGCCAGACGTAGTTACTGATACTGGGTTGGATATCACACAGCCTGTACCGGAGCCTACGCCAGACCCCGCGCCTGCAACTTCCGACATACTAGGAGATGATGGGCCTATCGTTCTGGCCCCTAACAACGCTAACGCGCTGGAGTTTTACTCCGCCATACTACCAGTACTACCTGGTAACGAGGAGGACTTGCACGCGGCTGGTATGGATAAGCTAAAAGTAGAGCTTTTTAAACACGTAGCCAGTGCCGTACAGCAAGCTGCGAAGAGCGGAGACGCCAGCTGGCCCGCTGTGTACGCTGCCCTAAAATCAGTTTCAGGCTTAGGGGACGACGGACTTAAATGGACGTTTGGTGCGTCCGCTAAAGACTCCGCTAATATTATGGCTAAAGCTATGATGGACCACGGTGTGCCCGTATTCGCTAAAGCGGGGTACCAAACAGACTCTCTACAAGTAGCCGATTTAGTAGCTAAAGCTAAAGAGTCCCCAGAGCCTATCGGAGCGCAACCGAATGTATGGCCTCCGCCTCATTGGGCTAACGAGCCTGCGCCTGAGACACCCGAACCTGTAGTAATGCCAGAACCGGAGCTAGCGCCACCTCCTCCTCCTAACGTATCGGCGGAAGAGCAGTCTGAGTACAACCACAAGTTCAAAGACATTCAGGCTTTCATGGGCGCAGTAAATAGCGCTACGGAATATCCCTCCTATGACAAGGAGGCGCTAGCTAAAGTAGCTGAAAAGTACCCAGACATAGTGAAAGAGACCGGAGGGTCTGTCATGGGCGCGTGGTCTATGGCGGACGAGTTATTCATAGCTCCCGGTAACGCGGGCGCGCAGGGATCTCATTTGGACGCCCAGCAGGTTTACGAGAACTGGGCTAAAACCCATGCTGGTAAGAGTATGGCCCAGATGTCAGACCTATACGGGGAGAACTGGTCCAAAGTGGCGTGGGGTATGGCCGCTGCCATATCTAAAGCTAAAGGAGGACCTGGCGACACTGATACTCCTGTGTTCGTGCCTAAGAAAGTAGCTTCCGCCGTACCTCCTCTAACTACTGCTTCAGGTTACAAAATAATCTCTTCGGGAAAGGGTACAAAAGTACCTGATGGTACTACTAAGATCCAGCCCGAGAAGAACGGAAATTTACAAGTACACGTTAAGAGCGGAGGAGCCTGGACGTACCTAGGAACAGTGGGAGCTAAGAAAGGTGCTAAGAAAGGCGCAGCTGAGGCGCACCTAAAGACACTAGGAATAGAGGCGGACGGTAAGAAGCTAAAGGATATGGAAGTAACCAACGCGGTAGCTATGGTTCCGACCGGAGCTACTCCTGGAGAGGACCCGCTAGCCCAGGCTATGGCGGCTGTAGGGTACCCTGACGCGGCTGCCCCTACTACTCAAGCTGACTACGACAAAACTTACTCCGACATCGTAGATGTGGTTGACGAGTTCGAGACAAAATACAACGGATACTTTGGTTCTACACCGCCTGAAGTAATAAAAGCGTGGGACGACAAGTACGGTGGAGACTTTACACAAGCCTGGGCACTGGTTAAAAGCGCTAAGAATTACATTAAGAGTGGTGTGGATACTAAGGCAGGTCTGGCTACCAAACTTATCGGGTACTCTGGAACGTCGCAACTAGCAGGCTCGTACGGTAAGGATTGGGAGAAGAAGATCCCAGCCGTAGCCGCAGCCGTGCTCGCGCACGAGGCCGCTAAGAAGAAGGCGTATCCAGTACCCTCGCAGAAGGTGAAGGACTCCCTGAAGGGATTCTCGGACCTATACAAGATAGTGAAAGACGCCGGAGGGGTAGCGGGTCTAAGTCCGACCGCCAAAGATGCTTTCGACAAGCACCAACCTGGCTGGAAGGATAACGTAGCTATTGCCGATCTTTTAAACGACCACGCTACTAAGACCGGCGTGACTACGGCTTTTCTGGATCAGGCCGCTAAAGACGCGGGATGGAATAAGGCCGCTACCAAGATGCTAGGATCCGACTGGCAAGAGAAGGCCGCAGAGATGCACAAGCAGCTGTACGGCGCGTACCCAGGCGAGGGTGGATCCTTACCTCCAGGAACCGTAGTAGTTAAAGGCGTCGGAGGAGTTCCGATTCCTCCCCCATCTTTGCCGGACCTAGAACCAACTACTCCAGAGCCCGTCCCTATAGCTCAAGTAGTAGCCGACGCCGAGAAGAAGAAAAAGAAGAACGCTCCTCCTGTAGTAGCTGTTCCGGATAAACCAGACTTCGAGGCAGCTTCTTCTAGTACTAAAGCTGCCGATCTACCCATTCCACCTCCTTCTGGCCTTACTAAATCTAAGGACGCCAGCTTCTTAGGAGGTGCCGGGCAGAAGTCCATATATGTAGACGCCAACGGGAATGAGTTCCTATTCAAGTTAGCTACTATGAAAGGTACTGGAACCGCCGACCCTATGCGCGCACACGTGCAAGCCGCTTTCTCCGAAATAGCTAAGCAGGTAAAACCAATACATCCCAAGATCGAGGTAACCAAACTTGCTGGCGTCGTGGGTGCTATATACCCGTTCCTACCGGGCGCCTCTAAGATAGACCTAGCCGGAGAGAGCCCCTCCTCCTTATCGCCTCAGGAGAAGCTAGACGTTGCAGAGGAGCATGTCATAGATTGGCTAACCTCCCAGCACGATAGCCACTCCAAGAACTTCTTACGCACAGATGAGGGGCGCATAATAGGTATTGATAAGGAGCAGGGGTTCAAGTACTTCGGATCCGATAAACTAGATGTAGATTATCACCCTAACTCCAAGTATGGAGAGAACGAGCCTTTCTATAACGCGTTCTGGCGAGAGTTCGGCGAAGGTAAAAACGACTTCGATCCCAAGCAGATGTCCGGCGCTATAGCGAGAGTGGCTAGTATTTCAGGACCAGCTCTAGCCGCTTCTTTAAAGCCGTACGCAGAATCCAGATTTCCTGGAAAGCCCCTAGATCAAGCTAACTTTATTAAGAGTGTTCAGGGTAGGAAAAACACTATTAAGAGAGACTTCGAGCAGCTTATTACAAAGCAGTACGAGAAGCGCGAAGGCAAAGTAGGGGCGTTCACTTTCTCCTCTGGGTGGCTAGCTACCGAAGACAAGGATAAGCCCTACACTAAGGTAAACATTACCCCGGCGTACACGACACCTGCGGTTACAAAGTCCCCCTCAGACAGGCTATCCGCTATAAGCGGTAAGGTTGTGGAACACTTAACAGACCCAACCAAAGTCACAGTTAAGACCTCAGGGAACGAAGAGTCGCTTAAGTCCTTATTGAAAGACTTAGGGTTTGGTGACCAAGATATTACAGTTGGGGGACATTACAAAATGGCCTTCGTGGATAAGAAGGAGTGGGAGGCACTTCCTAGTGAGGTAGTCACTCCAGAGATCCACCACCCTGAGGTTAAGGAAGAGGTAACTATCTACCCAGACGCGGATAAAGGCGTAAAGCCCCATTCTGGTCAGCCTGAGTACTTACCTACTCTAACCCCAGACCCCGAAGCGCTAGGTAATACAGATAAGCTTAAAAGCATAAACCCATCAGATAAGTTGGGTTGGTTGGGAAGTCGCATAACTCTAGACGGTCCCCTAGTGGAGGGACAGGTAGCTAGAGTTTCCCGAAAGAAGGACGAGTTAGGAGACTTTTACGAGGTTAGTTTAAAGCTGCGAAAGCCTGGAGCAGCTAAAGCTGTAGGAGGGACAAGCTCTACGTACAACTTCACTAAGGGCACGTACAACGATAAATTAGACGCCGTGGTCAAAGACGGTAGCGCTATCTACTCTAAAGGTAAGGTGTGGAAGGACGGCGATAACGAAGTACACCTTATAGACGGTACAGGCGGAGGTGGTTCCAGCTCCCACGCTACTAGCCACTACGCCCTAAAAAATACGGTAGTAGCCAAGATCCGCAGTAACAACGTTAAAGCAGACCTTAAGAAACTGTTAGACGCTATGGGCCCAGGCTTAGGTGCGGCTATCGTCAAGGATCCAACCGGTAAGGATAAGCAGGTCGCCGCTTTGAACGCTGTTTTATCCGCCTACGTTCCACAAGCTAAGGTTACCGAGGCTACTCGTAAAAACCCGAGTAAGCTAAAGGAACTCATACTGGAGGAATCAGGTCTATCCGAGGAAGAAATAGATAGCGCTATCCAAGTAGAGACCGCACCCGGGCACTCGTCTATGGTTATACCTGGGCGCTGGAGGTCTTTAGGCGGTACTTCCGATGCCACCGATCCAGTTGTTAGGTTCGCCTATTGGGGCCAACCTAACTCAGACAACATAGTATCTATATTCAAAGGGGGAGCGCTAGCAGGTGTTAACGCCCGCGCGGCTGCGGGTTTGCCAGCGTTCGGACAGTCTGACGGTGAAGACCTACATCAAGGTGGAGCGGACAACATTACGACAAGACTAGCTGTAAAGAATCAGGACAACGATGGACTATCAGCCCACAATAATATCAACGGTTCCTGGAATTTAATTATCGCTCCAGACGAGCTAGATCGCTTAGACACTACTCTTAACCTAGGAGACGGCTTCGGAGCTACTAACCCCGCTACCTCGAAGGGTAAGGATCACTGGGTTAACAGAAAGCCCTTAAGCAAAGAGGTCGAGCAGCTAAACGGCCACCCCTCGATGTCTTCCCCTGAGATGGTTTTCAGGAAAGGCGTAGCGACTAGGAACATATTGAGAATAACTGCTAGTACCGAAAGCCGGAGAGAGGAACTAATTAAGAAGTTCAGGGAATCCGGCATAGAGGAGATTAACGGCGTCCCTATAGAGGACTTCGTGGTCCCCGCAGAAAATCGCGGAGAGATATACAATAAATACGTAAAACCGGCAGGATACTAGATATTATGATGGATAAAGTATACAGGGTGATTGTAACGGAGAACGACGAAGACAGGTTTTACGGTATGGCTATAGGTCTAAGACCAACTACTAAAGGCTTACCGTACCCTCACACGGAGGACGCTCCTGCGATGGAATGGATCCCTAACTCCTCCACCCGCTACATGGATTACGCGTTTTTACGTCTATTGGAGACCGATGGGGATGACATGATCTATATAGACACGTTAGCCGCGCTTAACGGTACCCACATAGAATACGCTTTCGAGTATTTGACGCTAGATAGGCTAAGAGAGGTAAGTAGTGAAGTCGTTGGAGACTTACTTAGTGAGCTACAGTCCGACGACGAGGTACAGGAATTTTTCGTCCAAGACTACTTACGCGACGGTTGGGCTGCGGGTACGGAATGATCTAAAGATCTATTGACTAATCTAAGGTTACTTGATACATTACTATTGTCTGTAACCAAAGGATATAAGCATGTCAGAAGATACCAAAGAGCTAGACGCCCAAACTGTATCAGTAGTAGTACCTCCAGAGAGTGCACCTGCGCCCGTACCCGCGCGTGTGGAAGTTAAGCTGGCCCAAGTAGTACAGCCTAGTAGAGTACCTACATCCGGACAATCCGGTCCCCCTATCAAGCTGGAGTTCGAGAAGCTAAACGACAAGGAGCGTAAGATAGTGGAGTACCTAGACGGCGCTGGTACAGGACCCAGGTCCATCATAACTATCCCTAGGCTAGCCGCTGTATGTTTTAAAGCGGAAGCAGACTCAGAAGCTCAAGCTGCTTCGTGGGTTCGTAACTCCTTGCGAAGACTAGTACGTGGCGAGTGGGTAGAGAAGTTCGTACGAGGGTCGTACAGGATCTCTCAAAAAGGTCGCATGAAGTTAAAATTCGTAGCGGATTAACACTTGACCTACATAGTAGGCCCTGGTAGTCCTATGTCTACGTGTTACATCATCCTGATAACGGAGGGGCGCCGTACGAGCATGTAACGAGCGCGGACAGATTACCTGCCATCGCTCGCGAAATGGAGCGTACAGGAATAGCTGGGTTCGATATCGAGACTACGACATTCGAACCTTACCAACTATCAAAGCGCGGTGTTAAAGGACAGATACGACTTCTGTCTCTTAACACTGACGCGGGGCTATATGTCATAGATTTGTGGCAGACCGGAGGTATGGGTCCGCTACTGGAGGCTTTTAGATCCGAGAAGGTCATAAAGATAGCGCAGAACGCTAGGTTCGAGCAGAAGTGGTTTCTGTATGAATACGGTGTGGAGCTGTGGCCTATCTTCGATACGTGGAGAGCTTCTGTTTGTATCCACAATGGTAAGGATATGGACCACCACTTGTGGGCCCTATTCGAGCGCCAGCTTGGTATATCTCCAAGGGGTAAAGAGGACATGGGTGGTTCGGACTGGGGGGCTCCGATACTAACGCAGCAGCAGATAGACTATTCTGCGGAGGACTCCGAGCACTTACCGGCGTTAAGGGTGTCTCTGAAGGCGGACCTAATAAAGCACGGGTTGATTAAAGTCGCCCTAATAGAGTTCGGGGTAATCCTTCCCGAAGCCGCCGTAGAGCTAAATGGTATCTTCTTAGCTAGAGATCCGTGGCTCACCCTAGCGGACGAGAATAGAATAAGAGCAGAGGAAGTAAGACAGCAGTTAGTGTGGAAGCTTCCTAACCCGCGCCAGCAGATGTGCTTACCTGGGATTACTCCAGGTATGAATCTAGACTCCCCGTCACAGATGCTAGCGTCGCTGCAACGCATGGGCGGTAAGCTACAGGATCTAGATAACACTAGGGAGATAACCCTAGCTATGTACGCGGCCGACTACCCTATTATCAAAGAGATACTAGAGTACCGAGAATTCTCAAAGAAGGTATCTCAGTTCGGTAGCAAGTACCTATCTAACATAGACGACGTTACCGGTAGGATCCACGCTAGTTACTTCCCCTTCACGGGCGCGGGTAGGTACGCGTGCTCTAAACCGAACATCCAACAGATTCCACGCGGTAAGGCTTTCAGAGCGTGTTTCCGCGCGCCTCCTGGGCGTCGCATAGTAGTGGCCGACTATTCCAACATTGAGATGCGTTTGTGCGCTGAGATCACAAACGACAAAAGACTAATCGCCATTTTCAACTCCGACGACGACGACGCACACCGCGCCACCGCAGCCATGCTCGCGAGTTGCGCTAGGGACCAGGTTACTAAGGACCAAAGGCAAGAGGCTAAGCCTGTAAACTTCGGGCTCATCTACGGAATGCAGGCGCCCAAGTTGGTGCTTTACGCTATGGCTAATTACGGCGTAGCTATGTCACTAAAGAAAGCCCGCATGTACCGCAACACGTTCTTTGGAGCTGAGGGCTACAGTGGTGTAGCTAGGTGGCACGAGCACACGATTAATGAGGTCAAGCCCAACGGGTTTACCAGGACTCTTTCCGGGCGTATCCGCTACCTAAAAGAAGAGGCTCACAACGAGTATTACAACACCCCTGTGCAAGGATCAGGGGCTGACGGTCTTAAAGCCGCCATGCGTTGCGTGTACTTCCGACTCAAGAAGCAGTTCGGCGGATGGAACGGCGACGCTAAGATGGTCCACCATGTACACGATGAGATTATCCTAGATACGGCGGACAACGCTGAAGTGGACTTCCTAGCCCGCCGAGAGCTGTGCGCTGGTATGGAAGAGGGAATGGCTCAGTTCTTGACTAAAACTCCGGTTAAAGTGGAGCCAGAAAGCGGAGATTCGTGGGGCACCGCCAAGGGCTGATTATTATTAGAGTTTTTAAGTTTGATAGACCACATTGAAATAAAAGCTATGGCATTACTTAGGGCCGGGGGTGCTACCTTCAAGGCTATAGGCGAGCGCTACGGTATTACTGGGGAGGCTGTGAGTGCTAGACTACGAAGCAGAGGTCTACATAGGCTCCCTACTAGGACTTGCGCCTTACACGAGTGCGGATCCAAGTTTGACCCTAGATCCGCAGATCAGATATGCTGCTCCAGCCTACATACAAAGCGTCAAGAGGGTAGGAGACTAGAGGACGTGTTCATAGCCGATGCCGTCTGTAAGCTTCCCGAATGCCGAGAACCTGTGGTGCAGAGAGGTATAAAGTTTGGACGATTCTGTTGTAGGAATCATATGGAACGACACGCCAATCGAACTAAGTCTGGGTTCTACGACCGTCTTCTAGGTAAAGGCCCAGAGTGTATAGAGTGCGGCGAGCGCTTAGTTCTAGACGAGCACCACGTAGAGTACACTGTGAACGGAAGCAACAAACAGTCTGAGACTATTATTCTGTGTCCCACGCACCATATGGCTATTCACAGGAGTTTAGCTGAGTATACGGAAGATGGGTTCGTGTGGAAGGTAGATGCGATCCTAGAAGGTTTAGAATCTGGGGACTCGTGGGGAACGGCCAAGGGCTAATGGTAGGCCTCTTAGGCCTATCGCGGTATCGGTGGTATAGGCGCTGCGTCGGAGGTATTTGGTACTTATGCTGGGTTCAAATATGTTGGTCTGAGATGTGGTTACAGGCTCCAACCGGCCCCTGCGCGCGCGTTTTACGCACTGAATCGTATTTGCCTAAGGCTCAGCAGAAGCTCTAAGTCCTAAACAATGGTCCTAGTTTCTGCTACATTGGTACATAATCACCTACAGGTACCCATGAGTAGACGAAAAAAAAGAGACAACGATCCACCACCAAGGAACCCTAATGGGACCTCCTCGGTCGTAAAACCTGTTAGTAGGAACACAGGTTTTAATAAGTTACGCGCTCTTAGGTGCTTTCCCGAAGTGCACGACAGGGTATGTAAAGGGTGGCCGCTATCGGATGTCGCTAGGTACATTCAAGATGATTGTGAGGAGTACACGGACGCCGTCCACTCCACGCTGGCTAAAGTATTGCAGAACTATCGAGACTCCATACCTCCCGGAGAGCGCGCTAAATACGCCTTACCTAAGTCACACCGAGACGCCATAGCGGAAGTTGAGGAGGACATAGACGAAATCAAAGAGCTTATAAAGCTCTACAGGCGGCAAGAGGATCGTCTGGACATCGACGGAGGCGTGGAGAAGAAGATAGGCAAACTCCTACCTACAATGACCCAAGAGGTTAGAGCTACTGCTGAGATCCTAAACAGGATAGCCCAGATAAAGATGGACCTAGGAGTAAACGAGAGGCACCTAGGTACGGTTGATATTGAAGCTAACTTGATAGCTGGGGTAGACCAAAAATACGCGGGTACAGATGTAAGTACGGTGCTATCCGATCCTAAAAAGCGCCGACGCCTGCTAAGTATAGCTGAGCACGCTATGGCTATCTCTAAGAAGGGTAGCGCGGACATGGATACAGACTTAGAAGCGGAGGAGGCAGGAGAGCCTGAGGGCGTTCTGGTGTCCCTAGATGATTAAGGAGAAAGAAGGCCGGGCCATGAGTACCCGCACCTCGCAAGAGGACCTTAAGTTTCTAGATGACGCTATCCAAGCCCTAAGCCCAGACGAGAAGGAAGTACTCGACATAATGCTTGCTGAGATGCAGCAGAGTCAAGGGGGCATGTCAGATCTCCTCGATGTCTTCGGAGACGTAGAGTATAAACACCGCCCCGTGGACATAGAGACCTTCGTAAAGGACGACTATTTTCTAGGGAAGACCTGCGACAATTTGAGGCCTAAACTACTCGAAGATCTCAAGGAGATGTTCGAATCCGGGTATTATAATGAGGTAATCTACACAGGGTCCATCGGTTGGGGTAAGACCTTTACAGCCTCGATAGCGGTGTGCCGTATCCTGTACGAACTATCGTGCATGAAAGATCCACACCGAGCCTATGGTATCGCAGCAGACTCCAACATTTCCATCGTAGGACTATCGGTATCCGAGGAGCTAGCGACTAAGGTTGTGTTTGAAAACATAGCTACTAAGATCGACGCCTCACCTTATTTCAAAGAGCACTTTCCGTACGACAGAACTAAGAAGGAGATGCGCTTTCCGGGTCACATATGGGTAGCCGCGCGCGCTACCACCACCAACGCCGCTCTAGGTCTTAACGTAGTAGCTGCCCTAATCGATGAGGGTAACTTTATGGCCAAAGGTAGCGACCCCAGATTCGAGGCCGTAGATAAGGCAGAGATTCTATACAACGGTCTAAAACGTCGTTTAAAGTCGCGTTTCCAGGAGATAGGTAGACTTCCAGGAGCTATCTTTATCATTTCGTCGAAGATGACCTCAGAGGACTTTACGGCCAAGCGTATAGCCGCGTCCACAAACGACCCTCACGTATTTGTAAGGGACTACGCGCTGTGGGAAGTAATGCCAGAGGGTACGTATGATGGAGATACTTTCTTTATCCTAGTAGGAAACGAACAGACCCCGTCTAAGATCCTTAACACCACAGAGGCCGCTAAGTTTAGTGTAGCTAAACCAGAGGGCTGCGTACTTATCGAAGCTCCAGAGGACTTCAGGCCAGAATTCGAGGCGGATCTAGAGGGCGCTATCCGAGACATCGCTGGTATAGCTACTGTATCGGTAAGTCCATACATTCAGAGGCGTGAGAAGATAGACGAGGCTATAGACCCTTCTAGAGAGCACCCTTTTACTGAACTAGTTTACGACTCTTCCAAAGGCGGAAGGTTCGACTGGGCTAAGATGGTACGCCCTCGCCTAGAGCGTGGGGACGGTTTAGGGATGATAGAGCGTATGCGCCCCATCATAAGTCCTAATGCCCCCAGACACATACACATAGACGCCGCTCTTCGTAACGACTCACTAGGGTTTAGTATGACCCACATAGGTGGATGGAAAGACGTAACACGCCGGAACGAGGACGGTGAGGTCTTTACGGAACGCGCGCCTATATACGTGGTGGACGTGTTACTACAGGTTGTCCCTCCTCCTGGAGACGAGATCATTTTAGCCGATGTAAGGCAGTTAATTTACGCTCTGTCTGAGAACGGTTACGTGATAACTAAGGTCACTATGGATCAGTTTCAGTCCGCCGACATGTTACAAACCATGGCTAAGCAAGGCTACACAGCTGAGCTTTTATCTGTAGATCGTACAACCGACGCCTACGACAACATGAAGACCGCTTTGTATGAAGGGCGCTTGCAGTACTACAAGTATCCACCGCTACTAAAAGAGCTAAGGGAGTTAGAACTCAGGTTCCTAGGTAATAGCGGATCTCATAGGAAGAAACGAAAAGTTGACCACCCACAATTAGGCTCGAAGGACATCGCAGACGCCCTGGCAGGATCTTGCTATACCCTAGCATTCAATCAAGAGTCTATGCCTATGCCTATGATGAGCAGCCGACCCAGCGGAGGTGATAGTTGGTTACTAGAGCAAAAGCAGTCACAAGCCGCTGGCAACAACGAAGCTTCAGACAATAAAACCGCCAAAGACTTTGAAATGCTACCTCCGTTTTTGATGAGCGATGGAGATGATTGGAGTGGAGGCGGGGGAGGGTGGGAACCCTTATAGGCAGGACCGCATGGTCCACTACTAAGAAAGAAACCAATAAGCCTTGTTTTTAAGGACGCTAGTAGGTGTTAGGGTATTAGTTAGCTTCACGAGATGGTAGGGTATGTCAATTAATAAAGATCCAGAAAAGCTCATAGACTTCTTAACCAGCGTGCTGGAGAACTACGGAACCGCAGATGTTCTTACTTCCCCATCAGACACGGATAGGAAGGAAGTACTAGATACAGTTAAATTGATTGACCCAGAACCAATAGTGCGGGACCTTACGACTCTGGTAGTAAACGCCGTAGCCGATACCGTGCACGCTATGGCCCTGCGTCCGGCTGACTACGCTGATATGAAAGACTTATCCAGTAGCATGCTAGCACTAATAACAAAGACTTTAAGCTCCACCGAAGGCAAGCAGATATTTGCAGACGCCTTTCACGCTAAACTTAAGTCCAGAGGGTAACAATGGGATTTTTTGGAAATGCGGCCGACAAGGTCCGCAGTTGGACTAGGAAAGACAAGGAGAGCGCCGCACGCGAGTTCGCCAAAGGGGGGACATCTGCCGCCACCGCGTCCACCAGCTACGACCTGTTACAGTCCTACGGTTACGACATAGTTTCGGAGTATCTACGACTTGAGCAGGACCTAATGTCTCGCTACGTAGACTACGAAGAGATGGACGATTACCCAGAATTGATGACAGCTGTAGATATCTACGCGGATGACGCCACCCAGACAGACATGCAACTGAACAAGTCTATTTGGATAACCTCTAAGGACAAAGATCTAGAGCGCATAGGAAACGACTTACTGCACAAGACCCTACGCGCGGACGAGGACCTGTGGGGTATCGCCCGTACACTGTGTAAATACGGTAACGACTTCGAGGAGCTTCTAGTAAACGAGGACGGGGTTAGAGGATTCAACTACTTACCTCCGCCGACTGTTAGGCGCGTAGAGGGGCCCCACGGCGAGCTATATGGGTTCATACAAGACTTCAAGGGTAGGACTGGACACTCTCCGGCTGAGCTACAACAGATTATCGCCGCGCGCGCGTCTATGCAGCAGGGCGCCTCAGTACGTGATGACAAGTTAACCGCACTAGAGGATTGGGAAGTAGTCCACTTTAGGCTACGAGGTAAACACCGCAGGAGCGTATACGGGCACTCGGCTCTAGAGCCCGCTAGGTGGATCTGGAAGCGCCTTATGTTACTAGAGGACGCCGCTCTGATATACAGACTTCAGAGGGCCCCAGAGCGCTACGCCTTTTATGTTG
>Ga0210003_1002604_pt1 | contig 15084 bp, 15 predicted proteins | sample LantaG_FD_182804 | JGI IMG/M metagenome (GOLD analysis project Ga0210003, IMG submission 182804) | Deep subsurface microbial communities from Baltic Sea to uncover new lineages of life (NeLLi) - Landsort_02402 metaG (SPAdes) (version 2) | ecosystem: Environmental > Aquatic > Marine > Oceanic >... | reverse complement strand
GCTTTACGTAGCGGTTTCTAACAGTGCCGGAATCCGGTAGTGGTGGTCCACGACGATCCGGCCGCGGCGAACATCGCCACCTGGACCGAGTGGGTGATTCCGCTGCAGACCTTTGCCGATCAGGGTATCAATCTGAGCAATGTCGATAACATCGCTATTGGCCTCGGAACAAAGGGCAATATGAACGCACTAGGCGGTTCAGGCAAGATGTACTTTGACGATATAAGGCTGAATCGGCCTTAAAGAAGCTGCTGCAAAGTAAATACCTTTTTGTGTATAACAGCAGGACTTGAATGATTTCGGGGTCTATGCCAATAAGTTAGGCATAGGCCCCGATTGTTTTTATATAGCGGGACCGGATAAAATTTTCATGGATTTGTGGCGCAGCCGGGGAAGACTTTCCGAGACTTGCCTCGGGCGCATGTTTCTGGTAACATCCTTTTGTGCTTATTAGGCTCTGACCTCTTGAAATGGAAAGGATTTACTATGACCATGCGAATGTTAAGACAGCCGTGTCTTCTCACTCTTACTGCTCTTTTGTTTGTCTCCGGTATCGTGATGTCTCTCCAGGGTACGGCCCTGGCGGTGGTCGAAGAGATTGACGAGAATCGTATCCGGGAGATAACGCCGCTGCTATCCAAGAAGCCGGCGGGATTTGGCCTGCCGATTGGCGAGCGCAGCGTTTGGAAAAAATTGTCGGAGAATGATTCGTTCAAGAGAATCATTTCCGAAGCGGAAAAGCTTCTGGAAAGCCCTATTCCCGAACAGCCCGACGACCTGTACCTGGATTTCTCGCGCACCGGAAACCGCACTCGCTGGCAGAGAGTAAGCGGCCGCCGGCGGTCAAGAGTAAGTACGTTCACGCTGGCCGAATGCCTGGAAAACAAGGGGCGTTTTGTGCCGGCGTTTGAGGAGATTGTCCGGGCGCTGTGCTCCGAACGGACCTGGGTCATGCCTGCCCACGACAGGGACCTGACCAACTTTCACGGCAAGAGTATCGATATCGATCTTGGTTCCTCGGCGCTGGCCTGGTCGTTAGGCACTGCTGATTACCTGCTGGCCGACAAATTAAGTCCTGAAACGCGCCGGCTGATTCGTGACAACCTGGACCGGCGTATTTTTCAGCCATACCGTGACATGGTATCTGGCAAGCGCAAGAAAAACTGGTGGATGATCGGGACGAACAACTGGAACGCCGTATGCCTTGCGGGCGTGACCGGTTCGGCGCTGGCCATGATAGATTCTCGCGAGAGGCGTGCTCTTTTTGTCGCGGCGGCAGAGGGTTACTCGGAGAATTTCCTCGAAGGATTCACCGACGACGGCTATTGCTCGGAGGGCCTGGGATATTGGAATTACGGATTCGGCTATTATATCATGCTCAGCGAGGCGATCTATCAGGCTACAGACGGCAAAGTGGACCTGCTGCAGGATGCTAAAGTGAAACAGGCCGCCACTTTCGGTTCGAGGATCGAAATAATTAACGGCGTCTATCCGGCGTTCGCCGATTGCTCGGTCAGGGCCGAGCCCAGTTCCCGCCTGATGTACTTTATCAGCCGTCGCCTCGGCCTGGGCTTGCGCAGTTGGGAGCAGATCGATCCGGTCACTGCCGGCGGCTCGCTCTATCAAAGCATGATGTATTCATTCCCGAATTCGGCCTCACGCAATCTGCCGGCACAAAGTGCTTCCCAGGGGCCCGGCATCAGGTCATGGTTCGAGAGTGCGGGTATCCTGATCTGCAGGCCGGCTTCGAACTCGACCTCAAGTCTGGCTGTTGCCCTCAAAGGCGGGCACAATGACGAGCATCATAACCATAACGATGTCGGCTCTTTCGTCGTAGTCTTAGGTGATAGGCCGCTGTTGCTCGATCCCGGCGGGGAAGTCTACACCGCCCGCACATTCAGCAGCCGCCGGTATGAAAGCAAGGTCCTGAATTCCTTCGGGCACCCTGTCCCGCTCGTGGCCGGCAAATTACAGCGAACCGGCAGGCAGGCCCTGGGCAGAGTCGTTCGTGATGACTTCACCGGAGATACCGATACCCTGGTACTGGATATTTCATCCGCTTACGATGTGCCGGAACTCGAAAAACTTCAGCGCAAGTTTGACTATTGCCGTCAGGGTTCTGGTTCTTTGACAGTGACCGACGAAGTTGTCTTCTCAAAGCCCTGTGATTTCGGCACGGCCCTTGTCACATTCGATAAATGGCAGCAGCTATCCGGCTCGTCGCTGATGATTCGCGATCAGGACAAGGCCCTGCGGGTAGATATAGAGGTCACGGGCGCCGATTTCAAAATCCAGCCTGAGACTATCGAGGAAGATCTCAGCGGCAACAGGCTACCCACTCGCCTGGGTATTAACCTGACCCGCCCCGTTTCTCGTGCCGTCGTCTGTCTTACAATCAGCCCGGCGGAATAATCCGGTGCCGTTAATGTGATGCAGTTGTCTCGCACCGGCGAAATAAAATCTTATTGCTGAATGGGAGAAGAAAATGGAATCTATAAATCGAAGAGATTTTCTGAAAGGTTCGGTTGGTGCGGCTACAGCCTTTACTGTTTTGCCTGCGGGCGGAACTTCGGCTGCGCAAAACAAGGTGGTCCTGGGGATTATGGGAGTCGGCGGCCGGGGACGTGCGCTTCTGACGAGCCTTGTGAAAAGGTCTGATGTCAAGATCAAGTATATTTGCGACGCCGATACCCGATGCTATGGACCTGCGGCGGAGATTGTGATTGAAGCCCACGACTACAAGCCGGAATTTGTTCAGGATTTTAGAAAAATACTGGACGATCCGCAAGTCGATGCGATTGTTATTGCCACTTCGGACCGCTGGCATGCGCTGGCAACGATAATGGCCTGCCAGGCGGGGAAGGATGTTTACGTGGAAAAGCCGCTGTCGCTGAGCATCTGGGACGGCAGAAAAATGGTTGAGGCGGCACGCAAGTATCGCAGGATTGTGCAGGTCGGAACACAAAGCCGCAGTGCTCCTTATACAGATAAAGCCGCCGAGTACATCCGCAGCGGGAAACTGGGGGACATCCATTTGGCCCGTGTGTTTCTCATGCAGGAATCAGGCCCTATTCAGGTAGCAGATGTTCAGCCGGTGCCGGAAGGTCTGGATTATGATTTGTGGTGCGGCCCGTCGCCCATGCTGCCTTATCGGCCGGGTCAATGGTTTTGGAGGCTGTGGCATTTCTATGTCGGCTACATTATGGCCGACATGATTCATCAGATTGATCTGGTGCGGTATCTGATCGGCAGAGATTATCCCGATACGGTCTGCAATGCGGGAGGAGTCTACCACTTTGACGACGGCAGGGAGCAGCCCGATACGCATTTCACGACCTTCGAGTTCGATAAGCTGACGCTGCTTTTCGAAGCGTCCCTATGGTCGCCTTACATGCATCGCATCGTTCTCTTGAAGGACCAGAGCAAGTTTCCCGACTGGCCTTTCTGTGCTACAAAGGTTGAAATATGCGGGACCAAAGGACTTATGTGCTTCGGCAGGCACGGCGGCGGATGGCAGGTGTTCGAAGGAGATGCCCGTGTTCGCCAGAGCAAGCCCGTTGTCTCGGAGCCGGCCGAGCTGAAATTCGGCAGTATCATCGACGCGCATTTTGAGGATTTCGTGAGCTGCATCCGGACCCGCAGGAAACCGAAAGCCGATGTGGAAGAAGTGCACCGTTCAATGGTGCTGTGTCATCTCGCAAATATTTCGTATCGAGTTGGAAACCGCAAGCTGAAATTTAACGGGACGACCGAAAAATTTGTGAATGATGCCGAGGCCGACAAGTACCTGAAGGCTAACTACAGAAAACCGTGGATTGTGCCGGATGAGGTGTAAAGTCGATATTACTTTGCCGCTCTTCGACCAGGTGATTTGGCACCGTTTTGTATTACAGAAACGGCCTCAAATTTGAGGCCGTCGATTGTTGGACTAAACGTATTCGTGAATTTCTCTAATACTTGAGTAAGGCGGTTTTTGTTATACCGAACTATTTCGATTTAACAGCTTTTTGTAAATCGCTTTTCTCCGATTGCTTAATAATGCATTTGAGAATATCTGATCTGCTGATAACTCCCGACACTTTGCCGTTTGACGTAATGGGAACTCTTCTGATAGAGTTGTCTCTCAGGCAGTAGCATACATCCAACAGAGGTTCGTGTTCTTCGAAGTGGATGGCGGGTTGTGTCATAAAATCGTTTACCGTTCTGTCTTTTTCATCGTCATAAGTATGGAACAGTCTCAGGACATCCTGTTCGGACAGCATTCCGATCAGGTTTAAATCGTCTTCTACCACAGGGATGCCGGTGATATTATTATCAGCCATCAGTCGTATTGCTTCAAATATCGGAGTATCTCTCTTTATGCAAACGACTCGCTTTGTCATTATGTCTTTAGCTTCGAGCATTACATTGCCCCCACATGAAAACTCAATTGGATTAGCTGGTGATCGCTTTCCAGCTGTGATTTAATTCTTCCATTAATTCGATTACTTCGCGAATCATTTTCGGATCGCGTTTGATATTAGCCTCGGAGAGGCGGTTATTCATAAAACAATATAGTTTACGAAGGTTGGTGGCTATTTCGTCGCCGGCATTCATGTCCAAAACCGCATTGAGCTCATTGATAATATTCTGGGCTTTGATTATGTATTGTCCCTTTGCTTCATAGTTGTTGGCTTCGAGTTCCTTGATTGCCAGTTTCATAAACTTGATAGCGCCGTCGTAAAGCAGAACAATCAGGCGGCCTTTGCTCTGTGTGGTAACCGCGCTATCTTGATATGCCGCGATTCCTTTCATAGTATCGCTCCGTTCTTTTATATTTGATGATTCTAAGCTCTGGGTGCTTAACCTACGGGGAGATGACTGACTGTCTGCTGCTAAGTCATCTCCCCCGTAAGTCATTCATTCAATATTCGAATGTTGTTTTTATCTGAGCAGGCTCAATGCCATCTGAGGCACAGCATTAGCCTGTGCTAACATAGAGACGCCGGCTTGTGCCAGCACCTGGGTTCTGGTCATAGTCGCCATTTCAGTTGCGACATCGACATCTGAAATACGTGATTCGGCTGCCAAAAGGTTCTCTGCCTGATTGTTGATAACCGATATGGTGCTTTCCAGACGGTTCATCTTGTAACCGAACATGGCACGGGCAGTGTCTTTGCTGGTGATAGCGTCAGCTATAGTTGCCAGAGCATCCTGAGCGCTGGCGGCAGTAGTGAGACTTGCAGTAGTAAGACTCAGAGCGCTGCTGCGCATATCGGTACCAGTAATATCGACTTTGTCTGTCGCTTCACCGAATACAATCGATACCATGGCAGAAGAATTGAGCAGAAAGTTGCCGTTAAATGCCGTTGAATCTGCGATACGGTTGATTTCTGCGGCCATTTCGTCGAACTCGTTGTCCATAATGGTTCGCTGTGCGTCAGAATACGAACCAGTAGAGGCCTGTTCAGCCAACTGTTTCATTCGAATCAGGGCTTCATCCATAGTCCCCATAGCACCTTCGAAGGTCTGCAACATACTGATTCCGTCCATAGCGTTACGAGAGCCTTGCTGGAGCACGGCGATGTCGGCACGCATCAACTCGCGGACAGCCAGGCCGGCGGCGTCATCCTTTGCACTGTTGATGCGCAAACCTGACGACAGTCTTTCGACCGACTTAGCCAAATTATCGTAGCTTACGCCCAGATTGCGGGCAGCGTTTGCTGCCATAAGGTTGTTCCTAATTGCTAACATATCTTTGACTCCTTAACTTAATTAGTACCAGACAAATCTATTTTTTATGGCTTTAACAAAAAGCCCCCAAATATTAACTTGGACATGCAACGAGCACGCCGTAAAGTCTGCTTTCAATGCTCATTATCGGCCAGAATGAAAGAGACTTGAGGAATTTCTTTGATTGAAATCACTTCGGAGCGATAAGGCCGGTAATCCGGATGAAATTGGGTCTGATACTGTAGACAAGCTGCCGGAGTTGGAGAAAAAAAGAGGGAAATTTGTGAAATTATCGGTCAATTCTTATCCAAGTTGCAGTTATATAGTCTGTAAATCTTGCAGTTAAATCTTCTCTGCAAAGGTCGGGATAATTCTTGCCCGGAGTTTCCCGATGGCGTATTATCCAGGTAATATATGAATAATCAAGAAGATCATGCTAATAAGACTCTGCTTGTATTTAATTGCCACGAGGCATGGATCTATCAGCTCGGAGTCTTAGGCTATGCTCTTGATATAATAGTAGGCCTTAAAGGCAGGTTCAAGCAATCTTGGGACGAGCAGATGCGTCCGATTCCTGCCAATTCGCGATTGATTACTTTGCCGCAAGCACTTCAGTCTCAGACTCGTTACCATTGCATCATTACCCACAACATAACCGATTTGCTTGATGTTAAATTTCGGCCCGAACCGCGGCTTATGGTCATTCACTCCACGCTTGAGGGGCGGGAGATCGAGGAAAAGTCGGATATTCCGCCGGAACGAATGCGAGTAATGCTTAGTCAGTATATAGGCCTCGCAGGTGTTCACGCAGTGGCTGTTTCTGAACTTAAGGGCAAATCGTGTGGCTTTACCGAAGATATTGTGCCGTTGGTGGTTGGCAAAGATGATTATTTGCCATATTCGGGGCATCTTGCTGTGGGCCTGCGTATCTGCAATTTTATTGGGAGCCGGAAGAAGATTTTGTTATAGGACTTACATGATAAGGCGTTTGAAGGGATTACCGTACGTCTTGTCGGGCATAATCCGGACATGCCGGGAGTGATGGCTGCTGAAAATTGGAACGATCTGAAGCAGATATTGCAGTCTCATCGTTTTTACATTCATACCGCTAAACCAGAGCTTGAGGACGGTTATAATACGGCCAGCCTGGAGGCAATGGCCGCGGGTATGCCCATTTTAGGCAATCAGCATCCAAGCTCACCTGTCGAACACGGTATAAGCGGCTTTCTCAGCGATGATCCCCATGAACTGCGTAAATACGCCGAAATGTTGTTAGGGGATAGAGATTTGGCGGCGAGAATGGGCCTGCAGGCTCGAAAGACGGTTATCGAACATTTTTCGATGATCAGGTTCAAAGAGGGCTTTCTGAAGTCTATCGAGACAGCCCGCCGCAACTGGGAAAGTAGAGAAATTCAACCTGGAAAGACGTAAAGGTTCTTTCTCCTTCCAGCTCTTTGAATATTCATCCGGCGATAGACGACTAATGCGGCTGATAGTATTATTCGAAATGCATCAAGGCAGATGCCGCCTGATGAAGATGTCCGCATTGATGATATTGAAAGGCATTTTACATAGTTGCGGCAGTGGTTGGCATCTTTAAGATATGGCTTTTCTGCTTCGAGAATAAACCGATGCGATTGCATTTCATATCAGCATATTGATGGAGCCGTCGGTGATGAGTCCATCCTGCAATTCGTAAAGGTTCTCATAGCTGTTATTGCCTGCTAACCACTCATTGCTCTCGTTGTCATCCGGGTTGTTTCCCGGCATCCTCGGATTCGCCGAATTATGCTGATGCGCTCCGCCGCTTTGCATTGACTGGTTCCCGAGAGTTCCTTGCCCTGATTGCTCATCGTTGGATAGCATAACTTCGAGCCGCTTAATATGAATACCGGAATCTGCAAGGTTGCGGATAATCTGCGGCAACGTTTGCTCGATTTCGAATCTTGTTTGTGCCTTACTAACCTCCATAAGGCCGGTCAGCTCTGCGTCCTGTTGCCGGAATGTTATGGATACCTTTCCCAATTCGGGTGGGTTGAGACGAATTGTAATTTGCCTTTCCGCGCCTTGCTGTGATACGGAATTGTGAATGGATTCGAGAATCTGCTTGCCGATATCCGCCGAGACGTTGCTGGAAGAATTCTGGCCCGGCATATTGGCGGTCGCTGCATTCTTTGCTCCGGCGGGAGTCTGCTCTGTAATTAGAGTTTGGGGGTTGGTATGCGAGAGCATCTGTTCAAAGCTTTGAGAGCCGTTCTTATTGGACGTTGAAGTGCCCTGTTCTTTTGTTTGACTTGTGGATACCTGAGCCGCGGCTATATTCAGCTTTTGAACGCTTTGATTTTCCGAGAGATTACTGCCGGTATGAGTGGTCTCTTTGGCGTTGGGATTCAACAATTCCGAGAGTGTTTCCGAAGCGGTTGTTTTTGTCTCAGTCCCTTTTGCCGGCAAAGGTATTTCCGGAGCCTTGGCCTGGACAGCTTGCAGGTTGAGATTCACTGCCGACGTTTTTCCGCTGGCAGTGGTTGTGCTTTTGCCGGTGTCAGAAGGGATATCAGGCACCAATTTTTTGAGACTTCCCTTTTCGGTTATGGATTTTGTCTCAGCGATTGTCTTGGGTGATATAGAGACCTTTTCGGTGTTGTTTCCCGTCTCAAGCTGTTTCTTGCCTTCAGGAGTATTCTTTGATATGCCGGACAAGACGGCTTTAAGTCCATTTTGACCCTCTGATGTTGTAGGAAGAATGGTTTTTAGTTCCAATTGCCCTTTTTCAGTACTGTTAAGAAGTTTTATTTCGGCTGATGTTACAGCATGTCCAGTAACAGGAGGAGACTTGCCGGTTTGCGTGTTATCGATAATTTGGGCAAGTTGCTGCCCGGTTTTGGACTCAATTTTTGTGGCGTTACCTTCTTTGCCTTGTTTCACGGCTACAGATTGTTCAGACAACCCACTCTTGATTAAATTTTGCTGCTCGTTTTGCTGCTCATTTTGCTGCTCATTCTGCTGCTCGTTCTGCTGCTTGATTGTTCCGGAATCTGCGTTTTGCTCTTTTGGCTTTGTTTCATTATCAGCATCAGAGGGATTTTCGGACTTTGTTATTTTACGGATCGATTTTGTAAACTCTTGCGGCGATTTACTAATGGTCTCTTCCCGGTTCTGGATTTCCTCATTAACATTATCGGCCGTTGGCTTTTCAAAGCTGTTAACCTGTGGATGTTCATCATCCGGAGTCAGAGAAAATTTGGCACCTTTACTGTGTTCATCAGGCTTTTGTAAAACTGAACTTGCGCCCGTTGTTGCCGCCAAAGCACTATCGATTGTAAACAAGTTGATATTCATATAACATTACCCATAGAGTCAATAAATATTAGCAATTAGTGTGCCAGCATTTGAGGGGTGGACATTTCTATACGGCAAGTAATTGTAAACATAATACTTATGGATATTAAAAATATATTGGCCGGTCTAAATATTTTCCGCCGGCTGTGTTAGTGGAGAAATCTTCCTGTGCATAGGTAAAAATTTCCGGTTTGCCTTCATAGGGGGGGACTCATTTGGCGAGTTTGGTCTCTGCAAAGTGGGGGCATGGGTAAGCTAAAAGACTTCATCAGGTCGAGGCGGTTTGTCAATAAACGCTCACTTTTTGTATAAAATCCTGACATTACATTTGCCAATCGATCATGCGTTTTTTGCGCTTAATGGCTTTTTTGGGACATGGCAGGGATTAACATGCTGAAAATTACCGGCAAAAGGGATTTGGCACGATTATTGCTGTTTTTATTAAGAAGACAAGGTTTGTGTTTAAATATTGGGAACTGCTAATGGCCAAAACGGAAAATATAATGGACCTTATTGATGCCGGGATAAAGGCTGAGACTCTTCGCCAGAAAGCGATTGCCAATAATGTTGCCAATCTCGAAACCCCAGGATACCGCAGGATCGATGTCAAATTTGAGGAGTTGCTTGCCAAGTGCCTGCGTTCGTCCAAGGAATTTGACCTTAGCGAGGTTGAGGCAGAAATTTATCAGCCTAAACAGACACCCTTAAAATCGAACGGTAATGACGTTAATTTGGAAGCCGAAGTTGGGCAAATGATAAAAAATACTCTTCGCCACAAAGCGTATATTCGGCTTCTCAGTAAGAAGTACAACCAAATTGAGTTAGCAATCAATGTAAAGTAGTTTTCCATTTTTGGTTACCGGTGTTTTCGATTCGAACCGGGATCAGAAATGAACGAGAAAAGGAACAGATCAGATGCAAGTTGACAATAGCTTCGGTCCAATAGATATAGCGATTTCAGGTTTGCGGGCACAGCGCAGACAGATGAAAGTGATTTCATCGAATGTTGCTAATGCCCGCACATCCGATGCTGGCAAAGGCGAGCCTTACCGCAGGCTTGAAGCTACGTTCAAATCGGATGGTGATTTGACCGGTGTTTCATTGGATAAGATAGTTACGGATATGAGTGACTTTATGAAGGTTTTAGAGCCCGGGAGCCCTCTGGCGGATGAAGAGGGATATGTATCTATGCCGAACGTCAGTTTGCCCATTGAGATGATGAATCTTAATATTGCCGCACGTATGTATCAGGCCAATATAGCGGTTTTGAAACGTTATCAGCAAATAATGGAAACCACACTCGAATTGCTTCGATAAATGAGGAAATAATTGATGATCAATGTAAATGCAAATTTGACCGGGCCTCTCCAATCCATACAGCCGGGACTTCGTGCTGATTCTCCAGAGATGCCGAAAGTTGGAAGTGCCGACGGCAAGAAGTCGGATTTTGCCGGCACTATTAAGGCTGCCGGGAACTACATATCCGGGGTTGATGATCGTCAACAGTCTTCGGATATGTCTATTAAGGATTTATTGTCCGGCAAAAACGAAGATATTACTTCGGTGGTTTCCGCCGTGGCTAAGGCTGATATGAGCTTCAAGCTTCTTGTGGGCGTTAGAAACAAGCTTATTGAAGCGTACAAACAAACGATGAATATGCCGTTGTAATTGATTGCGATCCGTTGTTGTTTATTCTTGCCGGCTCCGGCAGGTAATAATCAATATTCGAAGGGATTTCATGGGCTTTGTCCAAAAGATAAGAGCAATCTGGGAAAAGATAAGTCTGGTTCAACGGGCTCTTCTTGTCGCTATCGTACTGACATTCGTAATTATCAGTGGATTTCTTGTCCATTGGGCCCGCATGCCTGATATGAGAATGCTGTACAAGGAGCTTGTTCCGGAAGAAGCTGCTGAGATTACAGAGAAAATAAGCGAGCAGGGCGTTGCCTATGAATTACGCAACGGCGGGACAAGTATCTATGTTCCAAAAGAGAAGGTTTATCAGCTTCGTCTGGATATGGCAAAAGAGGGCCTGCCGGCCGGAGAGCTGGGCGGATACAAGATATTTGACAATGAGAAAATCGGGATTAGCCCGTTCGTTCAAAGCGTTAATCTCAAGAGGGCGTTACAGGATGAACTTGCCAAGAGCATCCAGATGGTTGACGGTGTGAATCAGGCCCGGATCCATATCGTAAGCTCCGAACAAACGCTATTCACATCTGATGCGGGTAAGACGACGGCTTCTGTTGTTCTCAGGCTGAGACCGGGTTACAGGCTAAGCTCTTTGAACATAGCGGCCATTACGCATTTGGTCTCCGGTAGTGTCGAGGGCTTGACCTCGGACAATGTTACCGTAATCGATAGTCAGGGCCGTCTTCTTTCCAATGAGTCGGACCAGACTATGGCCAATGGCGCCGGTACAGTTCAGGATTACAGGGAGAGAGTGGAGCAGAATCTGGAGGACAAGATTGAGGAATTGCTCACTATTGTCCTCGGGCCGAACCGGGCAAAAGTTCGGATTCATGCTGTTGTTGATATGAACAGCGTTAGCACGATAACGGAAAAGTATGAACCAAAGGGAGTTGCCACAATGGAAGAGATTACGTCCGGTTCTGAAACTGGAGCCGGCACTGAAGCGGCTGGAGGCCAGGTCGCACCGGGCAGCGTGAAGAAAGATGAAACGATTATAACCGAATACGAGGTTGGCAAGACAGTTACGCAGGAGGTCATTTTACCGGGTGAAATAAAATCTTTGTCGGTTGCTGCCGTGGTCGACTTATCGCCCCCCGATATGAATGAAGCCGATACTGGTGGGCAGGTTGCGAATGTAATGGATCCTAATGATGTGGAAAAACTCATTGAAAATGCCCTTGGTCTGGATCTTGCCGGGGGGGATTCTCTTACAGTGGTTACCGCCCGGTTTCATCGACCGGCCGATCCGTTGCTGAACGAAGAGCTTTCGGCCGGGCTTGATTTTGTAGCGATCGCCCGCCAGGCTTCGTTGGGGATTATGGCCGTTTGTGCCCTGCTTGTTCTTCGCATGTTCAGAGGTGCGAAGAAAAAAGTTAAGGTGGCAGCCGGACAACAGCAGCTTACAGGTGCTGAGGCCACCGCCGGTCTTCTTTCTGGTGGAGCTGGAGGGATGGAACCGCTGGTATTACGCAAACAGATAGCCAGTGCTTTGGAGAATAATCCCGAACGTGTCAGGCAATTGTTTACCAGTTGGATTGAAGAAAAAGGGGGGTAAATAAATGGCATTGACGGGTAAGCAAAAAGCTGCAATGTTGTTGATGAGCCTGGATGCCGCCACTGCTGCGGAGCTGGTAAAGGATCTCGATACTGAACTGGTCCAGGAATTAGCAGTGGAGTTGGCGCATCTGGATGCCGCCGGCTTTAAGAGCGGCTACAAGAGCAGTAAAATTGTACGGCAGTTCCACCATTCGCTACAGGCAGGGGAAACATTTCAACTCAACAGCTTTCTCGACGAAGTGCTGAAAAGTACGGTAGGCGAAGAGAAAGCAGGGCAGATTCAAACACAGATACAGGATGTATTGTGCAATCGCGACCCTTTCATATCTATTTGTTCCGTCGATGCTCAAACATTGGCATTAGTTGTGGGCAGCGAGCATCCTCAAACTATTGCGGTAGTCTTATCAGAATTGTCGGCGGCAAAAAAGCTGGAGGTGCTTAACTTTTTGGATGGGGGTATTCGGGTCAGTGTTATAGGCAGGATGAGCGATTGCAAGACGATGACAGCCGAAGCAAAGGTGCTAATAGCAGAAGAAGTCTGCGAACGTCTTAATGCTATCGCAATTCATAGCACTGGTAAGCCTTTACCGTTCTGGTCCGAACAGTCTTTGAGAAAAGTCGCTTTAATTGTGCGAGACCTGGATAAAGAGATTCGGGATGGCCTGCTTAGTGCGATATGTGACAAAGACAGCCGGGCAGGTGAAATAGTTGCCGAGTTAATGGTGATTTGGGCGGACATACCACAAGTGACAGATAAGTCACTGCAAGAGATATTGAGATGTGTTGATGCAAATAAGCTGGCGCTGGCTTTACACGATGCTGATAAAGAAATTACCGACAAAATAAGGACAGTACTCTCTGATCGGGCTGTTGCCGCGATAGATAAGCAAGCGTCACTTCTTTCGGCTCCGGGGGAAAAAGATATCGAAGGCGCGCGTGAGCAAATTGTCCGGATTATGCGCGAAATGAATGAAAAAAGCGGGCTTACATTCATGGAAACGAATGTGATGTCCGGTGAAGTAACGGCTGATATTTCCGAGCGTAGAGAGGAAATATCCGGGCTTGAAGTAGAAATCTTTGAAAAGACATTAGAACGGGAAGTTTAGTAAGAGGAACTGCGTATATGGCATTGTCGGGTAAACAAAAGGCTGCAATGTTACTGATGAGTCTGGATACTTTAACTGCTGTTGAGCTTCTCAGGGGACTTGATGCCGAGGAGATTCAGGAAATAGCCATAGAGCTTGCGCGAATCGATGCATCGGAAGGGCGGGATGTTAAGGAACAAGCTAAGATTGCCCGTGAGTTTTGTAACTCACTTCACCAGGAACAAAATCAGAGATTTAATGTAAAGGCTTTTCTCAACGAAATGCTTGTAAAGGTTCTTGATAAAGACAAGGCCGAGCATATTCAATCGCAGGTAAAAAAAGCTACAGAGCAAAAGGATTTGTTTTTGGATATCCGTCAGGCCAGCACAGACGAACTGGTTCTTGCGCTCGATGGTGAACACCCACAAACGATTGCAGTGGTGCTGTCGGAACTGCCTCCGAAGAAAAGCCAGGAGATTCTGTCGCTCCTGACCGAAGAAACACGTCTGAAGGCTGTGTGCAAAATGACGAATCCGGAGCTGATGGGCAACGGAGTGAAGCAGCGAATGGTATATACGATTACCAAGCGACTGAAGAGTTTCAAAGGCGAGACCCTCGTGGAGAAGCCGGAGCAAACCCTGCGAAAACTGGCTCTTGTGCTCAGTGGCCTGGAGAAAGATATGCGGGATCCGATGCTTGCTGAGATCGGCAAAAATGACGAGGAGACGGCCTCTATGATAAGGCGTTTGATGATTACCTGGGAAGATATTACTTCAGTAGCCGACAGGTCTTTGCAGGAATCACTGCGAAGCGTGGATTCGGGTAAGCTGGCTTTGGCGCTTTATGGGGCGGATGAGGATATCGTACAAAAGATACGCTCGAATATATCCGATCGGGCCAGGGGAATGCTTGATGAAGAAATCTCATTGATGCAGGAGCCGCTGGAAAAAGAAGTTCTTGAAGCGAGAGAACAAGTCATCAAGCCGCTGCGAGAGGCTAATGAGGAGGGTAAACTTAGAGTGACAGGGCGATAGTAAAATGTTACAGACACTTACTGTAAATCTTAATAAACCGATTATCTCGGCAACAGTCCTGGGTGGTTCTGCCGATTGCGATATTGGTCAATTGTCCGATTCTGACCGAGAGGCTTCAAATGCTGAAACCGGGCAAGTTCCAAGACAGGATTTTGACGCTCAGAAAGCTGTTTTTTCACAAGCTTGCCAGGCACTCAATAGTGTGATTGCCAGGCTCAATCAGTTTTGCGACAAAATTTATGCCGAGCAAGGAGAAGATATCGCCAGGCTTTCGGTCGAAATCGCCAGGAAGATTTTGATGCAAAAAGTGGAAAATGGGGACTACGAAATAGAATCCATCATCAAAGAAGCCCTCAAAAATGCACCGAGCAGCCAGGATGTGATAGTGCATTTGAATCCTGAAGATCTTGAAAAATGCCAGAAGGCTCAGCAGGACGAGCCGGGCAGTGTCTTAGCCGGCATTAAGTTAATTCCCGATCCCAATATCGGGCGGGCGGAATGTTTACTTGAAAGCCCGAAAGGGATTATTAAATCGCTGATCGATGACAACCTGGAACGAATTGGCAAAGCGCTTGAGAAGGCAAATTAGATTATGGCTACAAGTGGGATTTTGGACAATCAGATTGATTTTGAGAGGTTTCACTCGGCACTGCGCGATGTCAATC
>Ga0210003_1002603_pt1 | contig 15086 bp, 14 predicted proteins | sample LantaG_FD_182804 | JGI IMG/M metagenome (GOLD analysis project Ga0210003, IMG submission 182804) | Deep subsurface microbial communities from Baltic Sea to uncover new lineages of life (NeLLi) - Landsort_02402 metaG (SPAdes) (version 2) | ecosystem: Environmental > Aquatic > Marine > Oceanic >... | reverse complement strand
TTCCTGTCTATTCATTACTCTTAAAATATTTTTTATGTAGTCCGGTTCCTGAGCTCCTGCAATATCCTCCACTTCTACTGCATCTTTCCAGCTGTCAGGAATTTTTACTTTCTTCAGTGATTCTATCCCACTGTCTACTGCCCGGTAGTTCATCTGTACAATCTTCTCACCTTTTTTCCCGTAGGTTTTCTTTATTGCTTCCTTCATATATTTTACTGCATCATCTAAAGGTATAACTTTTGCCAGTTTAAAAAAGGCGGACTGCATAATCATATTTATCCTGCTGCCCAATCCAATCTCAGCTGCTATATCAGTGGCATCAATTATATAAAAATCTATATTATGTCCGGAAAGATACTTCTTGATGCTTGCCGGCAGTTTATCCTCCAGTTCCTGTGCGCTCCACTGACAGTTTAAAAGAAAGGTCCCACCGTCTTTTAACCCTTTAAGTAAATCATATTGCCTTACATGAGTCTGCTTATGACAGGCTACAAAATCAGCATCGCTGATCAGGTAAGTTGACCTGATAGGATTCTTTCCAAATCTCAAATGAGACACTGTCAGGCCGCCGGATCTTTTAGAGTCATAGGCAAAGTAACCCTGAGCATAAAGGCCAGTATTATCACCAATTATCTTAATAGCATTTTTATTTGCTCCAACCGTACCATCAGAGCCCAGGCCCCAGAATTTGCATCTTATAGTTCCTTCGGGAGCAGTCTCAATCTCCTCTTTAACTTCAAGAGATGTGTGAGTAACATCATCATTTATGCCTATGGTAAATCCATTTTTAGGACTTGCCAGTTTTAAATTATCAAATACAGCTTTTATCTGGCCCGGAGTGGTATCCTTCGAACCAAGCCCATATCTTCCACCCACAATAACAGGTTTGTCTTTCACTTCATAAAATGTAGTTTTGACATCCAGGTATAACGGTTCACCTATTGCGCCCGGCTCTTTTGTCCTGTCCAGAACAGCAATCTTCCTGGCGGTTTTTGGTATTGACTGTAGGAAAAATTCAGTAGAAAAAGGTCTATAAAGATGAACCTTTACCACTCCTACCTTTTCACCTGATTTATTTAGATACTCTACAGTTTCATCTATAGTATCCGTAACTGAACCCATCGCCACAATCACGTATTCTGCATCTTTTGCCCCTACGTAATTAAATGGCTTATATTCTCTTCCGGTTAATTTACTAATCTTATTCATATAATTTAAAACTATTTCCGGAACTTTACTGTAAAAACTATTTGATGATTCCCTTGCCTGGAAAAATATGTCAGGATTCTGAGCCGTGCCCCTGGTGACCGGATGCTCAGGATTCAAAGCTCTTTCCCTGAACTGCTCCAGTGCATCCTCATCAATTAGCTTTTTAAAATCCTCATACTCAATAACTTCAATCTTTTGAATTTCATGCGAACTTCTAAAACCGTCAAAGAAGTGCAGAAAAGGTACTCTTGACTTAATTGCGGACAGGTGTGCCACTCCGGCCAGATCCATAATTTCCTGTACCGAGCCGGAAGCCAGCAGTCCAAAACCGGTCTGTCTTACAGCCATCACATCCGAGTGATCACCAAATATTGAAAGTGCGTGTGAAGCTACAGTACGGGCACTTACATGAAATACACCGGGCAGAAGTTCTCCTGAAATTTTATACATATTCGGAATCATTAGAAGAAGCCCCTGAGATGCAGTAAAAGTTGAAGTAAGAGCACCTGCGGCAAGTGAACCATGTACCGCGCCTGCCGCACCTCCTTCAGATTGAAGCTCTCTCACAATAACAACCTGCCCAAACACATTCTTCTTTCCATGAGCGGCCCACTCATCAGCATATTCACCCATAGTGGAAGAAGGAGTGATAGGATAAATAGTTGCTACTTCAGTGAAAGCGTAAGCTACATATGCTGCAGCCATATTTCCATCCATGGTTTTCGTAGTTTTCATAACTGATCTACTCCTTTATATATAAATTTGCGGCATCAAATTTTTAAGTTAATAGATAAAAATAACTTACTTATATCAGAAATTACTATTACTTTGAAAATTTTTCTAATAATTAACTGGAAAAATTCTTAAGTATAAACAAGCTTTCAAGCAAACACAAAATCATTGAATTATAACACATTTGATTTATTTTTTTAATAAACTAATTCACGCGGCTGAATAGTTTTAGCTACCCGTAGATTAAAGTTCTCTTCTATCAGAAATTGCCCTTCCTATGGTTACCTCATCTGCATATTCCAGGTCACCACCAACAGGAAGTCCGCTTGCCAGTTTAGTAACTTTAACTCCCAGGGGGACTAATATCTTTTTTAAATACATAGCAGTACTTTCACCCTCAACAGTGGGATTTACTGCAATTATTACCTCTTCAATATTATTAGCCTTCACGCGCTCCAGCAGCCTGGGTACTCTTATCTCGTCAGGTCCGACATTTTCTATGGGAGACAGCAGTCCGCCAAGGATATGATACAACCCCTTGTATTCACCAGTTTTTTCAACAATTATTACATCACTTACTTCCTCGACTATACATATTTTTTTTCTATCCCTGGACTGGTCCCTGCAAATATGACAGATATCTTCTTCAGTCAGACTGTAACATTGACTGCAAAATTTAACCTTTTCCTTCATCTCAATCAGGTTCTTGGAGAATTTTACAATATCGCTATGGGAAAGCTTGAGCAAAAAGAATACAATTCTTTTAGCAGACTTGGGGCCTATTCCCGGAAGTTTTCTGAATTCGTTTATTAAATTTTCTACACTTTTTATATATAAAGCCATTTATAATTTACAACTGGTTTAATAATTGTAAATAAATCTATTACAGCATCCCTGTAATTTATAATTTCTGTTAGAAGAGCCCGGGTATATTCATACCGCCGGTAAGACCTGCCATTTTATTTTTAGCTTCATCTTTTGATTGTTTTATAGCATCATTTATGGCAACCATTACCATATCTTCAATCATTTCCATGTCACCTGAATCAACCATGTCCTTATCAATTTTTACTTCTACAATTTCCTGATCACCATTTACTTTCACCTTTACTGCACCCCCGCCTGCGGAAGCTTCGAACTCCATTTTTTTTAATTCTTGCTGGATTTCCAGTAATTTTTGCTGCATAATCTTTGCCTGCTTCATCATATTCCCATAGTTTAAACTCAATTTTTACTCCTTTATATCAAATTTTTTTTCAAAATAATTGAATACATCCTCTTCTGTACGGCTGTTTTCGCTACTCCCGTCTTTTGAATTTGAACTATTGCTGGCTTTATTTTCTGCATCTTCAGCCTTGCTTTCTCCGGTTAATTTGCTGCTCGCTTCACTTTCTGCATCACTTATTACATCAATTTTATCCATTTTTTTACCAAGCTCAAATTTAATCTTAAAGTCCTTACCTGTAACTTCTTTTATCACACTGGATATCAACTCTATATTTTTGATTTTATTTAAATGGTCCTTGTGCCATTCTTTTTCTTTATCCAGGTAGAAATACAATGTGCCGTTTTCTATTTTATAAGGCACAGCTTCCGTAAACATAGCGTGAACTGAAATTTTCTTCTTTTTTAAACTTTGCGAGATTTTATCCAGATTATTATTAATCAAACTAATTTCTTCATCTTTTTTTTCTACTCCAGCATCAGCCATCTCTGATTTATGAGCTTTACCCCCGCTTACTGTATGTTTGCTCTGAACTTCGACCTCGCTTACCATCTTATTAATTTCATTGCTATTTATAATATCAAAATCATCTTCCTCATTTTTATAAACACTGGTATCAATATCAGCTCTACTATTGTGAGAATTCTTATTACCTTCTTGCATTGAATTAATTTTATCAATTTCTTTCCTTAAAGATTCTATCTGCGTCTCCATAAGCCTGGTTTTCTTTCCTATTTCTTTTTCATCCAATACAATAAAATTAATGGCTCTGACTACCGCTGACTTGAAAAAGACTTTTGAGCCCTCTCCCCATTTGATTTGCTTGAGCAAATCTGTAAACAGTTCCATAAAAAACTCTATTTCTTCTTTTTGCAGTTTTTTAGCCTGATTCAGATACTTATCTTTATAATCTTCACTTATATTTACAATTTCAAAAGGATTATTGTAATTTTTAATAACATACAAATCATACAGATGATCCAGAAACTCGGATACGAATACTTTAAGGTTTTGATTACTACCGGTAATTTTATTTACCAGAAGCAAACCCCCGGTTAAGTTCTTTTCAATTAAAATATCTGTAAATTCAAAAAGCATATCAAGATCTGTGACCCCGAGAAGTGAAATAACATCTCTGAGCTCAATTTTATCCTCACCAAATGCTGCCAGTTGTTCCAATATGCCATCAGCATCTCTCAGGCTGCCATCTGCATATTTAGAAATTAAGCTCAGAGCTGAATCACTTATGGTTATTTTTTCACTTCTGGCGATTTTCTTCAGTCTCTCTTTGATTTTGTCCATTGGTATTGGAAAGAAATTAAATCTCTGGCATCTTGACATTATGGTAGGAATTACTTTATTTGGTTCAGTGGTGGCCATTATAAATAATACATGTTCAGGAGGCTCTTCCAGAACCTTGAGCAGCGCATTAAAAGCTTCCGTGGTTAACATATGGACTTCATCAATAATATAGACTTTTTTTCTCAGTATATTAGGCAGATATTTTACTTTTTCCCTTAGCTCTCTTATTTCATTTATTCCTCTATTGGAAGCAGCATCGATTTCTACAACATCCATACTGGAGCCATTGGTTATACTTACACAATTTTCACATTTATTGCATGGATCCGGGGTAGCCCCTTTAATGCAATTTAAAGCCTTTGCCAGTATGCGCGCAGTTGACGTTTTGCCTGTCCCTCTGGGACCGCAAAATATATAGCAATGCGATAACCTATTATTGGATATCGCATTTTTAATGGTTTTAACATTGTACTCTTGACCGATTATTTCTCCAAAATCCTGCGGTCTCCACTTTCTATAAAATGAAATATAACCCATAAAAATATATAGCTATTTTAATTAATAATAAATGACCGTGCCCCAGATCTCGATTTATAATAACAAGTGCAACTCATACAGTTAACTCCAGCCAGGTTCCCTTGTGGCACCCGTAGAATATTACTTACCGCTGCTTCCTCTCGGACCTGACGGGGTTTGTAATCCTTCGCCGCACAAGACCCAACCTTCAACATCACTTACATAAGCGCTAAACCCCACTATCATAAACCTCATATCTGTTGATCAGCCTCACTATAGCGGATTGTGAGTTACAGGGCACCGCTAGCTCCCCACCTAGCACGGCCAATTTGATTATATAAAATTAATTAAAAAAATAAAACTGGCTATTGGATAGTTCTCCGGTAAAAATAATTGTTGAACATTTAATTTAAAGGAGTAGAATTCTCATTCAGGTATTTATTCAAACTTGCAAATAAACCATTAAAACAAAATAAAGTCACTTATCCAATACCACTTAAATGATTAAATTTAAGAAAAGTCTTAACAAAACTAAAATTTTTTTAAGTTTCAGTACCCACATGGTAACTGATACTTATGCAAGCTTTATAGTAGGGCTTATCCCCATACTGGCTGTTAAGCTGGAACTTTCTCTTTTTCTGGTGAGTATCTTGTCTTCTGTAAACTTTATTTCCAATAATATCACCCAACCAGTATTCGGGTACCTTTCGGATAAATACGGCATAAGATATTTTCTAATTGCAGGACCGCTTTTTGCCTCTATATTTATAAGTATCCTGGGAGTATCTCCTAATTACTGGTCTATTCTGATCTTTTTATTTTTAGGAAACCTTGGAGTTGCCGCCATTCATCCTCCTACTGCAGCCACAGCCAGTCATGTGGGAGGAAGCAGAAAGGGACTGCTTAATTCTATAATATCTTTTGGGGGTACTTTTGGTTTTTCACTAGGTTCATTATTCGTTATTTTCATTGTAAGCAAACTTGGTCTTAAATTTACCCCTCTGGCTGCTATCCCGGGAATAATTATGGCTCTGATTCTTATGAAATTTGATCCATCCATTTTCATGAGTGGAACTAAAAAAATTGAAGCGAGCTTTATCAAAAAAATTAAAAGCCTGAAAAAAACAAAACTTATTTTGCTCCTGCTGGTAATGTTTGCTTCCTACTCCAGAGATTTAACTGTTCTATCAATGCTTACATTTATGCCTTTGCATTTCACCGGTCAGGGAGTAAAACTTATAAATTTTGGATATATAATCCTTGTCTTTATTTTAATAGGAGGAATTGGCGGTCTTTTTGCAGGTTATTATTCGGATAAGATAAGAAAAAGAACAGCTGTAATTCAGGCCGGCTTGATTATATCTATTCCTCTTTTCTATTTAATGTTTAAAGTGCCTCTTAATATATCAATAGTTTTATTTATTCTGGCCGGGTTTTTTGCTACCTCTACTCTGCCTTTATGTATTAGAGTGGCGCAGGATATTTTTCCTCGTAACCTAAGTCTTGCCTCTTCCATGGTTATGGGTGTAAGCGGAGGAATTGCGGCAGTCACTGTTATTCTTATTGGTAAAATTGCAGATCATATTGGAATTGTAAGGACTATAAACTATGTCTTAATAATACCAATTCTGGCATTTATGCTATTATTCTTATTTCCGCTCGTAAGGTCTAAATACAGGTAGAAAATTGAAATTCTTGCCTGGACTGATATTTGATTTAAAGTTAAAATTGAAATTTGAAATGCCTGCCATTTTTAAAACAGGATAAAGATTTCTAAAAAAATACACAAGTGAAAAGAAAATGAATAGAAAAAACAGCAGCTTTAATAAATTACAGATTTCACTTTCAGCGGGAAGCCATTTTATTACGGATATATACCAGAGCTTCATAATAGGCCTCATACCGGTACTTGCCTTAAAATTCGACCTGTCCCTTTTTAAAGTTGGACTTCTTACTGCTACCAGTGTAATTGCAAACAGTCTTTTCTCCCCCATCTTTGGATATTTATCAGACCGCCACGGGCTAAAATATTATATAATTGCCGGTCCGCTTTTTACTTCTATTTTTTTAAGCCTGATTGGAATACTGCCTAACTACTATTTTATACTGGCTTTTTTATTTTTAGGAAATTTAAGTATCGCTGCTTACCATCCTGCAAGTGCTGCCATCGCCGGACATTTTGGTGGCAGTAAGAAAGGACTCGTAAGCTCAATTATAAATTTTGGAGGAAATTTTGGAGGCGCGCTTGGTGTACTCCTGATAATATTAATTGTTGAAAAACTCAACATGAACCTTACTCCTATTGCTATGATTCCTGGTTTGATTATGGTAATTGTTCTTTTTAAATTCGTTCCTAATACATCATTTAGAAACAATACAGGAAATTTTCATAATTTCTTTTCAAGAATTAAAAAAATGAATAAAAGAAAGATTTATCTTTTATTTTTGATTATATTTACTATTTATTCCCTGCGTATCCTGTGGATCACCCTTATAACCTATATGCCATTATACTATACCAGGGCAAATATAAACCTTATCAATGTAGGAACGATTATGTTTTTTTTCGGAATGCTGGGTGGAGCAGGTGGTCTCCTTTCCGGATTCTTATTCGACCATTTTAAAAAAGGCAGCTTAATTATCCAGATTGGATTTGTTCTGGCCGCACCTATATTCTTTTTTACTTTCAGAACCACAGGTCTTATCTCTATAATACTTTTTGTTACCGGCGGATTTTTTCTGATTTCAATTCAGCCGGTATGTATCAGAATGACTCAGGACCTCCTGCCAAAAAATATGAGCCTTGCATCTTCTTTGATTCTGGGATTCAGTCCTGGAATTGCTGCTATTACAATGATTTTTCTGGGAAAAGCTGCGGATATTATTGGAATTGTATCCCTTATAAACTATGAAATAATTCTTATTATATTTACCATGCTAATGCTTTTTGTATTTCCACTTGCTGAAAGGAGTTTAAGAGGTGAGAAAAACAATCCGTAAGTAAGTTAAAATACACACTGTAAAGGACGTTCATAAAAAATACGGAAACACACTCAATAGAGTATACATTACTTCTATCTTGCTAGTTTTAATATTTCCAGAACATCATCTTTATTTAGTCTGACGAAATTGCCCACCGGTCCTCTTTCAGTGCATTTCCTGGCCATCTCTTCCAATCTATCATAAGGAACATTCGCTTCCTTAAGGGTGCCAGGCAACTCAATTCTTTTATAGAAATCTTCCAGCCTCTTAATTCCTGCCAGGGCCACTTTTCCAATGTCATTAAAGTCCGGTTCTTCGTTCCATACCCTCACTGCAAACTGAGCAAACCTTTTCAAATCCTGTTTATATACATATTTCATCCATGCCGGAAAAACAACCGCCAGCCCGGCGCCATGGGGAATATCGTATATCCCGCTAAGTTCGTGTTCTATACCATGTGAAGCCCAATCTCCAATCCTTCCTGTATCAAGCAAGTCATTATGGGCAATCGTACCTGCCCACATAATCTCGGCGCGGGCATTGTAGTTTTCCGGTTCTTTAAACACTTCCGGAGTATTGCCAATTACTGTCTTTAATGCAGCTTCACATAACCTATCTGTTAGGTCTACATTTTGAACTCTGGTAAAATACCTTTCCATTACATGAGCCATCATATCCGATACTCCGCAGGCAGTCTGATAAGGAGAAAGGGTATAAGTAATTTCTGGGTTCAATATTGCAAATTTGGGCCTCAGAAGTTCATTGACGAAACCTCTTTTATATAATCCTTCTTTATTAGTAATCACTGAACTCCAACTGGTTTCACTACCAGCAGCGGGTATGGTAAGAACTACTCCTACCGGAAGAGCTTCCTCCGGTACTGCTTTTCTGGTATAAAAATCCCACACATCCCCGAAGTAAGGTACTCCTACCGCTATTGCCTTGGCTGAGTCAATTACACTTCCTCCTCCTACAGCAAGAATTAAATCAATTTTCTCCTTACGGCAGATATCAATTCCTCTTTTTACCAGGCCTAACCTAGGATTAGGATGGACGCCGCCCAATTCAATTATTTCCAGGCCAGCATCTCTTAATGACTTCAAAATCCGGCCGTAAAGTCCGTACTTTTTAATACTTCGCCCGCCATAGTGTAATAAAACTTTACCGCCGTACCTGGCCGTTTCAATTCCCACCTGATTTTCGGTATCTTTTCCAAAAATTATTTTAGTGGCATTTTTGAACGTAAAATTCTCCATTTTCCCTCCTAAAATTGTAGATATAATTGTATATTCTGGTTATAGCTTCAATATCAAATATATTAGCTTCTCTTATTTTTATTTTTTTATTTTTCTCAATGCTGTTCATAAATTATTTAAAATAAGGATATTTCACCAAAACTACTTTCTATGATGAAAATAAATCCTAAAATCCACTTTTTGTTCTCTGCAGAATAATTCTATTTCCTCTTCAACTTTATTCCAATATTTATTTTTAGTAAAGTAGATACGCCCATATTCTCCCAGTAAATCAGAATGCCTTTCATTTAGCCAATTTTTTACCTGACTCCAGACTGCGCCAGCTATGTTCAGGTTTTCAAACATATACGAATCAATAAAATTTTTGGTTCCACAGACAATTTCTTTCCACTCTGTGAAAAATGGAAGAATCGGACCGATAAAAACATAGGTGTTGATTCCTGCCTCTTTTAATTTTCCGAGTGCCTCTATTTTTTTTTGAACTGAAGAGGTGGAAGGTTCAATTTCTTTTCTTAAAGTATCATTCATAGTGGTTATGGTCATTCCAACCTGACAACTTCTAAATTGCCTGAGCAAGTCTATATCCCGCAAGACCAAATCGGATTTGGTCTGTATTCCTAAATCCGGCTGCAATGGAATAAGTTTTTTCAAAATTTTGCGTGTGAGTTGATATTTTTTCTCAAGAGGGTTATATGGATCGGTAACCGAAGACATAAAGATTGATTTTCCTTCATATTTTAGGGTTCTTTCTGGAATCAGGTCAGGTGCGTTTATTTTTATATCAACAAATTTACCCCAGGGTTCTTTATGTCCGGTAAACCTCTTCATAAATCTTGCATAACAGTAAAGACATGAATGCATACAGCCGATATAAGGATTTATAACATAATCTGTATCAGGTAAGTTTGACCTGGTTATTATTGATTTTGCTTTAATCTTCCTTATCCTAATCATCGATATGAAATTATTGTTACTAAACGCCAGGGATTATCTAAAAATGGTTAAACATTCATTCTTGCTGCAATTTTATTCTTTTTCCATCCTATCTATAACAGACCAGTATTTTGCCTTCTTGCTTCCGGCACTCACTGCCATTGCAATTGCCAGAGATTCAGCTATTTCTTCCTTTGATGCTCCGGCTTTAACTGCATTCCGGTAATGGTATTCGATACAGGGAACACAGTCAGCCATTACTGAATTTGATAGGGCAATTAGTTCCTTGGTCTTGCCGTCAAGAATATTTGGTTTGTAAACATTGCTTTCGAATTTTTCATACAACTCGTCAATTTCCTTTAATATAAACATTCGAACCTCCTGAAAGTAATTATAAAAATAGGTACAATTATAACTTAATTAAATTTCTTTATAAAATTAAGCAAATTTTATAATTTCCCGTAATTGGAAATCGAAATGAAAATACAAAATGTACAAGTCAGATAATTCTAACTCAGGCACCTGCAATTTCTATTAGGTTGCCATCTGGATCACGAACCATAAAAAAATAGTAAGGAAACATAAAGTTAATATACATTATCTCAGAAACCTCATCTTTATATTTCGCGCTCAGACGTTGATGTTCTACATTCAGGTCATCTGTCTGGAGATTTAGTATGATGCTGTTTCCCACACGAACTTTGCTGCTAAAATTTTTTATGTAGATTTTATCAAAATGTTCATCCAAATCCTGTCTGTCCTTAATTATCTTTTTATCGAAAGCAGGATTTAAAAGACCGAGCCTGAAGTCATCGGTAATCTTAAACTGTGCCCATCAGTCCTTAAATGAAACCTCAACTTCTTTCTGAAGTAAAAATCCATAGAACTCAATAGACCTATTGATATCTTTTACACTAATGTAAACACATCCAAGTTTTGAGTGTGACATGTGTTTTACCTCCAACTATACGAAATAGACAAAATACTAACACGATTAGTAACCTTTTCATTATTCTCCAAGTAGTTGCCTGATGATTGTCAATGGTTGATGGTAGTAGGAACCATCTCTTCCACATTTTATACCATTGTTATGGTTAATTACCAATTTTTTTATAAACTCTGTTTCACCATGTTTTCTAATGTAATCCATAAAACCTATTGTCTGTCCCATATTTTCATCTGAGAACCGCCCCTTTTCACATGGATAATCTTCGCATTCCCAGCATCCTTTAATATTTCTCTTGATAGAACAATTACGATGTATGCATATTTCTTTTGCGCATTTATCATTTTTATTTATTGGTTCTTTATAACCTTTGCATTCCGAATTACTGCATAATCCACATACTAAGCCGCAGTAAGAAATTGTATTTTCAAGATTTTCCATTTTTATCTCTCTAATGAGAAATAATTATTACTGAGTTGTAAACACAACTCTTAAATAGTTCAGTAAAATAATTAATAATAATCTGTTATAATGTTTACTGGCTTTAAATGAGAGATGCTGTTACTATATGAAAGAAATAAGATTTAGATAAAAGAATATTATTTTTAAAGGAGTGTGTTGTGGATATTCGAGCCTATAATCCCGGAAAGGATAAACAGGCTGTTTTAAGAATTTATAGAGAACTCGACTGGCTAAAAAATGAAAAAAAAGAAGAACAGGCTATTGATTGGTTCTTTAGGTGTAGCAAGGTAAATATCCATGATGTTAATGGTTCTGCAGAATGCGTTATTGCTATTATTCCGGCTAGAGTCCAATACTCAAATGATTCGAAAAATAACTTAAGGTTTTCGGCTATTGCTTCCATGGCTACAAGCTTGATAATACGGCAAAGGAGGATCGCAGGGAAATTACTGGCCTATTCCATTGCAGAGGATGTTCAAAAAGGAGCTCAGGTAGCTGGATTGTGTATGTTTGAACAGGGCTTTTATGATCGCCTGGGCTTCGGCACAGGCTCTTATGAAAACCGGGTCTGCTTTGATCCTGCGAATTTAAATATTTCCATAAAGCCTCGTATTCCTGTTCGTATAACAGATAAAGACTGGAAACAGGCCCATGAGTGTACGCTTAATCGTAAGACATTTCACGGCGGTGTAAATTTGCTTCCAAGCCTTATAACACGTGTTAGAATGGCTTTTACTAAAAATGGATTTGGCTTTGGGTATAAAGAAAAGGGGCGGATAACACATTATATGTGGATTCAGACAGATAATATTGAATCTGGGCCGTATAATATACAATGGATGTCCTATAATACAGGCGAGCAGTTCCTCGAGCTTCTCGCCTTAATAAAAAGCTGGGGTGATCAGATAAGGCTGGTAGAAATAGAGGAGCCTGTGCATATCCAGTTTCAGGATTTTCTGTGTAAACCATTTTATTATAGTCAGATAACAGAAAAAGCAAAATATGAAAATAAAATTACTGCTGCTGCTTATTGGCAGATGAGGATATGCCTCTTACAGGATTGTATTACTGCTGTTAAAACAGGGGGAGTGGGCGTGGAGTTTAATCTAAGGCTTTATGATCCCATAAAGGAATATTTACCACAGGACTCTAAATGGCAGGGCTGTTCCGGTGACTATGTTGTAAAATTTGGGTCGGAATCTGTAATAAGGCCAGGGAAAAAGAACAGCCTTCCAGTTTTAGAAGCGAGTATTGGGGCCTTTACACGGATGTGGCTTGGTGTAAGGCCTGCTTCTGGGCTTGCCATATCTGATAATCTTAAAGCCCCGGACTCACTGTTAGAAGGCTTGGATATAGTGTTTTTACTTCCGCGCCCCTCCCCTGATTGTGATTATTAATCTGGATATATTATTATAAAGCCTTATACCTTTTCTAGACTGATATTAATTGGAAAATGAATTACTACTGAGCTTTTCTGGGCCGGATATGCGTTTCTTGTTTAACTTGCCTTTTCTTTAATATGAATCTCTGTTACAGCCCCAAGTGCTTCTGCTGCCAATATAAAAAGCCTAAGCATTTAGGCATCCGTTATTGTCACTTTAATTTAATTTTTTTAATTACGCAGACAATTTTCATGAAAAGTATTTAATGCTATAATAATTGTAATAAAGGTCTAACATACAATTTAAAGTTTTATTTGGAATAAACAAAGAAGAAGTAAAAGAAAATGTAATTCTCCTTCCTCTGGTATCAAAAAAAATAACTCATGTACTTGGTATAAGGCGCTTTAAAAAGGGTTATTTATATAAGACCGTAAATACAAAGCATTTCACTGTTATTAATACAATGGTTGGAGCCTGCTTTACCTGTGATGCGGTGCTTTATCTAAAGGATAGTCCCTGTTGTATTAATATTGTATTATTTGGTTCCTGTTGTTTGGTACAGGAAAAGGGAGAGTTGTCGATTGGGAGTCTTGTATGCCCTTCAAGGGCGTATGCTTTGGAGAGCTTTAGCCAGACATTGTTACATTGTTAAATCCCAAACTTTTTAACAACCTCCGGCTATGCAAGACTAAATGTCCTGTCTCTTTTTTAAGCTCTTGGCTAAATGTCCTTCTTATTCTCATTTGATGAGACCTCCTTTCTCTTTCTTGTCTAGTCTCATCAGTTATTCTATCTTAACTATTTTTAGTATACAATGTGTCCAAGGGAGTGGGTTCACTCCAAGATAACATTATATTTTAGTTCAGTTTCATATAAAATTATATAAAAAATAGATAACTATGAAAACATATTTTTTGCTTTAAATCACTAGTTTGACCTGCTGGAAGAAATAAAACCATAATCCATTAAATATTACTTGTTTTTTATATGATCAATTGCTTCATTAAAACCATCTAAGAAGTTATCCAGATCCTCTTTAAAAACAATAGCAGAATGTCTTTCAAATTCGCTTTCTGTATGCTTTTTACTTTCAACAATGTTTAAAAACAAATCTCCATGTCTATTTTCCTTTACATTAAAGAAATAAGTTCTTTTTCCTGATCTAGCCTTTGTTGAAAATATTCCGCCTCGTAGTCCCATATGCCCCTCCTAACCTATTTAAATGTAAAATTATGTTTTTTTACCTTTTTTAGATTAGATTTTTCGATTATTATTAAATAATATCTTATAGCTATGAAATATAAACAGATAAGAGTTTCTTTTCAAGCATTATTTAATAGGTTTATGCAAAAAAATTTTAACAGCCTTTGCAAATTTTCCAGTTTCCGAAGGCAAATAATTCCAATTATTCTTTAAAAACCATAATAAACATACAAAAACAATTAGATCAGATAGAGCGAGAGCTAAAAATACGAAGCTATAGTAGGAAAACAATAAAAAGCTATCTTTATGACCTCAAGAAACATTTTTCCTTCAAAAAATATGCCAGTGGCATATTTTACACAGACTAACTTTGCCAATCTATTCAGACGTTAGTAACTTTATGGCGGAGAGAGTGGGATTCGAACCCACGGTACCACTTTTAGCGGTACACTCGATTTCGAGTCGAGCGCTTTCGACCAGCTCAGCCATCTCTCCTTTAACTATAAGGATCATACCTATATTATTTTATTTTATCCTTTTCTATTTTCCCTATCAATCAACCTTATAATTTATGTCCATATCAACTTCAACAATAATATAAAGAAAAACTGGCGGAGAGAGAGGGATTTGGTCTTTCGTCTCGCTCTGCTCGCTCACGTAGCCGCAGACTCCTTCGTCTTCGACTCAGTCCGTCTTTTCAAATCCCGTAAAATATGCACTTGTGGCATATTTTACACTGGTTAACTTTACTGAACTATACAGACTTCAGTACCTTTATGGCGGAGAGAGAGGGATTTGAACCCTCGAAGCAGCTTACGCCACTTACACGCTTTCCAAGCGTGCGCCTTAAACCGCTCAGCCATCTCTCCACCAATCAAATATTATAGCATATTACATGTATGGAAATATTATATCTTTCAACTCTAAGAATGCATAAT
>Ga0210003_1002602_pt1 | contig 15092 bp, 14 predicted proteins | sample LantaG_FD_182804 | JGI IMG/M metagenome (GOLD analysis project Ga0210003, IMG submission 182804) | Deep subsurface microbial communities from Baltic Sea to uncover new lineages of life (NeLLi) - Landsort_02402 metaG (SPAdes) (version 2) | ecosystem: Environmental > Aquatic > Marine > Oceanic >... | reverse complement strand
TTAAGACTGTCGATTTTTTCAAACCTATCCAGGAGAAGTTTTACTCTTTCTTTAGCCCTGTAACACGTTTTATAAATTCAATTAGAGATTATATAAATTTAAGGGAAAAGTATTTAAATCTTCAGAGGGAAAATTCAGAATTAAGAAGAGGATATAGTGAGAATATAAATCTAAAGGTTGAAAATAATTCGTTGAGGAAGCTGCTGGGTATAGAACTAAGAAAAGATTATGCAACTATACCTGCAAAAGTAATAGGTTATTATGAAAGCAAGTGGCAGTCTGAAGTTGTTTTAAATGTCGGCAGGAGCGATGGAGTACTGGAAGGGATGGGAGTCATTGATGAGAATGGGTTGATAGGTGTGGTTATAATAGTTGGAAATAATTCATGCAACGTGAGGCTTATCAGTGATCCCCGGAGCAATATCGGAGTAAGGATTTTATCTTCAAGAAAACTGGGAATTATTCAGGGGAGCCAGGATAAAAAAATTACATTGAATTATATTTCCAGTGAAGAGCCGGTATTTAAAGGTGATATAATAATTACATCGGAATATGGAAAGCTTCCTGAAGAAATTTTAATAGGACGGGTAAGCAAGGTAACGAAAAATATGGGTGATCCATATGAGGCAATTGAAATTGAACCTTTTGTTGATTTTAAAAAAATAGAGTATGTTCTGGTGATAAAAGAATAAAATACCACTTATAAACTATGAAAACCTTTTTTAGAATCTTGCATTTCTTTATACTAATAATTTGTTTACTGCTGCAAATAGTTTTTTTTGAATACTTGAAGTCATTTTCTGTAGACTTTGATTTAATTATGGTAGTTATAATAGCAATCACCCTTTTTGACGGTGTTTTTTGGGGCATGCTATTTGGATTTATAGTCGGAATGGTATTGGATATTATGGTGGGTAGTATTGTGGGGATAAGCGCATTTATTTATTCTATGAATGCCTTTATGGTAGACAGGCTAATTACGGCTGGATTTAGATATAAACTCCTGACTTATTCTTTTATTGTTTTCCTGATTACGGAATTAAATATTTTAATAGTAAGTTTAATCCGCTATTTATTTAATTTTGATAGTAATTTATTAAGAATGGGGTTAGAGCTGGTAACAAAGCCAGTTTGTAATATTATTTTAATGTTTATTATCTTTCCTATTATAAGTTCTGGTACGAGGAGGGAAATAGGACTTGGGTTCAAATATAAAAATAAGATTTAGAATAATTCTCTATCTGCTGGTAATGATATTGATAGTGCTTATTTTAAGGCTATACTTCCTGCAGATAATGAGTGGAGAGCTGTATGCGGAACTGGCATCTAAGAATATTACCAGGGAAAAAACAGTGGAAGCCCCCAGAGGAAATATTTATGACCGGAATGGGAAACTGATAGTTAGTAGTGTTCCGGTTGCTGCGGTGGCTGTAGAACCCCATATTGTTTTAAAGAACGAAGATGTAATAAAGGCGCTCAGTGATTGCCTGGATATGTCTTACCGGGATATAAAAGAAAAACTAGAAAAAAGCGATGTATCTTATATTGATAGGGTTATTTTAAAACAGGATATAGATGCTGCTGCTATGATTTATCTTAAAGAAAACAGCAGCAATTTACCCGGAGTGGAAGTGGTTGATGTTTACCTCAGAGAGTATAATTTTGGTGTTCTGGCAGCACATCTATTGGGATATACCGGGGAGATTAGCGAGGACATGCTGAAGTCAGAAAAATATGGAGTTGGTTATGAGGGTGGAGACCAGGTAGGACTTACCGGATTGGAAGAAACTTATGAGAGTGTGCTTAAAGGAAAAAAGGGTAAGATAGTATATGAAGTCGATCCCATGGGAAGACCGGTGAATATATTAGAGGAAACCAGCCCGACTTGCGGAAATGATTTGTATCTGACTATTGACATCGACTTACAGCAATTTGTAGAGAAAATTCTTTATGAGTCTATTCTGGAAGTAAGACAGAAAAAGATTAAAAATACTGACGAGTGTTATAATGTGCGGGGTGGAGCAGTAGTGGTACTCAACCCCCAAAACGGCCAGGTGCTTGCCATGGCCAGTTATCCTACTTATAGCCCGGAATTATTTGTAGGTGGGATATCACAAACTGATTTGAATAATCTGAATGATCCGGAAAATTATTGTCCCTTAATTAATAGGGCGTTTATGTCTTTTCCTCCAGGTTCAGTAATTAAAATAGTTACTGCTTATGCCGGTCTTGCTGAAGAGGTGATCAGTGAGGAAGGCAGGCTAAATTGTGCTGGAGTATGGCTGGGATTGGGAGAAGATTTTCCTAAACTTTGCTGGGCAAGCCATGGCAGTCTTGATATCAGAGGGGCTATTAAAAATTCATGTGATATTTATTTCTATCAGGTAGGGTATGGACTTTATACAAAATTGAATAATACGGAAGAGTTTCTTCAGAAATATCTCAGGATTTTTGGCTTTGGCTCGGAAACCGGAATTGATCTTCCTTATGAGGATAAGGGACTGGTTGCGGATAAGAAATGGAAAAAAGATTATTTTAAGAACCAGCCGGGATATTCTGTCTGGTTTCCCGGGGATACTGTGAATATGGCCATAGGCCAGGGGGATTTGAAGGTAACTCCTCTTCAGATGGCCCAGGCTTTTTCAATCCTGGCAAATCGTGGAATACAGTACACCCCTTATTTAGTTAAAGAGATCAGGAATATTGAGGGTAATTTATTTGTGGATAATTCAAGAGAGGAATATAAGGATTTAGACTTAGATAAAAATTTTATTGAAATTATAGAAGATGGTCTGGTTCAGGTAGCCGGTCCAGGTGGAACTGGTGCCACCGCTTTCAGAAATTTTCCATTGGATGAAATACCGGTAGCGGCAAAAACCGGAACTGCGGAGTTTGAGGGAAGACAGGATTACGGCTGGTTTGCAAGCTATGCTCCTGTGGGCAGCCCTGAATATGTCGTAGCGGTAATGCTTGAGGAGGCTGGTTCCGGTGGAAGCAATGCGGCACCTATTGTAGAAAAAATATACAGGTATTTATTTAATATTGATTAAAAAATAATTATGGAAGTCATAAATGATAAGAAGAAGAAAAAAGGATTTTGGTGGTTTTGAAAGTCTTGACAAAGAGAAGAGAGCGGTAAGATTTGATTTTATATTATTTTTTCTGGCGCTCGCTGTCTCTTCCTTCGGGGTTCTCATGATTTACAGCGCAACAAGAGAAACCCTGCCAGGAGGAGTGACTGACCCTCAATATTATCTTAAAAAGCAGGCGATCTGGCTGGCAGCCGGAATTGTTATATGTGTTGCAGTTCAATTTATAAATTATAGGAAGATTCAGAGATACTGGTGGCTAATTTTTATTATAGGCATTTCTTTTCTTGCTGCTGTGTCTCTTTTTGGTTATGAAGTACATGGATCAAAAAGCTGGATAGATTTAAAATTCTTTACGATTCAGCCTTCGGAATTTTCAAAAATTTTTATGGTGATATCCCTGGCTGCTGTTATGTCAAAATGGAAAGGTGAAAAAGTATACCAGGTTACATTTAAAAAAGTTGCCATTTCATCGACAGTAGCTCTTATATTTGTAATATTGGTCTTGCTGGAACCGGATTATGGAACTGCCTTAATGTACTTTATAGTCTACATAGGCTTGTTATTTTTATCCGGAGCTAATTTTCTTTATTTACTGTCAATACTGGGACTGACAGTGGGGGGATTTTTTATAGCTCTTAAGGCCGGCTTAATAAAACAATATCAACTTGATAGGATTCTTGTCTTTTTAAAGCCAGATGTATCAAGCGAAGGTGCTGGCTATAATTTATATCAGTCAAAGTTAGCAATTGGCTCCGGCGATTTTCTGGGGAAGGGCCTTTTTCTGGGAAAACAGACAAATCTAAGTTATGTCCCGGCACACCATACTGATTTTATATTTTCCGTTATTGGAGAAGAACTGGGATTCCTGGGGGCTGTTCTGGTATTGTTGGTTCTTGGTGTGATTGTCTGGAGATGTTTTTACATAGCCTCAAATTCTTCTGATAGTTTTGGCATGCTTCTGAGCTCTGGAATAGGTTTTATTATCCTATCGCAAGTGGTTATAAATATAGGTATGACCATAGGCTTAATGCCCATAATTGGAATCCCTCTACCTTTATTGAGTTCTGGAGGTTCCAGCCTTATAAGCATGTTTCTGGGTATTGGTCTTGTAGAAAATGTTTATATATGGAAAGAAGTAAGAAAAGACTATGAAATAGCTTATCAAGAGTTCAAATAATCTTTAGGAAAATTAAATATGAATAAAATTAAAAAGCTGGACTTTGACCAGCTTGAAGAACTTTTAAAAGACATTGAAAAGCCGGGCAGGTATATAAATAATGAAGTTGGAGCCAGGAGCAAAAGCACGGAACCAGCCAGTGATTTTTACAATTTAATTTCTATGGCTCTTGTATTTCCGGATATATATGAAGTTGGTATGTCCAATCTGGGGCTTCAAATTTTATATGACATTGTAAACAGGCATAGAGATTTTACAGTTGAAAGGGTTTTTTCTCCGTGGATAGATTTTGAGAAGAAACTCAGGGAGCAAAACGTAAAAATATTTTCACTGGAAAACAGGATATTTCTGGATTGCTTTGACCTGATTGGATTTACTGTACAGCATGAGTTTCTATATACTAATATATTAAATATACTGGACCTTGGTGGAATAAATATAAACTCAAGGCGCAGAAAAGACAAATTTCCACTGGTATGTGCCGGTGGTCCTGCAGTTGTAAATCCCCAGCCCCTTTCAAGATTTATGGATTTTTTTGTTGTCGGAGATGGTGAAGAAGTAATTATATCTATTTTGGAAAGAGTTAAAATTTACAAGTGTAATAATAAAGATAAAGAATGGTTTTTAAAAGAGATCAGTAAGCTGGATGGAATATATATTCCGGGATTTTACAAATTTCACTACTTTCCTGATGGAAGTATTGAAAGTATCAAGCCGGATAGAAAAGTAAGAAAAGCGATAGTGGAAGACTTAAATAAATTTGAAATAGTCCAGAATCCTATAATACCTAATATTAAACCTGTACACGACAGATTTGCAGTAGAGATTATGAGGGGCTGCGGCAGGGGCTGCAGATTCTGTCAGGCAGGTATGATTTATAGACCGGTGCGGAAGAGAGAAGTTGAATCTCTAATCAGACAGAGTGCTGCAGGAATTAAAAATACAGGTTACGATGAAATTTCATTCCTATCGTTATCTTCATCAGATTATAGTGATATCGAGCATTTGCTGGATAAAATCACCAGTTCTTTAAAACCGGGAAGGCTGTCAATTTCACTGCCTTCTATGAGACTGGACAGTTTTAATTTAAATTTGGCAGAGCTTATTGGAAGTGGAAGAAAAACAGGACTTACTTTCGCTCCCGAAGCAGGCAGCCAGAGGATGAGGGATATAATCAATAAAAATATTAAAGAAAATGAAATAATTGATTGCATAAAAATGGCTTTCAGCAGAGGCTGGGAAAAAATCAAGCTTTACTTTATGATAGGATTACCGTTTGAAAACGATGAAGATATCAGTCAGATAGTAGAACTTATAGAAAAGGTGATTATGGCGGCGAAAGATGAGCTTTCTAAAAAGAAACTGCCAAGATTAAAAATTAACATCAGCATAAATGCATTTTGTCCTAAACCCTTCACACCATTTCAATGGGTTGCCCAGGATAATACGGCAAGCCTGGACAGTAAATTTAATTATATTTTAAAAAATGTACCAAAAAGATATGTAAATATAAGCTGGATGGATTCCAGAAAAAATATGATAGAGTGCGCCCTGGCCAGAGGTAATGAACTCGTTGGTGAGGTCATAGAAGGTGCATGGAAAAGTGGAGCCAGGTTTGACAATTGGACAGAATTTTTTAAGTTTTATGTCTGGGAAAAGGAATTCAGGAAAGCTGGTCTGGATATTAGCTTCTTTACAACCAGGGGTTTTGCTGATGATGAAATATTACCATGGGATGTTATTGATATCGGAGTCAGTAAAAAGTTTTTACTGAGAGAATATGATAAATCAAAAAGATACCTTCGAGACCAGGATAAGATTTAAATTTTATAAAAAGGATGAATTTAAATATCTATCCCACCTGGATATTTCCAGGATAATAGTCCGGGCTTTAAGTAGAGCGGAACTGGAAATAAAATATAGCCAGGGGTATAATCCAAGGCCTAAAATAAATTTTAGTCCCCCAACTCCATTAGGTATAGTGAGTTTGGCGGAATATGCCGATGTATTGCTTGATGGTGGTATTGAAGAGAATGAATTCAAAAAAAAGGTTAACCTCAAGCTAAAACCACAGATGCAAATTACTGAAGCTAAAAAGGTAACCATAAAAGCAGATAGTCTTATGAATGATATAGCAATAAGTCTTTATGGCTTCAAGCTTTGCACACCCTCTTCTGGTAAAAACCTGTTGGAGGAGTTTTATGCGGACATAGAGGGAGATTTAAGGGCCAAATCTGATTTTTCCCGCTCAATATTTGATTTAAAAATAAAACCGGATAAAGAAAATTCAGATATTATCCTTCTAAAACTATCTGGATATGCTAAAATTTTTAAAGAAGAAAATAATGAATTTTTTAAATTCAATAATTTTTATAGTTTTTTTGGAAATTGGTTAAAAAAATACAGGATTAATATTGAAAGTGTAGAAAAGGAAGAATTGTTTGTAGTGAGAGGAAATGCACTTAAAACACCAATGGAGGTAATTTAGTAACGTAAGTAAAGGAGACTAAAGTAAAATTGTATAAAGAAATGCTAATAAGTTCAGATAAAAATGAGACCAGGGTTGCTATTTTAGAGTCAAAACGGGTTACCCAGCTTTATTTTGACCGTAAAAGCAAAAAGTCCTTAGTCGGAAATATCTATTTGGGGAAGGTTAAAAATGTCCTTTCCAGTCTGGATGCAGCTTTTGTAGATATTGGCGAAGATAAAAATGCATTCTTGTATATTAATGAGGTTGGCGTTGATATGGATACTGATAATGGGGAAGAAATCCCAAAGAAGATACAATATGTCCTTAAGCCCAATCAGATGATAATGGTTCAGGTAACAAAAGATCCAATGAAGACAAAGGGTGCCAGGCTTACTACTTTTATATCTATTCCGGGAAGATATCTTGTTCTGGCACCTTTTCATATTGGTATCGGTGTTTCCAGGAGACTTAGTGGTGAAGAAAGGGTGAATTTAAGAAAGCTTGCAGAAGAGATAAAAAAAGAAGATTATGGATTAATCGTAAGGACTGCTGCCAGAGAAACAGATAAAGCTAAATTAAAAAGAGATTTAAAAGAGCTTATAAAAAAGTGGAATTTTATAAGGGAAAAGGCTTCTGATTTAAACAGGCCAAAATTAATTTTCAGTGAACATTCGATAGTTATAAAACTAATGCGGGATATATTTTCAGAAGAGTTCGGCGCCATATATGTGGATAAGAAGGTAATTAGAAGGGAAATCGGAAGGTACCTGTGGTCCGTCGGGGTTAAATTTAACAATATAATAGTCCATCACGGCAAGGAAGATTTATTTGAAGCTTTCAATGTCAATGAGGCGATAGAAAGTGCCCTGGAAAAAAAAGTATGGCTGAAGTCCGGTGGTTTTATAGTAATAGACCATGGAGAAGCTATGACTTCAATTGATGTTAATACAGGCAAGTATACCTCAAGTAAAAGTTCGACTCAAACTATATTAAGGACAAATCTTGAGGCAGCGGAAACTATTGCCAGCCAATTAAGGCTCAGGGATATTGGCGGAATAATAGTAATTGATTTCATTGATATGGCCAATGGAAAAGACAGGAATAAAGTTCTAGGCAGTTTCCTGCAGTGTCTTGAAAATGATAAGACCAAAACTGAAGTTTTACAGTTTTCAAAAATGGGACTTCTGGAGATGACCAGAAAAAACGTCTCTGACGGAATTCTTGGCACTATGTGCAAAACCTGTCCCCATTGTGGAGGTTCAGGCTATATAAAATCTGAGGAGACCATAAGACTCGAGACTGAGAGGAAAATCAGGAAGCTTGCCAGGGGAAGTGATGCTAAAGGTTTTTTAATAAAATTAAACACCGCTATTGCAGCGCTTGTGATTGGGCCGGATGGAAGGAATTTAAAACATCTTGAGAATATAACCAAAAAATATATTGATATCCAGGGTGATCCAAAACTACCTGTTGATTCTTTTTTAGTAGCTGCTGAGGGTTCAATTGCCGAGATAAAAGAGGCCGCTAAACCATTTAAAATTGGTGATATCCTGGATTTATTAGTAGAAGAGCCATATCTGCATAATAAGAGTGATGCCATTTCCAGAGTTGATGGATGTGTTGTGCAGATCATTGATGGAAGGAAGTATATTGGTCAGAGATTAAAAGTAGAAATTAGATCCATATCTAAAACCAGTGCCGTTGCAGAAATCCGTAATTAAAGTAAATAATAAATGTTTTAATAAACGTTTTAAATTGACAGGACAATATTATATATGTTAATATTGCACTCTGTAATTGGATGATGGCTATGGAGGTTAAAAATTTACGCAATAATTACAAGTGGTGGAAAACAATATAAAGTAGAAGAAAATAAAGATATAGTAGTGGAGAGAATTGAAGGCAAAGAAGGTGATAAGATTACACTTTCGGAAGTCAATCTTATCAGTGATGGTGATAAAATAGAGATTGGAAAGCCGGTATTGTCAAAGGCTGCGGTAAAAGCTACTATAAAGAAACAAATAAAAGGAGATAAGGTAATTGCTTTTAAATATAAGCCTAAAAAAAGGTATAGGAGAAAAGTCGGGCACAGGCAGTTACTTACGATATTGCATTTGGATAAAATAAGTGCAAAGCAATAGTGACAGGAGAAACTTATGTCTAGTAAAAAAGGTGTAGGAAGCAGCAGGAACGGAAGAGACAGTAACCCAAAGTATTTGGGCATAAAAAGGTCCGGAGGCCAGCTTGTGACTGCAGGAAATATTATTATAAGGCAAAGAGGAACAAGATTCAGACCAGGTATTAATATGGGCATAGGACGGGATCATACTCTTTTTGCCAAAGCTGATGGAAGAGTTGAATTTATAAAAAACAGTAAAAAAGGCAAAGTAGTAAACATCATTTCCGCATAATAATTATCAGGGGTTTAACTTAATCTGTGTAAACCTCGGATAATCCATAAGGATTAAAACCTCTATATCAATTAATTATATTATATATCTACTAACCATTTCTTTTAAATATAATCATAAATCTGTTGATAATATAAAGCCATTTTTATCACTAAAATTTCTGATAATTACATAATAATTTTGAAGTTTTAATGAACTTGCCAGATTTTTCAATTTCACATAATCTCTTACTATGCCAGTTTGCTTTACTTCAAGTCCTATTAATTTATTCATTAATATGAAGTCAATTTCACCGCCAGAGCGTCTCTGACAATATCTTACTTCCCCATATCTTTTAATATTATGAAACACTGCATTTTCAAATAAACTGCCTTCATTAACTCTATAAAATTGACTTATTATTCCATTATATAGTATTTAATACCAGATATAGCTTCACCAATCCAGTGCGTTACTATATTTTTTCTAACACTTCTTCTCTTTTTTATAATCTCAAATACTTCATTCATTTTCTTAATTTAAAATTATATTGGTATCTTTTAGTGCCTCTTTGAGATTTTAGAAAAATTCTTCTTTTACCTATTTTATTTTATCCATTTTTATAATTAAATCATAAACCTAAATTAAGTTAAAACAAAAGTACTTAAAAAGATTAATTTTTAATTTTTTTGCTAACACATATATTTTTGGTTGCAAAGCTTTCTTAAAAAACTTATCATTTCAATGATTGCTATGAAAGTATTATTAATAAGTGATAAGGTAATCGAACATATTTATAGTAATTCCATTGCAGATAGAATGAGGGATATAGATTTTGTTATATCTTGCGGTGATCTCCCTAGTTATTATCTTGAATTTATTGTAACAATACTCAATAAGCCACTGTTTTACGTTATGGGAAATCATAATGCTGGTAAAATTTATACCGAGAGTGGGATTAAAACAGGTTTTCCGGAAGGATGTGTAAATTTAAATCAAAAAATAATTGAATACAATAATGTAATATTGATGGGTCTTGAGGGTTCAATGAAATATAGTGGTGAAAATTATCAGTATACTGATTTTCAAATGTGCTGGAAAATTAATAGATTAAAACCAAAGCTTTATATAAACAAAATTTTTAAAAAAAGATATGTTGATATTCTGGTAACTCATGCTCCTCCTTTTAAAAACCATGACAGGCAGGATTTGTGCCACAGAGGCTTTAAGTGTTTTAATAAATTCATAAAAATATTTAATCCAAAATATTTAGTTCACGGTCATACACATATCTATGGAACAAATAATAACTGGCTGACAACGGTAAATAATACAAAAGTTATAAATGCTTACGGGTACAGAATTATAGAAATTTAGTTTGAAGAAATTTAACTATAGGAATCTTTTTAATTCGAATGGAGAGAATTAACATGTCTTATGATATTTCAAATCAGGAATTTGAAAGCGCCAGGTTTAAATCGCTTTTAAACAGCCTTAAATATTTCCTTATAGGTAGAAATAACCAACTACTATCATTTGAAGAAATAAAAAAAGAATTTAAACTTTACAAACAGGGATATCTTGGGATTAAGACTGTCAGAGTGGACAATATTGTAGGAAGTCTTGACAGATATAGAGATTTTGACAGATACTTTCTTCCTAAAAAGGTCCATCTGCAGCAAAGGTGGGCAAAAATTCATAATTTAACTATTCGTGATGTAATTTTGCCGCCAGTAAAACTTTATAAAGTTGGTAATATATATTTTGTTTTTGATGGCAATCACAGAGTTAGTGTTTCAAAAAAAACAGGTGTTAAATATATAGATGCTGAAGTAATAGAATTTATAACAGATACTCCTCTTACAGCAAATATGGACCAAAGTGAGATATTTGTTTTGGCTGAAAGAAAAAGATTTTTAAATATCACAAAACTAAAGGAAAATAGGTCTGATATTAAAATCAGAATAACAGCACCAGGCCAGTATAGTTTTCTCTTAGGACAAATAAACAAGTTAATGGTTCAGTTAAATGAAAATAAAAAGATAGATGAAAAAATAATCACTTTTGAAGAAGCTTCACTTATCTGGTATGATAATATTTATCTTTCTGCTATTGAAATAATTAAGCATTACGGGTTACTGGAAAAATTTCCAAACAGAACAAAAACAGACCTTTATATATGGATAAATGAACATAAAAGGTATTTAAGCTTAAAATATGGTAGAGAAGTTGTTATAAAATTTGCAGCCAAAGACTTTCTGTTTCGATATAGCAGTAATCCTTTTAGAAGATTTAAATTAAAGCTGATAAATTTAAAATATAGAGTTATCAAATCTTTAAGAAAAAATAAACATATTGGGTAAAGGAAGAAAAAGTCCATTTTAAAATTATTGGGAGGTGAATTTTACTGTATAGGGTTGGAATTGATGTTGGAGGCACCTTCTTATTTTATAGGCCTGCCAGATATTTCTATGGAAAATCTTGCAAGATATATAATTAGGGCATCATTTTCTTAAGGAGAGGATGAACTATATAAGGGAAGAGTCCGTGCTTATCTATAAATCAAAGGATGGGAAAAATACCAGGCAGTTTGATGCACTAGATTTTATTGCAGGCTTATGCTCTCATATCCCCAATAAAGGCGAACAGATGGTAAGGTATTATGGATACTATAGCAATGTCCGTCGTAAAAAAATGTGAAAAGCACTGTTTTTATGATGAATATATACGAGTTTATAAAGTAAATTCTTATTCTTAATTCAGGCAAGGTTTGGAAGCCTTGATGAATTTCAAAACTCTATGTAAAATTGCTGCAATTAATTGATAATTTATAATAACCCTGCTATAATTTTATTAATTTAAATTTTAGCGGGGTTATTTCTGATGTATGTAACAAGAAAATTAGAGAAAAAAATAAACAAATTTCTAAAAGTCCCTGAAATACTGGCAGTTATTGGTCCCAGACAATGCGGTAAAACAACTCTTGTGAAAAAATTTTATAATGATCTGAAACCACACTCAATATATTTAGATTTTGAGGATAGGCAAGTCCTTGAAATATTTGAGACTGATATAAAAACGTTTGAGGAATTATATATAAAACCATATAAATATATTTTTATAGATGAATTTCAATATGCGAAAGAAGGAGGAAAAAATTTAAAATATTTATATGACTTTAATCCAGGAAAAAAAATAATAATTACTGGTTCTTCTACTATAGATATAAGCGTTAAAGCAATCAAATTCCTTACTGGAAGAGTTTTTATTCTTAATTTATTTCAATTTAATTTTGAAGAATTTCTATCTTACCGGGATAAAGATTTGTATAATCTTTTAAAAAAATTCAAAGATGAATTGAAAATAGAAAAAGAAAAAATATTATTACCAGAGATGAGTTCTTCAGTGTTGGATATTTTTTATAAGTTATATGAGGAATTTGGCTTATACGGAGGTTATCCAAGAGTAGTTACTACCGAAAGTAAGACAGAAAAAATTGAAGTTCTAAAGAACATCTATAATATATTTTTTTTAAGAGAAGTAAAAGAAATTTTAAATTTAGCTGATGATTATAAATTAGTTAAATTATTAAAGGTTCTAGCCATCCAGGCAGGATCATTAATTAGTTATGATGATATTAGCAGTATATCAGGATTTAATTATATTCAATTAAAAAGGAATATAAATTTACTGGAAAAAACTTTTATTATTAAACAAATTCAACCTTATTTTACTAATAAATCCGTTGAAATAGTTAAAAATCCTAAAATATATTTTATTGACTGTGGTCTTAGAAATGTAATCTTACAGAATTTCAATAAAATAAACAGTAGAACGGACCAAGGTGCAATAAATGAAAATATTGTTTTTAGTGAATTACACAAAGAAGATTTGCAAATAAATTTTTGGAGAACAAAATCACAGGCAGAAGTAGATTTTATTATCGAGAAAACTGGGAAAATAATTCCTATTGAGATAAAAAGTAATTTGAAAAAATTTGTAGCTGGCAAGCCTATGTATAGTTTTATGAATAAATATAATGTTAAGTTTGGACTTATATTATCTGATAAATTGATAGGCAAAAAAACATCAAAGGATAAAAATATCATTTTTATTCCCTCTTGGTTTAGCTTCCTTGAGCTTATTTAAAATGCAACTTTAAAAGGAAGAAGATATATTTGGAATATATACAGTTTCCAATTATAGGAATTATTGGAGGAATCATTGCTTGACTGGGTAAATTCTTCCTGTAATATTTAAGTAACATATTCAAATGATAGATTTTTTAAAATAATTCAAACGGGGATAACTTATGAAGGGGAAAATGAAGGCACAGATATTTTACGGACCGGGAGATGTAAGATACGAAGACATAGATATACCGGAGATAGGCAATGATGAAGCACTGGTTAAAATAAAAAGTGCCCTTACCTGTGGTTCAGACCTGAAGACCTATAAGAGGGGCCATCCTGCTATGATAAAAAAGGCTTCAGTTTTTGGTCATGAATGGGCTGGTGATATTGTAGAAATAGGCAGTGAAGTGGATAATTTCAAAGTAGGCGACAGAATAGTAGCAGTAAATAGTGTTCCATGTTATAAGTGTTATTACTGTAAACTTGAAAGATATTCTCTTTGCGAGAATCTGATATACAATAATGGTGCCTATGCAGAGTATATAAAGATACCAGGAAATATATTGAAAAAAAATACATATAGAATACCAGATAAAATAGATTACAGGGAAGCTGCGCTTTTGGAACCACTGGCTTGTGTGGTGCATGGCATAGAAGAGTCCAATATTAAAACTGATGATACGGTGGTGATTAACGGTGCAGGACCTATTGGACTTATGTTTATTGCCCTGGCCAGGCTAAAAGGCGCACTTGTGATATCAGTGGATTTATCAGGTGAAAGATTAGGATATGCCAGGGAATTTGGGGCAGATTATATTGTTAACGCTGCAAAAGCAGATGATCAGGTACAAGCAGTAAAAGATCTGACAGAAGAAAGAAGAGGAGTAGATGTAGCAGTTGATGCCACCGGAATTCCTGGAGTATGGGAAATGGCCATACTTATGGGCAGGAAAGGTGCAGTTATAAATTTATTTGGAGGATGTGTGCCAGATACGTCCATTAACATAGATACGGCACTTATTCACTACTCAGAGCTTACTATAAAAGGAGCATACCACCATACTCCTTACTATGTAAAAAAAGCATTTGATCTAATAACCTCGGGACAGATTGATACTGTTAAATTTATAACTGCTGATATGCCCCTTGAAAAACTGGTAAACGCGCTGGAGCTCATGGGTCAGCAGAAGGGTATAAAATATAATATTACAACATAATCATTATGAAAGCTTTGCTTTGCTATAATCAAAATGAATTTAAGCTGGAAGAAATAGATAAACCGGAGATACAGAAAGACGAGATGCTGATAGAGATGATATATACCGGCTTGTGCGGTTCTGATATTGTAAAGATATTTGACCCGGCAGTAAAAAAGCCGGCGGTCTTTGGGCATGAAGTAGTGGGAAGAGTAGTAGAAGCCGGGAAGAATATAATCAGGTTCAAATCAGGCGATGTAGTGGTGGCTGCTCACCACATACCCTGTTATCGGTGTCATTATTGTTTACATGGAAGCCATTCAATGTGCAGGCACTTCAAAGAAACCAATATATATCCAGGTTCATTCAGCCAGTATATAAGGCTGTCAAAAGAACATATCGGGTATACTACTTTTAAAATCCCTCCGGACACCAACCTTCTGGAAGCATTATTTATAGAATCCCTGGCCTGCTGTATAAGGGCTGTGGATAGAGTTACCTTCCTAAAAGATGATGTTTTTTCTGTAGTGGGAACCGGGATTATTGGAATGCTTTTTGTCCAGTTAATAAAGCTATCAGGTGGAAGGGTGGTGGCTATTGACCTGGATAATGGCCGGTTATCCATGGCCAGATT
>Ga0210003_1002600_pt1 | contig 15101 bp, 11 predicted proteins | sample LantaG_FD_182804 | JGI IMG/M metagenome (GOLD analysis project Ga0210003, IMG submission 182804) | Deep subsurface microbial communities from Baltic Sea to uncover new lineages of life (NeLLi) - Landsort_02402 metaG (SPAdes) (version 2) | ecosystem: Environmental > Aquatic > Marine > Oceanic >... | reverse complement strand
GTAGAGTGCCTCGACGGTCTCGTCGAGCGCCGCGGCCGCGGCGCTGTTTTTGGTCAGCGGGTTGGTGGTGGTGTCGACGCTGCTCCTCCTCCTCTGCGTCGCCGTTTCGGTTGCTGCTGTTGCTGCGGCGTCTGTGGTGGCCGCCGTGGCGTCTTTTGTCGTCGTGCCAGCGGCAGCAGCCGCTCCTACAGCGGCGCTGGTGCTGGCAGCGGAGCTCCCCCCGCCGATGAGCCCCTCGACGATCTTCCTCGCCGACGCGAGGTTGGTGTTTATTCCGCCTACGCCGCCGCCGCCGCCCGCCGTCGCCGCCTCGCCTCCTGCGACTCCTGCTGCGGCGGCTGCCCCCTCATCGTAGTCGTAGTCCAGGGAGCGCAGCTCGATCGAGGAGAGCTCGCGGTTGCGGAGGCTGTTAAGTAGTTGGGTTTTTTTCGTTGGTGGAGAGGGAAGAAGAAGAATGAGAAGAAGAAGAAGAAGAAGAAGAGGAAGAGGTTGAGAAAAAGGCGCGAACGATAGAGAAAGAGATCGCTCGAAGAGAAAGAGAGAAACATTCGCGCTGTTTCCCCTCGAGGTCGCCAGGTTGGACTCGTTTCTCTCCATTTTGAATTGCACTCTTCAAAGCACGTTCGTGTTTCGCCGTGGCGTCCTTGGCATCAGAACAGACCGAGCGTCACTCTAACAAGTCAGCATCCGAGGTTGCTTTTTTTGTTGTTTAATTCGTATCGCTTTGCTCTCGCTTCGACGGGGGGAAAACAAAAAAACTCGTCTCTTACCCTCCGAGCGGGCCCGACGCAACGCGCGCGGCAATGCTCGAGCCCCTGGGGCTCGTGCCGCTGCCCGGCCTGCAGCTGTTTTTATCTCCGGCCATTCTGGAGAGAGAAAAAGAAGGAGGGGGAAATAGGAAAGAAGTGAGGAAGCAAATGGGGGGACGTCGATCCATTCGCTGGGCGCCTTACGCACAAAAAAAGGTCGAAGAGGGCGGGGCTGCAACCTCTTGGCAATCCCCGCTCTTCGGAGGAACACCATGCGGTCACTGCGAGCAGCTCTGCGCTTCCCCTCCCGGCTGAAGGAGCATGTTTTTTTCTGCTACGGACCCGCTCTTTTGAAGCTTCAAAAAGAAACGGGAGGGGCCCACGGCAGCGGCGGCAGATCGATCGAGTTTTTACTTCGTTCTCGCTCTCGCTCGCTTTCGACCTCGGCGGCGTCGACGTCAGAGTCCACCTCTTCTTCTTCTTCTCTTGAAGAACCTTTCTCGCGCCTCACCGACGCCGACATCACCATCTTCAAAGAAATCCTCGGCAGCAAGGGCGTAATCACCGACAAAGAAACCCTCCTTGGCTACAATACAGACTGGACGGGCGCCTTTGTGGGCAAATCGAGGCTCGTCTTGTTGCCGGCGACGACACGGGAGGCCTCGGCCACGCTCGCGCATCTCAACTCCCGCCGCCTCGCCGTGGTGCCGCAGGGCGGGAACACGGGCCTCGTCGGGGGAGGAGTGCCCATAGCTGACGAGGTTATCCTGTCGACGGGCAGGCTCATGGAGAAAGCTAGCAAAGCCAGCAGTCCTAGTAACGAAAACGAGGTCGTCGCCGACACGACTGCGATGACGCTCTCGGCGCCGGCCGGCACGATTCTCGCCGACTTGGACGCCCGCGCCTCGCTCGCCGGCCTCGCCGTTCCCCTGGACCTGGGCGCGCGCGGCTCCTGTCGCATCGGGGGGAACGTGGCGACCAACGCCGGGGGTCCGAGGGTGGTGAGGTACGGCTCTCTGAGGGCGAGCGTGCTCGGCCTCGAGGTCGTCGCCGCCGACGGCACTGTCCTCGACCTCGGCCGGCCCCTGAGGAAGGACGCGACGGGCCTGGACCTCAAGCAGCTCGCGATCGGCTCCGAGGGCACGCTCGGCCTGATCACCCGGGTCACGCTCGCGGCGCCGGCTCGGCCCCCCGGGCCCGCGGCGCTGGCGCTGCTCGCGTGCCCGGGGTGGGACCAGGTCCTCGAGGTCTTGGCGGGGGCCAGGGCGGCGCTGGGCGAGTCGCTCTCGGCCGCGGAGTTCCTGGACGCGGAGAGCGCGGCGCTGGCGTGCGACCGCGTCCCCGGGGTGCGCCACCCCCTGCCGCGCTGCCGGGCCCCCTACTTCGTCCTGCTGGAGGCCGCCGGGGCCAGGCCGGACCACGACGAGCAGAGGATGGACTCGCTGATCGAGCGGGCGCTGGGCTCCGGCGCGGCGGTCGACGGCGCGAGGGCGGGGAGCGGCAGGGAGGCCGAGCAGCTCTGGGCGCTGCGCGAGGGCGTCCCCGTGGGGCTGAGGCACGCCGGCAAGTGCTTCAAGTACGACGTGAGCCTGGACGTGCGGGAGATGCCGCTGGTGGTGGCCGAGTGCAGGAGGCGCGTCGCGGGGGCGACGAGCGGAGGCGGCGGCGAGGCTGGAAGAGGCTCGAAGAGGGGCGAAGCTCGGACCAACTCGTACTCCCGCGAAAGCGTCACCGTCGTCGCCTACGGTCACCTCGGCGACGGCAACCTCCACCTCAATGTCTCGGCCCCGGCGGAGGCGTTTTCTTCGGAATCCCGACGCGGCGGCGGCGGCGGAGACGGGATAGCGGCGCTCGCCGCTGCCTTGGAGCCCTGGGTCTACCGGGCGACGGCCGCGGCGCGCGGCTCGGTCTCGGCCGAGCACGGCCTCGGAAGGTTGAAGGCCGAGCACGCCTTTCTGTCGAAACCGGCGGAGGCCCTGGACCTGGCCGCGTCCATTAAAGCGGTCTTCGACCCCCGCGGGATCATGAACCCCGGGAAGCTGCTGCCGAGGGAGGCGCGCGCGGCGGCCGCGCGGCGCGGGGCGGTGATTCGCGAGAGCGACGAGAGGGAGGAGAAAAGGGGTGACCTTCTTTTTTCTTCCTCGTGGAAGCAGTGGAGCGTCGCGGAGGAGGTCGCCGCCGCCGCCACGAAGGCTTGATTTCGAGACAGAGCGCTGATGACAAGCGTTCTTCTTGTTTGTAATTTTACAGAGTTGTGGTCGTTTTTTCCTCTCGCTCTCTCATCGCCGCGCTCCTCCACCGCCGCCGCCGCCGCCGAAACGACCTAACTTTTCTCGCTCTCGGCGCTGCTCCCTCCGCGCCTCCTCCCACTGCTCCCGAGTCGTCGCCCGGCTCTCAAACCACTCGCTGTTGCCCGCGAGGAGGGACCCTCCCCTCCAGGGAGCGAGCGCGGGTCCGCTTGCATTGGCTTTTTTGCTTTCGTCGACGTTGCTGCCGCCGCCGTTTTCGCCGTTTTCGCCGTTGCTCCTGGTGCCCTCCTTGCCAGAGGATGCCACCCTCACCGCCACTTCGACCGCGGCCGGCACCAGCGGCCGCAGCTCCCTCTCCAGCCTCTCCGAGATCCCGGGGCAGGCCGCTCCGCCGCCGAAAAGCAGGACGTTGGACAGCAGCAGCGGTCGCAGCGAGGCGGGGGCCGCGGCGGCGCAGGCCGCGACGGCTTCTTGGATCCCCCCCTGCGGCAGCCCGACGTCCGAGGGATAAAACAGAGCTTCGGGGACCATAAAGCGCTCCAGGGTCAGCGGGACGACCGTCTCTTCCTTTGGCTTCTGTTCCTTTTGTCTGGGTGCTCTGGAAGCGGAGGCGGAGAGGGGCCTCTTCTTGCTGCTCGCTGCTGCTGCACTTGCTTCTGTCGCCGCCTTCTCCGCCGCCGCCCGCGCCTCGAGCGCCGCCGCCTTTGCCGCGGCCTTCCTTTCTTCCTTCGTCAGCCTCGGCCGCGCCTTTCCCCCGGGGCCAAACTCCCCCGTGCCGTCGGGAAGCACCCACTCCAGCGCGTTGAGCCCCCGCCTGGCGAGGTCGAGGTCCCGGGCGAGGTCGAGCGACACGAAGCAGGCCCCCTCCTTCATCGCCTCGACGACGACCCCCTCCTGCCGCAGGTCGACGGCGCGGAAGCTCGCCGCGTCCTTCAGGACGTTGGTCAGCGCCTTGCCCCCCAGGTCGACCCTGCGGACGGTGGTCAGAAGGGCGCGCCCGTCGAAGACGGCACAGGCAGTGGTGGCGGAGAAGCCGACGTCGACGGCGATGGCGGAGCGGGCCGATGCGGCCGGGAGGAGAGCGCCCGAAGAAGCGGCCCCAGCTCCTTCGGCCTCTTTGATCTCGTCATGGCACCAGCTCGCGACGGCGAGCTCTGCCGAAGGGACGAACGCCACTTTGGAGTACCCGAGCTCCTCGAAGGCGACCTCCCTCGCGGCCTCGGCGACTGAGTCAAGGCACAGCAGTGGCAGCGTGATGACGGCGCCCCCGGCGGCCTCCCCGAGCCTCTTCGGGTTCTTGAAAGGAGCCGGGGGGGGGGCGGAGGGCGAGGAAGAGGAGGCCCGCTCGTACCGGGAGCGGAGGCCGCGGAGCCAGAGGGTCTTTTGGAGCTCCCAGTTCACGACGTGCCCTCGGTCCACGGGCCTCCTCAGCGAGAGGCCCGCGGCGTCTGGCGAGACGGAGTCGATGGCGTCGCCGACGAGGAGGGCGGCGTGGTGCGGGGACTTGGCGACGGCGTTGGAGTAGACCCTAGAGGAACACATTTTTTGTGTGTTGAAGAAAAAAGGTCGAGGTTGAGAGAGAAACGAAGAGTCATCGCCGATCGAGCCCCGCCTTTTTCTCTCTCATCAATTCGCTCTCTCGTTTTTCTCTGCGTCTCCCTCACATCGGGTGAGGGTCCCCGGCGAAGCCGAGCTTGATCGAGCAGCCGCCGTTGTCTAGGACGACGACGCGCTGGCTCGCCGACGCAGCGGCTGCGGCATAGTTGTCGTCGGCACCGACCATCGAAAAAGGCGGCGCCTGGAAGAAAGAAAGAAAATGAGTTTCAGAAAGAGAGTCGTCGCGCTTCTCGTCCACTCCTGAAAAGAAACAGTCTCTCTCTCTCGAGCTCGAGCTCGAACTCGAGCTCTTTCTTTCTTCTCCTGTTTTTTTTGCAGCGGCGGCAGAGCATGCCATTCTGAGCGGGAGCGCCTCTGCAAATGGAGGCTCGCGCACGGGTAAGCGAAAGAGAGAGAGAGAGAGCGCTGCTTTCCGAAAGAAAAAATGATTCCAACTCGATGGCTGAAGAAAAACTCGTGCTTCAATCAACCCCCCCCCCGTTTCGACACTCCCAAAATACAATTGCACAGCTCCCCGCGCGCTCGACTCTGCATTTGAGCGAGATAGAGGTGGTCCTGGACCATCGAGCGTGGGCGCACGCGGAAGAAGAGCTGCGGATAAGGAGGGAGAACGCTGTCGAAGATGGCGACATCAATGGCGACCATCGCCGCAGCGACGACGACGGCGCGTCCGCCTCGACGTCGACCTCCCACTCCTCTCTCCTCGCCTCCTCGGCATACTGCGTGCTCTGGTGCTGGTCTCGAGCAGAAAACGGATGGCGCTGGGTCTACACCTCGGAGGCGGTGCAGCCGCTCCTCCGCCGGAGGCGAGGACGGCGGAGAAGAGCGGGCGGCAAGAGGGGCGGGAGCGAGAGCGGCGCCAGCAAGAGCCTCGTCTCGTGGTCGCCGATAGACCTGAGCCGCGGCCTCCTGCGCTCCTCCAGGGAGGCCCTGGAGGCCGCGGCGAGCGCCGGCGTGATCCACCTGCACGTGCATGCATCGACTGGAGGGAAGAACGTGGGCCCGTGCTCTTCTGCTTCCGCTCCCGGCTGCCGCCCCTGCCCCTGCCCCCGACCCCGCGACGACGGCGGCGGCGCGGGCGGGAGCCGACGGAGCGGCGACGGCGACGGCGACCCGCTGCTGCTCTCCGCGACGCTCCGCCTCCAGGATGCCGCCGCGGCAGTCCCCGAGGCCCGAGGGAGCGGATCCTCCCCCTATCCCGCGGGCGCGGTCGTGGCCTCGCTGGGGCCGGAGCGCGTCGCGTGGGTCCCCCAGTCCCGGGGGCGGCGCGACCAGCGAGGACGGGCCAGCCGCTCGCCGGGGGGCCCGGAGATCGGCGCCGGGGCGAGGACGGCGGCGGCGCCGCCGCCGGCGCTCGCCCCTCCGCCGCCGCCGCTTCTCCCGCCGCCGCCGCCGGCCCTCCTCGCGGCCGCTGCCCGCGCCGCGGAAGCCAGGGCCAAAGCAGACGCCGCAACCCGGGCCCTGGAGCTCGCCCTGGAGGAGAGGCGGCGGGGCGCCGGACGCACCTCCGAGCTCGCCCGCGCCGCCGCCGCCGACGGCGGCGAACGGGCGGCCCGGCTGGAGCAGCGAGCGGCCGCCCTCCGGGAGGCTACGGAACGCTCCAAGGCGGAGACGGAGCGCCGCGCCGCGGCTCTGTCGAAGGCGCGGAGGGGGCTGGAGGCGTGCCTCGGGGGCGTCGAGCTGCTCCGGGCCGCGGTCTCCGGAGGCGGGGCGAGGAGCGGCGCCTCGGCAGGAGCGCCTCGCGCTCCTGCCGCCCCTCCCGCTCCTCCCTCCGCGCGCGCCGTTCTCGGCAGCGCGCTCTCCTCGCTCATCGCCAGGCGCTGCTCGCTCGTCGCAGGGATTGGAGAGGTCATGGAGCTGACGCCGGAGTCGGCGGTCGCCGCCACCGCCGCCTCGGGCAAGCGGCAGCAGCGGAGGCGGGCCCCTCCTTCGTCGGCCGCCGCCGCCGGCGGCGAAGACGGCGACGCGCCAGAAGACGAGGGCGGCAGCGGCGACTCGACCTGGGACCGCCTCGAGAGCGGCTGGTCGTCCGGGCTCGGCGGTCTCCGGCAGCAGGAGGGGCAGCAGCAGCAGCAGCAGCAGCAGCAGCAAGCGGGGAGCGGGAGCGACAGCGGCGCGCCTCCCCCGGAGCAGCGGGCGACGACAGCGACGGCGACGATCTGCGGCCTCGCGCTCGACCCGGCCGTCGCGGGCCGCGGCTGGCAGCAGCGCCCCCACCTGCCGTCGCGGGCCGGGCTCGACGCCGACGCCGCGGCGCTGGCGTCCGCCGCGGAGGCGGCGGGGGCCATCGCGCAGGTGCTGGGCCTCCCGCTGAGGCACCCGCTGCGGCCGCTGCCCCGAGCGAGGGGGGCGGGGGGAGGAGGCGGGGGCGGCGGCAGCGGCGCCGCCGTCGCGTTTGCGCCGCCGCCGGCAGGAGAAGGGGGGCAGCAGCGGCGAAAGCTGTTGGAGCCTCAGGCGTCCTCCTATCGCTCCTCTTCCGCTCCTCCCGCTGTCGTCGATGCTGTCGGCGCTGCGATTCTCTTCCAGGGGGGCGCTGCGGGCGCTCCCCCGTCGTCGTCCTCCTCCGCTGCTGCGGAAGGGGCCTCTGCAGCAAGCGGCGGGGCCAACGGCGAGGGGGCGGGAAACGACGGCGGGAGCGGGAGCTCTGCTGCGGCAGCAGCTCCAGCGTCCCTCCTCCCCTCCCTGCTCCTCTCGTCGGCGGCAGAGTTCCCGCTCTTCCTTCCCGGGAGCACCGTCGGAGGCCTGAGCAGCGGCAGCGCGGGGGGAGGAGGCACCGGAGTCCTCGGCGCCTCCGCCCCTCTTCCTCCTTCCTCCTCTTTCTCGGCGAGCGGCGACGCCGCCGCCCTGCTGGCCTCGGCGACCGAGCCGGCGACGGGGTTCGCCTACGCCGTGTTCCTCCTCCACCGGGACGTCCAGCAGCTGCTTGACGCGCACGGTCTGGCCGGGTCGGGCCCGGGGCTGGCGGTCGAGGGGCTGGCGAAGCTGGTCGCGGCCGCGGCGTCGGTGGCGAGGTTGCAGTGAATTTAGTTGAGAGACGGGAGTGTTTAAAGGGAAACAAAAAACGGAAACTTGTCCAGAAGAACTCAACCTGTCCAGAGGAACTCTCGCTTCACTCTTTTCTTTCGTCGCGTTTTCTTTCTTTTCTGCGTTTGCAATCTCCCCCCTTCTTCACGAGACAATGCCGTCGAAGAACGAGCCGGCTCCGGGGCGGGAGGCCGCCGCCTTGCCCCTCTTCGGCGCGGCGGCGACGGCATCGCCGTCCCCTTCTTCGTCGCTCTCGTCGCCCTCTTCCTCGTCGCCGCTGCTGCTCTCGCCTTCCTCCTCCGCTCGCCTCCTCCTGGCGCGCTTGCCGCCGACCCCGGCCGCGACGGCGACCGCGGCCTCGCCCGCGGAGGCCCTGAGCGCCTCGCAGCTCCAGAGGCAGAGCGACTTTGACGGCGCGGCGACGGACGCGGCGACGCGAGGGAGGGAGCAAGTTGGTTCGCCTCCCTCGTCTCCTCGGCCCTCCTCGCCTCCCCCCGCCCCCGTCCTCACCCGAAGCACCTCTCGCCCGTCGCCGTGCGCCCCCCCGAGGTTGCAAAGAACCCTGTTGGGCAGGACCGAAAGAACGCGGACCCTCCCGTCCGCGCACCCCGCCAAAAGCAGGGAACCGCCGCCGCCCGCGGCGCGCCTCCCTCGCCCTCCGCCGCCGCCGCCGTCGAGCGGCGCCAGCGAGTTTATCGCGGGCCTCTCCGCCCCCTCCCTCGCGGCCGCCCTCGGCAGCGGGAGCCTGTCGGCGCACCCGGCGAGCCCTCCCGCCGCCTGGGGCTTCCACAGACTCAGGACGCCGCCCGCGGAGCCGGCGCAGAGCGCCGAGAAGCCCCTGGCGGCGCAGAGGCAGAGCAGCTCGTCCTCGTCCGCGTCGGAGCGCGACGCGGCGGCGCCGCCCCGCCCGCGCGCGCCGCCGCCGCCGCTCGCGCCCCGCCCCCTCGCGCCGCCGCCGCCACTGCCGGCTCCAGCTCGCGCGAAGTCGAGCAGCGCCAGCGTGCCGTCGCCGCCGACGGAAACGAGCCCCCCCGTGGTCGACGGGGACGCCGCCGGGCCCCCCCCGGAGGACGAGGAGGAGGCAGTGTTGCTCTTGAGGCCCGCGGCGGCGCCGGCGGGGAGCGGCAGCAGGTCCGAGACCTGCTCGCCCCCGTGGACCTCTCTGAATTCAAAAACGGGCTCGCCCGAGCGCGGGTCCCAGACGCGGACGGCTCCCGACTCGTCTCCCGAGACGACGGAGGTCGCCGGGAGGAAGGGAGACGAGGAAGGGGAAGCGCCGCCGCCGCCGCCGAGGAGTGCGGCGACGAGGCGGGTGAAGGAAGCGCCGCCGCCGGCGCCGGGCAGGCGGGCGCTGGCCCTCCCCGTGGCGACGTCGACGGCCGTGAGCGTTCCCTCAGCGTCACCGACGTAGAGGGCAGAGCCGTCGGCGGAGAAGGCGACGGCGCGGGCCGACGAGGAGGAGACGCGGAGGTCGACGAGAGGAGGTGAAGCGGCGGCAGCGGCCGCCGTCGCTGCCGCTCCCGCCGCCGATGCAGCCGTCGTCGTCGACATTCGCGATCCAGCGTCGAAGACCTGGACCCGCCCCGTGACCAGCCCAACCGCCACCAAGAGACGAGAAGGGTGCACGTCGCAGTCCTGGAGTTTTTCGTGAGAGATTGAGAAAGGGAGAGGGACGGACGTGAGAACAGAACGGCTAGATCGATTGGGAAGGGAAAAAACTCCTAGCCCAACAACATGCCGCAATTCGAAACGAGCTATCTCTTCTGTCGCTCCTCTTTTCCGATTCGACTGACCTGGGGCTGTGCCGTCAGGCGCACGACCGAGGCGAGCTGGTGAGGAGCGACCATGATGAAGGGAAAGAAAGAAGCAAGGAAAAGAACGAGAGAAAGGTTGGAACGAGTTTTTTTTCTCGTTGTCGTCTAAACTACCAGTGATTTCTGGTTTGAAAAACAAAACGAGCACTTTTTTTGTTGTTACACCGCGCGTGCCCTCCTTCCTCCCTTCCCTCCACCACCGTCACCGCCTCCTCCGCCTCCTCCGCTCCTCCCTGACCGCGTCCATTGCCTCTGGGTCCCGCCGGCTCCAGTAGCTCGCGAGGGCAGAACCGATCAGGGAGTGCACGCACGCCGAGACAGCGCAGGGAGCAGCCGCGGCAGCGCCGAGCGCCGGGAAGTGCGCAAGGACGAGCACCGCGCCCAGCGCGCTGTTCTGCATCCCGACCTCGATCGAGTTCGTCCGCGCCTGCTTCTCCGGGAGGTTGCAGAGATACCTGGAGACGAAATATCCCGACGAGAACCCGAGCAGGTGCAGGAGGACGGCCGCGGGCAGGGCCCGGCTCGTCGCTCCGACGGCGCCCCCCCCCGCTCCCGAGGCCCCCCCCCCGGCCAGCAGCGACGCCAGCGACGCGAGCAGAACCTCGGAGGACCGGGCGATCACGGTGCCGCACACGGCTACGGTGGCCGCGACTGCGACCAGCGGCGCGAACGGGGAGAACCTCTCGACAAACTTCGGAAAAACGGCGGCGGCGCCGGCGCCGACCGCCACGGGGGCCAGGACCACCGCCGCGGTCGACCTCAGCAGCGCAAGGCCGTCCACGGGCACCACGGCCCCCAGCAGCAGGCGGGCAAGCAGCGGCGTGGCGACCGTGGCGGCCAGCGTCGACGCCGCAGTCATCGCAACCGAGAGCGGCACGTCGGCCCGCGCGACGAAGGCCACCACGTTGCTCGCGACGCCGCCCGGGCAGGCGGCCACCATGCAGATGCCGACGGTGTCCGCGCGCGAGCCCGCGCAGAGCAGCCTCGAGACGGCGAGGCCCGCCAGAGGCATGAGCGAAAACTGCAGCAGCGCGCCGAGCGCGACTCTCTTGGGTCTCGCGGCGACGGTTCGAAAGTCCTCGGGGCTCAGCGTCGAGCCCATCGTCGCCATCGTCAGAGCGAGCGCCGCGGTGACGTAGCGCTCAAACCACAAGAATAAAGAGGGTTTGGCGAGGGCGAGCGAGGCCGCGGCGAGGAGCAGGAAGGGGAAGGAGGAGGCGGCCGAGGAGGCGAGGGCGCCGAGTCTGGCCTCGAGGGAGCCAGGGTCGAGATGAGAGGAGGGAGAGGAGGAGGCGGAGTTGCTGCCGCTTGCTAGCAGCCTAGTCCCTGTTCGAAGGCGCTGAGAAGCGATCGGGGAGGGCCGGGTCAAGGACCGCGCGCGCGGGGAGAGCAGCGGCAGCAGCGGGAGAGTCGAGGAGGTCGGGGCCGTGACGAGGGCGGCGGCGGCGCATCGCCGAGGAGCAGCAGCAGCGGGAAGGAGCAGCTGCCTCCTCCTCCGAGCGATCGGCAGGCTCTGCTGCCAGCTGCTGCTGCTTCCGGTGAGCTTTGCGAGCGCTGACATGGTGATTCCAAAACAGGAAATTCCAAAGCAGGAAAGGAACGGGGACGGGAAGCGCTAGCTATTTCGAGACCTGTTGATCGAGTTTTGAGAAGGGGGTCAATCTTGCGGTCAGCGCATCACAAGTCGACAAAAACACTTCGGAAAAAGAAAACTCGTGAGTCATGGTCCTCTCCTTCGGCGTCTCCAAGGCGCTCGCCCTCTTCGTCGGTCTCGCTTTCCCCACGTGCGTCTGTCTTTTTCCAGTAGCGCCGGTCGATCCGGTCGCGCCGGTGCTTGGAGAACGACAAAAGAGAGAAAGAGAGCAGAGAGGGAGAGAGAGATACATGAAGGTTTCTCGATCGCCATTGAAACCGAGGGCTCATCACCTCTTTCCCTCTGTTATCAACCCAAAACCTCCCACAGCTACGCGTCGTTTAAGGCCCTGCAGACCCCTCTGACGAGCGACGACTCCCAGGTAGGTTCAACTCGAGAGAATTGAAGATAGAAGAGCTGCGGAGAGAGGGCTCGGGGGAAGTGATGCGATCGTTCACCGTTTGTCGTTTCAGTCTTTTCCTGAACCTCTTTCGGCGTTGACACCTCCTCTCTCGACCCCTTCCCCCACCTACTGGGCCTCCTCGCCCCCCTCCCTCCTCGACCCCCTCCCTCCTCGACCCCCTCCCTCCTCGACCCCTTTAAAAAAACCAACAGTGGCTCACATACTGGATTGTGTACGCGTTCTTTTCGCTTTTGGAGTCCGCCCTCCTCCTCGTCGCGTGGGTCCCCCTCTACTTCGAGCTCAAGACGGCGCTGCTCCTGTGGCTCGTCGCCCCCCAGACGCAGGGCGCCTCGCTCCTCTACGAGAGGGTCGTCGCGCCGTTCCTGAGGTCGCACGCCGCCAGGCTCGACCCCGTCTTTGCCGGGGCCGAGCGCGCCCTGGGGGCGGACGCGGCCGGGACGCTGAAGGCCCTGTCGAGCAGGTACGGGCCCAAGGCGGCCGCGGCGGCGCTGGAGCGGGCGGCGGCCGAGGTCGCGGCGGGGAGCAAACCGCTGCTGGAGTCTGTTGCCGGGGCGGTGCAAGCAGAGAAGAAGACGAAGGTGGCAGAGGCCGTGGCTGCGCACTAGCTTGCTTGTTCCTTTGGTAGATGGGGAGAGGGGGGCGATTGCTGGTGGGTTTTCCCGTTGAATGTTTTTGCCTTGAAAAGAAAAAAAATAGAACCTTCGATCGAAAAAAAAACACTCTTTTTCTTCCTCTTTTTCTTTTCAAACTCTCTCTCTTTCTCTCTCTTACACAAAGGACGCACCCATCTTTGCTTTCTTGCTTTTTTTTAACTCTCTCTCTCTCGTTTCATCATTCCCTTCCCTCCACCGGACAAGGTTGTTGTTTTTGCTGTTGTTCTGCTCCTGCGCTTTGAGCCTTTTTCTTTCTCTCTCTCTCCCTCTTTTCCTTTTTTTTATTGCGCTCGGCGCTCTTTCCCCAATCAAAAAAACCTCCACCTCCACCTCCACCTCCACCAGCTCCCTCCTCCGCTCCCCATCTAACTGCGCACCGATCCGCGGTCCAGCCTCACAAGCAGCCTCCTCCCGTCCAGCTCAGTCTCGTTCAGCTGCGCCACGGCCGCCTCGGCCTCCGACGGGCTGTCGAAGGCGATCAGGCCGAACCCGCGAGAGCGCCCGCCCGAGTTGGCCGGCACCTCGGCGCGCGCGACGCCGGCGATGCCGAGCGCCGCGGCGTGGTCCTTGAGCGACTGCCACGTGGACGTGTAGGCCAGGTTGCCCACGTAGAGCGTCGAGGGGCTGGCCTCGGTGCGGACCGGAGGCGGGCGCTCCGCGCGCGCGTAGCGGTCGCCGCCGCCGCCGCGGGGAGGAGACCGCGAGCGCGAGCGCACAGACACCCGCGCGCCGCCGCCTCCCTGCTGCCCCCCTCCCTCCCCGTCCAGGGCCCCGCGGAGGTCCCTGTCCTCCCTGTCCTCGCGCACGCAGACGGGGCGGCCTCCCAGCATCCGGTCGTGCAGCGTCAGGATCGCCTGCGCCGCCTCCTCGGCGGTCGAGTACTCGACGATGCCGCAGCCCTTGGACCTGCCCCCGGACTCCATCACCTTGGCGTGGACAACGTTCCCGGCCTCGCGCGCAAAGTCCTTGAGCTCCTGCCAGGACAGGCGGTAGGGGAGGTTGGAGACGTAGACGCGGCGCGCGACGCGGATGACCTCCTGCTCTCCTCCGGGGGCGCCGCCGCCGCCGACGCCCTCGCCGCCGCCGCCGTAGCCGCCGCCGCCTGGATGTGAAGGGACGTGAAAGGAGAGTTTGAGGTTCCTTATTCGAATGAGAAGAATCGAGCATATTCAGAAGCAAGAGATAAGCGAGAGGCTCTTCGCAGAGAGAAGGCGACCGCGCGGGTGCAGCAGCAGCAGCAAAGCAGCAAAGCAGCAAAGCAGCAAAGCAGCAGCAGTGGGGAAAGAAAAAGAGGGGGGGGGGGGCGAACAAGAGGGGAAAAAACATCGAGGGCCAGCTTCGCAAACCAAAACGCGACCGATGGAGCTCTCGGCCTCGATCTCGCTCGTTTTGGGTTGCGCTTGCATATTCTATGCTCCAGCGCGTGTACAGCGTCGAAAATGCACGGCTAGTGCAATCAGGGCGAGCCGAAACGAAGAGACAGAGCCTCGAGCGCGCGTTTTATCTTCGATCTGAATCGTTCGTTTCCGGCGGCATGGCATCCCCCCCCCCCAACAGCAGCTTGGCTGGAGAGATCATCGATTCTGCTCCCTCTTTCGCTCTCGCCCTTCCTCGCTCTCTTCCCATTTTTCTCTCTCGACCCGCTACATCCACGTACCGTAGGGGCGCCTCCCGCCGCCGCCTCCCCCGCGGGCGGGCACGGACGGGCAGTCGCGCTTGAAGTGGCCGGTGCCGCCGCAGCCGTAGCACGGCGCCTCCGAGGAGGCGCCGCCGCCTCCGCCGCCGCGAGCAGGGGCGGAGTTGTTCCCGGCGATAATGTCGTCCAAGCTCTGGTCGAGCTTCATCTCCGTCTCGGCCATGGTCGCTGGTTGAAAGGAGAACGAGGGAGAGAGTTGAAAAAGAGGGGCTGTTGAAGAAGAAGGGGGGGGGGAAGGCGAATTGTGGAAGAGATGCTCTCGTTTTTTTTTCCTTCGACGATCTCGAGTCCCCTCGGCTTCCTCGGCGGCCACTTTTTTTTTCCTCCTTCCTCCCCCCCTTTCTTCCCTCGCCGAGCGCCATGAGCTCCGCCTCGGCGCAGCGGCCTCCTCCTCCTCCTCCTCCTCTCCCAGGACTGCGCCTCCACTTCATCTGGAGGGGAGCCGCGGGTAGGAGGAAGGCACGGTCGGAATCGGAGCGCTCGTCCCGGAGGGCCGAGGAGGACGGCGACGACGCCGAGGACAGAGGGAAAAGCGGCGGCGGCGGCGGAAACGGCGGCGGCGGAAACGACGGCGGGGACGAGACCGACGCCCGCTCCACTCCCTCCTCCTCCGGGGCCCCTTGCTCCTCTGCCGCTCGCTCCTCGGCCTCCTCAGGGGCCTTCCGCGACGACACAGCCTCGTCGACGGAAGGAGAAGGAGAATGCTCGAGCGACTTTGACGACGATCTCGGAAGCGGCGGCAGCAGGAGGAGGAGGAGAGGGAGGGGACGCGCTTCCTCGGCTCCTCCTTCCTCTTCCCCCTCTTCCTCCTCTTCCTCCTCTTCGTCCTCCTTCACACTCGCGCCCTCGGACTCTTCGTCGTCCGGCGGCGACGACGGCGCGGACGACGGCAGCGGCGGTCAGCCCGAGAGCGGAGCCTCTCCCCCCTCCCGCGCCAGCCGAGGGGCCCGCGCCCGCCGCGGCCCCCGCGCGGCGGTGCGCGCCGCCAGGGCGCTGCGCCGGTGGCTCGCGGCGGAGGTCGAGAGGTTCAACGAGGCGCACGCAGAGACCGGAGCAGCGGGAGAAGGAGAGGAAGGAGGAGGAGAAAGGGGGGGCGGGGACCTGGCCTCCCCGAGTTTCTCAAGGGAGCACTTCGTCGCCCGCGCCTCGGCCTCGGCCCGCAAGGTCCTTGGGGCTGTCTTCGGGGCCCTCGCCGCACAGGACGGTGAGAGCGTTGCGTTGTGAGCCGCTTTCTCGCTGGGT
>Ga0210003_1002599_pt1 | contig 15102 bp, 19 predicted proteins | sample LantaG_FD_182804 | JGI IMG/M metagenome (GOLD analysis project Ga0210003, IMG submission 182804) | Deep subsurface microbial communities from Baltic Sea to uncover new lineages of life (NeLLi) - Landsort_02402 metaG (SPAdes) (version 2) | ecosystem: Environmental > Aquatic > Marine > Oceanic >... | reverse complement strand
TCGTAATCTTCTTTTTTAAAAAAAATCCCATTTGGAGAAGGTATATTATATTTTTGAAGAAGCTCCTTAGTAAAAACCTTGCTCCCCTCCAGCATTGAGGCCTTCCTGTCAGGACCAAATATTTTATGGCCCCTGCTTTTGAAATTATCAACAATCCCGTTAACAAGAGGAACTTCCGGCCCAACAACTGTCAAATCTATTTTTTTATCCTCAACAAACTTTAATATATCATTAAAACTACTGCTTGATATATCCATGCTGAGGCATTCTGCTAATTTTTCCATTCCCACATTTCCGGGGATTGCATATATCTTATCTACTGACTTACTTCTTGAAATTTTCCATACAAGGCAGTGTTCCCTGCCGCCGCTTCCAATAACCAGCACCTTCATAAAACTCCCATCATGATATAGTTAAACAATAAGAGTGGAACGCCTTTTTTGCTCAAATAGTCTCTGCACCAAACTTTCGTCCCTTACAATAATGCGGCTTCTTTCTGCACCTACGCTAATTAGCGATACTGGCACCTTGAGCATTTCCTCTATTTTCTCTATATAGCTCTGGGCATTTTCAGGAAGTTCTCCAAAGTTGTTTACCCCGCTTATGTCCTCATCCCATCCTTTGAACTCCTCATAAATAGGCTCACACTTATGCAGGATAGTCTGATGAGGGGGAAGACTGCTATAAATTTTTCCTTTATACTTATAACCAGTACAAATCTTAATGTTTTTAAGACCGCTAAGTACATCTAATTTAGTTATAGCTATGCTATCTATAGAGTTTATCATCACTGAATATTTTAAGGCAACAATATCCAGCCATCCGCACCTTCTTGGCCTCCCGGTTGTAGTTCCGTATTCAACACCTTTTTCCCTCAGGTAATTCCCAATGTCACCCTCTTCCTCAGTAGGGAACGGTCCTGATCCTACCCTTGTAACATAAGCTTTTGTAATGGCAATTACTTCATCTATCCTGCCAGGGCCGACACCAGCGCCGACACAGACTCCTCCGGAGATAGTGGATGAAGAAGTAACAAAAGGATAAGTTCCATGATCAATATCAAGAAGGGTTCCCTGCGCGCCCTCAAAAAGTACTTTCTTGTTTTCATCAATGGCTTTATTTATTAAAAATGAAGTATCAACTATATATTTTTCAATTCTATCAGCATATTTTCTATACTTTGTAAAAATCTCTTCTAAATCCAGCGGTTTCATATTGTATACTTTCTCAATCACAGCATTTTTGAATTTTAGAGATTCTTCCAGCTTGGTCCTAAATATTTTTGGATCAAGCAAATCTTGTATTCTTATGCCAGACCTTGATGCTTTGTCTTCATACACAGGGCCTATGCCTTTATGAGTGGTGCCTATTTTTGACTTGCCTAACCGATGCTCCCCTGCTTTATCTAAAGCTATGTGATACGGCATAACAAGATGCGCATTACAGCTAATTCGCAGGTTGCTGACATTTATGCCCTTCTTTTCCAAATCATCCAGTTCAGCTATTAATACCTCGGGGTTTATAACTACTCCATTGCCAATCACGCATGTAACATCAGGATATAATATCCCTGATGGTATTAAGTGAAGTTTAAACTTTTTGTCACCTAAAACTACGGTATGGCCAGCGTTATCGCCGCCCTGAAACCTTACAACCATATCCACATGGCTTGAAAGCAAGTCAATAATCCTCCCCTTGCCTTCATCTCCCCATTGTGAACCTATTATAACTACAGCAGACATAATATTTAACCCTCCGTTCCATCTTGATAGGGCTGGCTCAAATTTAAAAATAATGCATATTCATTGAAAAATTTCAAATTAATTTTACCTGTTGGTCCATTCCTATGTTTTGCTATGATTATTTCTGCTTTACCCCTATCCTCGCTATTTTCATCATAATAATCATCTCTATATATAAAAACCACTAAATCTGCATCCTGCTCTATTGCTCCCGACTCCCTAAGATCTGACAGATTAGGCCTTTTATTTTCTCTTTTTTCTACTTCTCTTGAAAGCTGCGATACTGCAATAACAGGAATTCTTAATTCCTTGGCAATACCTTTTAAATTTCTTGATATATCTGTAATTTCCAGCACTCTATTCCCTCTATAATTAGTTCCAGACTGCATAAGCTGAAGATAATCAACAATTAAAAGTTTTATGCCATATGTGCTTACAAGCATACGGGCTCGCGCCCTCAGATCCATTACAGTTAAAAAAGCAGCGTCGTCAATATACATTTTGCTCTCAGCCAGCCTTTCAATAGCTCTTGCAAGTTTTGGCCATTCATCGTCCCTTAAGTTGCCTGAACGAAGTCTTTGTAAATCTATCCTTGCCTCTGCACACATCATTCTTTGTGCAATCTGCTGTTTGGACATCTCCAGCGAAAATATCGCCACTGGCAATTTTTCTTCCAATGCCACATGTTTTGCTATTCCTAAAGCTAATGAAGTTTTCCCCATTCCAGGCCTTGCTGCCAAAACAATTAAATCTGAGCCCTGAAAGCCAGAGGTTTTACGGTCAAGATCCGTATAGCCAGTTGGGACACCCGTTACCATGGATTTCTTTTCATACATGCTTTCAACCTGTTCATAAACTTCTGAAAGCACATCTTTGATTGAAGCAAATTTACTGTTTTTAGTATCTGAGTATAAATCCTGAGAAATTGAAAATACTAATTGTTGTGCTCTATCTACTGTGGAACTTAAGTCCTCCGGAATTTCATATCCCATTGCTGCTATTTCTGTAGCTGCATATATGAGTTTCCTCAAAATTGAATTATGCCTTACAATCTGAGCATAGTATTGCACATTAGATGCAAGAGGAATATTGCTTATAAGTGAATGTATAAACGTCTTACCGCCAACTTCCTCTAACAGCCCTTTTTTCTCCAGATAATCTGCGGTAGTAATTGGATCTGCAGGTTCCCCTTTTGCATATAATTCTATTATTGCCTTAAATACTTCCTGGTTTGCTTTCCTGTAAAAATCCTCTTCACTAATAATCTCAATTGTAGAAATTATTGCTTCTCTTGAAATAAGCATTGAACCTAAAAGAGATTCCTCAGCTTCTATATTATATGGAGGTATTCTTTCCAGCTTACTTGTGTCTAAAGGAAACACCTTTAATTCTTTTTTTGCCTGCCCCTTCATGTTTAATTAAGTTTTTTCAAACTTCCATGTAATTTTTTATTCTTAACAATTTTCAGTCCTTAAGACTTATTTTTCTTTTTCGCTTCAACATCTTTTTCTTTTGTTGAAGCTTTGCTATCCTTTGTTTCATCCTTATTGCTTGAACCTTTTTCAAGTTCATCTTTTTCTTTTGGAAGGTCTTCGGTTTCAGATTTTTCTTTACCTTCCTCTGGCTTGCTATCACCTTCTACTGTAACTTTGACAGTACTTTTAACATCTTTATATAACTTTACTATAACATCATATGATCCAATTTCTTTCAAGTGGTCCTCAAGTTCTATCTTCTTTTTATCTATTTCAACTTTTCTCTCCTTAAAGATCCTATCTGCAATATCTTTGCTGGTTACAGAACCATAAAGCTTCCCTTCTGAACTCGTCTTAACTTTAAAATCAAGCTCAAGATTTTCCAATCTTTCAGCAATTTGCTTTGCTTCTTCAATATTCTTAGCTTCTTTTTTCATTATGGATTTTTTCACAATCTCCATCTGTTTGATATTGCCTTTAGTTGCACGCGCAGCTATTTCTCTGGGTATTAAAAAATTGTTAGCATAACCATCTTTAACCTCCAATATATCTCCCAGGCTTCCTAAATTTTCAAAATCTTTAGTTAATATAATTTTCAATTTTTCCTCCTATTCTCTGTTCAAGATTTTTCAACCTCTATCTAATTTCCTAAAATTAGCCCATATATCTATGAGTCCGATAACAGGCAAAATAAAGATAAAAGCAACAAACATGCCAAATATAATAAAAATTATTATCCTCCACATAATGGGTACATTAAACCTATCAAAAATTCCCCATATTACAGATACTCCGACCACAGAGTATAAAAATCCAAATACAATTAAAAAATTATAGCCAACCACATCAACAAGCATGCCCAAACTTGCATTAAAATTAGGTATCAAAATCAATGTTAACCCAATTATAATTCCCCAGCAATAATACCATCGAATGTCCCATTTCTTAAAGGCTAAGGAGGATTTAATGTTTATACCTTGCTTCTTAAAAACTATGGAACTTATAAAATAATTTATAATGCTGCTGCAAACGCAGCATGCAATCCAGATGCCAGGAAGCAAGTATGGAATAAACTTTAAAAGTTTTTGAGATTGCTTTATAGCAGAATTAAATTGAACCTCATCCATAGCTATAAGACTGCCATATTTTTTAATCACAATATCATTTTGCAAGTTATCTATATAGCCATTATAGCTTTTAAAGAATTCGCTTACAACATTAATGCCGCCTAAAACTGATGATATCAAAATATATAATATTGCAATTCCCAAAAAAGCTAAAAATATATTTCCGACAGCAAACAATGTACTTTTATCTCTATCAATATAAATTTTATATATAAAAGATACAGCAACTATTGAGGCCGCAACAGTTATGGCCAGCATGTAATTCAAAAAAAATAGAGGTGCTGTTCCCAGCACTGCACAAATCGCACTATCTCTCTTTCTTCCTGAAAGTAACAGCAATGCCGTAGGAATCGGCAGGAGCGCTAACCATAAAAACCCAAAAAATGGTAAAAATATAGTCGCAATCAGGATTAGGGATGTAACCAGTATTAACAGTACAAGGTTTAATTTTTTTATGTTAGAAGCACTCAAATCATTAATTATCAAAGGACATCTCAATTTTTATTATTCATTAACTAATTTTAACCTATTATCTATTAAAATAAGGTATAAGTGCTACTTCTCTTGCTCTTTTTATAGCTGTAGCTACTTTCTTTTGATGCTGTATACAATTACCGGTTACCCTCCTGGGCCTTATTTTCCCCTTGTCTGAAATATATCTTCTCAATAAAGCTATTTCTTTATAATCAATATTATCAATACCTTGCTTACAAAAATAACAGTATCTCTTTCTCTGCCGTAATTTCAATAATGATATTTTTGAGCTATCTTCACTTCTATCTCTTCTATTTTCATTTCTACTACTTCTTCTTTTAGCCAATCAGTACACTCCTTTTCTTACTAATATTAATTTAATTTTAAAATGGTATATCTTCGTCAGTAAAATCAAGTTCTTCTTTCTCGCTATTTTTTGCTTTAGTACTGGAAGTTACACTACCTGTATCCATTTTTGGATTTTTTTCTATCCTGCATGAAGCAAATTCAAGACTCGGAGCCACTGCACTTGCAATTATTTCTACAACTGATTTTTTCTGTCCATCCTTATCTTCCCAGCCCCTTTGCGAAAGCCTCCCGCTTACAAGAACTCTGTCGCCCTTGCTTAAACTTTCTGCACAATTTTCAGCAAGCTTAAACCAAACAGTAACATTAAAAAATGATGTATCTTCTACCCACTCTCCAGATTTTTTGTTCTGATATCTCCTGTTAACTGCCAGTCCAAACCCTGCCACAGGGGTACCGTTAGGTGTAAACCTGAGTTCTGGATCCCTCGTCAGGTTCCCAAGTATAACTACATTATTTACACTAAGAGCCATTGCCTACCACCTTCTTATTATTTATAAATTCCTAAAAATTAATTTTGGTCATTTCTTCTTGTAATAATATGCCTTAGAACCTTGTCATTAATTTTATTTATTCTATTTATTTCAGGAATGACTTTATCATTACAATCAAAATTGAGTAAGCAGTAATACCCGCTATCTAGGTGTTTTATAGGATAGGCAAGCTTTTTTATGCCCAAATTTTCTTTATCTACAATTTCACCATTTTCTTTTTCTATTAAAGAAATAGTTTTGGACAGCTCTTTCGTGACACCATCCTCCTCGAGAGAAGGATCGTATACGATCATTAACTCATATTTTCTCATTTACAGTAAACCCCCTATGGACTAATACTTATTAATTAGGTTCTACTTAATCATGTATCCCCATTAAATAGAACAGAAGCATAATATGATAGAATTAAATATTTAGTTGTCAAGCCTTATTATTTTTTTAAATGCTTTACGCTATGGGATATTATAACATTTAAAACTAATAATCAAATAATTTTTATCTGTGTGTGTTGATGTTTGTCTGTGTTAGCATTATTTCTACAAACCCTGCCAAGGCAAACATCAAATGATAAGGTGCCGTAAATAGCTTAGCCTTCATTCCTCATATAAATATTTGTGCAGGGATATGGGATTTCTATACCCTCCTGATCAAATTTATCTTTTATCCTCTTTCTTATCTGTCTTCCAATTGTCCATTGATTTCCAGCTTTTACCTTACATATTATTTTAAATACAACTGCTGAATCTCTAAGCTCGCTTATTCCGCCATCTCCAAGCACCTTTGGCCTTTCCAGTATTACTTTCCTGTATTCTTTATCATCCATTAGCTCGTCAAATATATTTTCTAAAACTCCTACAACCCTATCTGTATTTTCTTTATAATGGACACTAACCTCTACTAAAGCCCTGGACCATAGTTGCGTACGATTGCTTAATTTAGTTATCTCACCATTTGGAATATAGTGAACCGTACCTTCAATATCCCTTATCACTGTGGTTCTCAGATTAAATCTCTCTACAGTTCCTGAAGTATCACCAACTGTTATCACATCATCTATCTGAAACCACTGCTCAAATAGCATAAATGTCCCATTTATCAAATCCTTTACAAAGCTTTGTGCTCCAAAGCCAATAACAATACCCATCACCCCGGCACCAGCCAGTATTGGAGTAATCTCAATTCCTAATTCACTTGCTATTATGAGGACAGCAAACACAGCGCTTATTGCTATAATTAAATTAGACACAACACTGGTAAAAGTAAAAGTTCGCTTTTTTATCTCAATTTTTTCATCGCTTATTTTCTTGTTAAATAACTTTTTTATTCTTTTTGAAACTAGTCTTACAATAATAATAATAATTAAAAATACTACCAGCACTATTACAATGTTAATCCAATTGCTCTTTAAATTTTGAAAAATATTGCCCGCAGCTATCCCGGCTACTTCTGTATTATTTTCCATCTGCCTGCACCTCCTAATGCTTGCTCCTATTTATTCCAATTAAAATTACCCGTCTCAATTTTACATACTTTCTAAATTATATAAATTTAACAATCATCCTTGAGACTGCTATAAATTTCTATAACTTTATCTTCATTGTTGTCATATACAGGATTCAGATGACCTGTATAATTTATCTGCGAAATGTATGGAAATCCTTTGTCAACCACCACTATATTTATTGCTCCCTGCCTTTGTATGATGGATCTCCATCTTGAAGTAGGTATTTTTAGCCAATAAACCAGGAGAGAAACTATCACTCCCCCATGGGTTACAACAGCTATGTTTGCTCCATCATCACTTGACCCAATTATATAGTTAATCTCTTCCAGAGTTCTTTTAGTAAAATCTTCAAAGCTTTCTCCTCCGGTAGGAGGATTTTGAAAAGGGTCCTCGAGCCATCCCATATAATCATCTTTATACTTTGCGTTTATTTCCCCGAATTTCATCCCTTCCCACTTACCAAAATTTATTTCCTTCAGGTTCTCTCTTGCCACCACACAGGCATTTTTGTTTAGGGCTATAATATTTGCTGTATCCAGAGCTCTTTTTAGCGGACTGCTGTATACAGATGAAAATTTAACCTTTGACAAATACTTTGATGCAAGTTCTGCCTGCTTTAAACCTACATCCGTCAAAGCAGTATCTTTGGCACCCTGATACCTGCCTTCTAAATTCCAAACTGTCTGTCCATGTCTTATTAAAAACAATTTTACACCCATATATATTACCTCTTTAATTTTGCAGTCAAAGCTTTAAAAACTTAAACTTGCTTAAAACTTTCTCCCTAATTTTTGAAGCAGCCAAAAACTCATATGCCAATTCTCCATTTTTTATAGCATCCACAAATAAATCTTTATAGTTGCCTCCACAAAGTTCGCATCTATAATCAGAAACTTCCGCACCATCCAAAACAACCTTATCGGTGAAACAATTTTCGCATCTTATTACTTTTTTGGCACCTGACATTTTGCCTCTTTTTGCAATCTTTTCACCCTCAATCTCTACTATATCCATGGCAAAATCCATTGTTCTTGCTCCGCTTATAGATGTACCTATTCCATATGCATCTGCTACACAATTTAGCTTGATGATATCATTTTCATCAAGCCCGCCGCTCACTACAAGCTTTATATCTTTATATCCCCTGATATCAAGTTCCCATCTAACTTCTTCAAGAATCTTCTTAAAATCTCCTCTTCTTGAGGAAGGAGTATCAAGCCTCACTCCAAATAAACTTTTACCCAGCGCTTCGCAAACTTTTATAGCTTCAAACTTCTCGTCGTTAAAAGTATCAATAAGAGAAATCCTGTTAACGCCTGGTTTGATTATTTCGTTAAAAGCCTCAGTTGCCCTTACAGTATCACCCATAATTAAAATTAAGGCATGAGGAATTGTGCCAACAGGCTCACAACCAATAGCTTCAGCACCTGCAATTGTAGAAACTCCATCAGCTCCGCCAATAAATGCACACCTTTCAACCATTGGAGCTATGGCAGGGTGTACTCTTCTTGCCCCAAAATTAAATACCGGCCTGTCACCTGCAGCTAACTTACATCTTGCAGCTTTAGTAGCTATTCCACTGGAATGGCATAAGAACCCTAATACGGAAGTTTCGTAAATTCCAAAGTTTAAGTATTTGCCCTCTATAACCATCACCGGCTCATATTCTGTAAATACTGTTCCCTCTGGCATACACCTCACTGAGACATTGTCAATAGAAGAAAGCAATTTCAGGCTTTCTTCTATTCCAGCCAGTATGCCCCAGCCATAATCTAAAGGAAAACTTTTTAAAAAAACTTCAGCTTTTACCGATACATCAATTTTTTTAGCTTTTAGTATTTTCTCTGTTCTCTTGAAGTAAATATCGGTTACTTTGCCATTTTTTATGTCTTGTTCATCTGCAGTAAAAAACACTTTGTGTATCCTTATATTATGTTCGCTTTTAAAATATTTTTCATCTGTTCAAGGGCAAACTTATGATCTTTTTTGTTCAGCCCGATTACAGCATCTTTGACTACATCTACATTGTATCCCCTGAGCACCGCATCTGAAACTGTGTAAAGAATGCATATATTGGTAACACATCCAGTAACAATTAATTTTTCCACAAATAATTTCTTTAATATTCCATCCAAATCTGTATTAAAAAATCCTGAATATGTGCTTTTCCTTACAATAATATCGCTCCCCTGCGGCTTTAGTCCATTTATTATTTTTGCGCCTTCGGTATTTTTAACAGCATGAGGGGGAAACATCTTAAATTCTCTATCATTTTTATCATGGCTGTCACAAACATATACAACAGGGTATCTCTGGCTCCTGACTTTTTCTATTTCTCTAATAATAGGCTTGACAATAGTTTCAATTCCAGGAACTTTAAGCGGTGCTCCATCTATTACAAAATCATTCAGCATGTCTATCACAAGCAGTGCTTTTTTTCTATCCATCAACCGCCTCTTTAAAAACGATACAAAAAATTTTACTTGCCCTTAATTATTTTTTACCAAAACATTGTTAACACAGCAAACCCGGTGCAAATTCCTGCCGGAAATAACCTTTAAATAATAATAACATCTAGCAAATAATTTTGTAATAAAAATTTTACCTTACCCATCCCATCAATTAAGCTTTGGGGATTTAAAACACCAATTTTTTAATGCTATACAAAAATAAAATTTTATTTTAATATCTTAAATAGGAATAAAATTATTAGCAAGAAGTGGCAGTGATGAAGAAAAATACGACAAAAATAAAAGTTTTATCTTTTTTTGCAATCCTGTTTTTCATAATATCAGCTTTACCCCTTTTAAATGCCTGCTTTCCAAGTATGGTAGAAGTCACCTTATACTTTGCTGGATACACTGAAACAGATTTTTACCTGGAACCAGAAACAAGAAAAATTACAGATAATGAAGACCTTTATAAAAAAATACTGGAGGAGCTGGTAAAGGGCCCTGACAGCAAAGAACTTTATCCAACCCTTCCTTCAAGTACAAAAGTAAACTCTGTGGCGGTAGAGGATGGACTGGCAATTGTGGATTTAAGCAAAGAAGTTATAACTGATACCACTGAGATACCTCACAGCTCTACTACTGAAACGCTGGCCATTTTTTCCATAGTAAATTCACTTACTGAATTTGAAGATATAGAAAAAGTTAAAATAACCATAAATGGAATGGATAAGGGCAAAATAGACGGGATACAGATAGAAGATTTCTGGGGTCATGTGGGAATTTATGAAGAATTTACCAGAAATGAAGATGTAATCAATAAACCTGACTAAAACATTATAACAAGCAATGCAGGATAGCAAAAAAACTTCCTCTCAAAATTTAAAATACGAAGAAGCAAATGATGTAAATCTCTTTTTTGCAAAATCCATGTCATCCAAAGAAGAAGGCCTTCCTTCCATAGGATGGCTGTGCACCTATACTCCCGAAGAATTAATTATTGCCGGGGGATTCACACCAATTCGAATAATGGGAAGCAAAAATATATATAAATCTGAAAGCTACTTCCCTATTAATTATTGCCCTTATATTAAAGCAGTCTGGGAATATATTTTAACCAACAACGAAAAACTGCGCTCAATTATTTTCACTAACTCATGCGATGGAATGAGAAGATTGTACGATATCTGCAGAAAGTACAGTCCAAAAATTCCATCTTATATGTTAGACGTTCCCAGAATAAACACAAAAGATTCATTGGACTATTATGCTTGCAATCTAAAAAAATTAGTTAATTTTTTAGAGAGAATAAAAGGAGAAAAAATAAATAGCTCAAGCATAGAGAAAGCCGCAGAGCTTGTTAACAGTAAGCGGAAACTGTTAAAAGAATTTACCTCAATTTACATGAGAATGCCGGATTTGATAAATACATCCACATACTACAGCATAATGGAACTGTCTATGACTTCAAACCAAAATATCTTCGTAGATGATTTAAACAAATATATAAATTCTCTAAAAGAAATGGCTCTTCAAAAAGAATTTTCAAGGTCTGCAAAATCAAACAATACCCCAAAGATAATGATAATTGGCAACTTCGTAAATGAAGAAAAATTATGGGATATGCTGTCATCGTTGAACTTGAGATTGGCTGCTGATGATTTGTGTACATCAAGCAGATATTTTGAAGGATTTGTAGAGATGAATCACAATTCTGCACAAAACTCTAATTTATTTATTTTGAAAGCCATAGCTTCCAGATATATTAATAAACCTAAGTGCATGAGAATGTCTGACCTGGGGGCAAAATTAGATGAGATTGAAAACAATATTAGCAACAACAGTATCGACGGGGTAATTTTTATCTCATTAAAATTTTGTGATAATACGCTATATTTCTTTCCTTTGCTAAAACAAAAATTGGCAAAGCTCAAGGTACCAACTCTTTTTTTAGAACTTGAGTATAACAACTTTTCCGGAGGGCAGATTAAAACCAGGATACAGGCTTTTTTAGAGATGCTGTAACTGCTGCTATATTTTTAATAGTTAATAGCCTTCCAGAATCATAATTTGCAAAATTTTAAGGATATCAGAGACTTTAATAAAAAGGTTGATGTTTTTATTAAAAGGATAAATTGCTGCATGCTTGACATAAATTTTAGAAAAGAGCCAATTTATTTACCTGATGTAAAATGGTCAAAAACAAAAACAGAGCAAGTTTTTGTATTTTATGATGAAGAAGTCAGGCTTATAGGCGCAAGTGGAGAAATTATCTTTCTGAAAGATTATAAAATGGAGACAAGTTTTGATCCCAATGCTGAAACAAATGGAATTTTATTGTTTTTAGTAACAGAGGGAGATAAAAAATTCACACTTCAGCTTGGTAAAGAAAGCTTGCCAAAAATTGAGCTGGAACTGGACATATGCAGAACTAAGCTTACGTAAGACAGTATTAAATTCCCTCTGCCTTAGAAGCCAGCATGCGCTTCCTAATTCTTTGTTCCACAGTGCTACTTAAATATAAAATTAGTCTGTTCAGACCACAGTAGAAGATCCAATTCATGAAAGGGAATACCTATTCCTTGAGAAAATTTTCTCATTTTATCTTCTATGTTTAAATAATTCTTTCTGCTGATTGAGGATGGAATTTCCTCTATAACCTTATACCTTTTTAAATTCCCTAAAATATGTATATCCAGTATTGCCATATCATTGCCAAGGCCTATATTCCTTAAAAAATGACTCGCTTCCTTATACCCTAAGCCTTTTATATTCTCTACCAGCCACTCCCTTGTCTTGGATACATTACTTTCATTTATTTTGCTTTTTATATCAAATCTCCTGCCATTTTTAAACGCTTCTCTTGCCGCTATTAAATAAGAGGCTTTGTTGTTAGGAAATCTAACCCTCCTCAAAATAGCTCTTATATCGCTTTTTTCTCCTTTTAAAAGCAGCCCTGAGCTTGCCAATTCTTTTACAGCTTCATCGCAATAAATTGCTTTTGATTGAGGTGTTAATATGCAATAACATAACTCCTGAAATATACGCTCATCACTGCTTTTACATAAATCCTCAAAATTTTTAAGCTTCTCTTTAATCTGATATCTTTTTTTTCTATAACTTGACAGCAACTCATTTAACCCGTCATCATGCTGCATTATTTTTTGATTATTCATGTACTAATAATTTTCGCAAAACAGTTCATAGAAGCTTTGCGTGAGGTTTTTTCTGTTTTTGTTCCTTTTAAGTTTGTCATTTTTGTACCCTCTTTCTTATTTATTTTTCCATAACCCGTGTAGCGTACAAAACTCCCGCGCTTCTATTACATCTGATTTTAAGACACAAAATTTTGCCTCAGGAATCTCTCCGGGTTTTAACTCCTTGCGCATTATCTCATCTTTTAGCAATATCTCAATGAATTTTATATAATGCCCGTCCTCCATTGGGTGCTCTGTGCTTCCAACCTTCACCTTGATACTGCTGTCAGTTTCCTCTACCAGTGGAACATGCTTTTCCTGTCCTTTATTCCCGGTCTTTGCCTCTAACTTTATCATGGGTTTACCACAGCACACCAGAGAAGGTGCCCCTTCGTGTACAACTTCAACAATATTGCCGCATATTTCACAATGATAAAGTTCTCTTAACTGAGTCATCTTATACCTTACAATATGTTAAATTATTCTTAATTGGTTAACCTTATATGATCAGATTCTATTTGCATCAGTGCCGTAAAAAAATCCTTGATTTCCTTTTCAACAGCCTGCTTCACAGCCTCCCCATAGAATTTAACAGCGTTTCTTTCACGTCTGTTAGCTTCCCTTATGCTTTCCTGGTTAGAACTAGTCGCTTTATCTGATCCTTCGCTTGAGTCAGGCTTTTGAATCTTTAAATGCTTACAAATAGCAGACGCATGCTCTCTTTCAACTTTTGACAGACCTTTAAACATGCTTGAGACATAAACATCCTTACTCTTTTCCGAAACTGCCTTGTAAAAATTTGTATTGTTTATTTCCAGATCCAACGCTTTTTTTAAATTTTTTCTCGTTACGTCTGACAGGGTTTCACTGCGCAGCAGTTTCCACTCCTTAGCTAAGACAAAATAGCTCTCATGTGCACCACAAAACGGACAACTTTTAGGTTTTTCACCTCCCATGTAAACCTCTCCACACACTCGACAGCGATATACTTTCATGTCCCCTCCTTTATAATTTTTATTTGCTTTTATTTTGTTTATAATTATTCTGTTTTCCTGTTTTTAGTAAAGCTGCTATTGATAAAAAATTCAACTCGGAAATCACATTTTTTTCCACTACATCTACATATATATTCTCGGGCCTTGCTTTCGGCGCAAACCCACCATTTTTACCCTTACATGATCTAAGAATTCCTTCTTTACCCAGTTTCTGAAGTATTTTTCTCAAAAATGGCCCTGGCATTTTTAAATCTTCAACCAGCTCACCAACAGAAACTATGTTATTGCTATGTCTCGCAATATAGCAAAGTGATCTTATGGCATAATCGGTATTCCTTGCAATTAAGTCCACTTATTGTTCCCCTGTCTTCTATATTTTAAGCTATTTTTAATGATACTACTGTAGTATCATTATGTCAAGAGAAAAGTCTCCCCTTTCATTTTTTTTATTGAGACCGAAAATTGTAACTTAAATTCATTTGGCTCCCCGGACTGGTCGATGTTAGTAACAAATAATAAATGACAAGAATTTTAATTTATTTGACAACAAATATATTTTTTTATTTATTGATGGATCGTGGATCACGATCGGCAAGTTCCTGAAGGGGCTTGTTTCATTTACGGGAATATTTTTAAACCGTAGTCTAAATAATCGGATCCCGGAGATTGTCTATATATTTTATCTACCACAGCACTTCTTGTATTTCTTCCCGCTGCCGCAGGGACAGGGGTCATTTCTCCCTACCTTTTTAAAGATCGCGTCATCTAGTCGTTCAATAGGGATACCTCTTATAAGTGGAGCATCCTCCCCAAAAAGTTCGCTCATCTCATTTGCCGTATAACCCCTATTATTCCAGGTTCTTGTATTATTATAAACATCTGCTATAAGCGGCATAAGAATGTTTAGCTGCCTGGTACTTTCAAATAGTATGCCCTTTCTCTTAAACTCATAAATAACCTCATGAAAGGGCTGCTCAAAAAAACAGAGGAGTTCAATGTCCTTTATTAGAGATTCTATGATCTTTTCATCCCTGCACATATTACCAATAATGTAATCCCTTAAAACTTTAAGCTGGGGAGTCATCTCAAAATAGAAGTCATCTGCTTTTTTGAAAAGTTCTTCCTTGCCGGGAATATAATAGGGCTTATCTTCAATCTTTTCTATAAATGAGTCCACCTCATCATAGCTGATATTTAAAAAATATTTCCCTAAAATGTACCGGCCATAATCAAAAAAACTCTGAGGCCTGGAAACGATCCTGTCAGAGATGGCTTTAA
>Ga0210003_1002597_pt1 | contig 15108 bp, 9 predicted proteins | sample LantaG_FD_182804 | JGI IMG/M metagenome (GOLD analysis project Ga0210003, IMG submission 182804) | Deep subsurface microbial communities from Baltic Sea to uncover new lineages of life (NeLLi) - Landsort_02402 metaG (SPAdes) (version 2) | ecosystem: Environmental > Aquatic > Marine > Oceanic >... | reverse complement strand
GCTCCTCTCTGGCCTCTTGCACCCGCCGGCGAGCGGCATTTTCCGTGCAGTTGGAAATGGCGGCGACCTGCTTGGCGGAAAGGCCCGAGCCGCTCAGTTCCAGCGCTTGGCGGCGCGATTCGCTCAACGACGCCACGGCACGGCCGACTGCGCGAATCAGTTCTTCCCGCTCCATTATACCATCAGCGGGGCGGGCTTGCAGCGCGACTTCCTGAGTGAGTTCCACCGCTTTGGCCGTTGAGGCGCGGAACGTATCCGTCACGACATCCTGCGCGATGCGCATCAGGTACGCCCGAAAGTTGCGGACTGAGCCCAAGCGGGAGCGCCCCCGCCAGATGTTCAGGAACACTTCGGCTACCACATCCTCGGCGGCATTATAGTCCAGCGACTGCCGGTAACGGGCGCAGATGAAAGACAACAGGCTCGGCTGATGGCGAAGGTACAGAGTCTCAAAGGCCTGTCGGTCGCCTTCAGATGCGCGGCTCAGCAGCTCGGCGTCGGATGGTTCTGAGGTGTTGTTTTTCTGATGTACTTCCATTATCATGCAATTGCGGCCGACTACTGGGTTCCGGCGGTCTTACCTAGTTTGTCCGACAGAATCTTGGCTCGGTCGGCATAGGTGCTTTCGGGATAGTCACTGACGATCGTATCGTAGGCCTTGCGGGCTTCCTTGTATTTGCCTTGCTGGAGGTATGCGTTTCCGATCATGAATAGAGCTCTGTCGGAATACTCGTGCTTGTTTTGTACGACCCTCCTGAGGTGCTTGCAGCCCTCGTCCAAGCTGCCGCTCTTCACGAGAGCCATGCCGAGGAGGTAGTCGATTATCACGTTGTTTGGCTGGGCGGCGGCAAGCTTCCTTAACCTCGTGATCGCATCCCGCGGCTTGCCGCTTGCGAGGAGCAAGGCGGCCAAGTGCAGTTCCTGGCCAACGAATTCCGACGTTCCTGCTTCGACGCGATTCTCCTTCATCTTTATTGTCAGCCAACTTGCAGCGTGCTCATAGTCATGCAAATTCTTTTCATTGATCCTGGCCAGTGCTTCGATTAGCGGACCTCTTGGCTTTCTGTCAGTGATGCTGTTCAGCACTTGCTCCAACATCTCGCAGGCCTGTGCGTATCTGGCGTCTGTGCAGAGGATGTCCGCCAGATGGAGACCGACCGTCGCCTTTGCGCTTTCTGGAAGCTTTGTCTCCCACCTTTGCCACCAGTCGTACAGCTCTGACAGCATGCCGGCATTCAGATAGAGATCGCCAGCGGCGCAAGCAAAGTCAATTTGCCTTGTTTTGTTACCAGCCATCGCTGGATCCTGCGATTCCATGATTCCCTGACGCATCGTCTCTCCTATCGAAGCCAACTGTAGCCCGATTCCGAGTATCGTGGGATCATCCAAGAGGGCATCGGGATCGAGCAACGGGAGAGAGAGCCGCTGCAGTTGTGAATCATACCATTCCTTTGCTTGGCCCAACGTTGGGAACGTCGCTTCCGGCTCTGCCGCCGCATCGGGCTTAGGAGCGTCATCCTTGGCTGCGTTCGCAAAAAGGAGCAGATACGCCTCGGAGGTAACAACGCTTGGAATCTCGAAAACTACCGAACCTTCAGTATGAGAAGCTTCGATTGCCGCGAAACCAACATCAGCATGAAACACCCCCTCAACTGTCATACCAGCGGGCTCACGCACTTTCACTTTTGCCTTCTTGATCGGATTCCAGCGAGGAACGCCCTTCCCACCTCGCACGAAGTCCTGGTTGAACACGATGAGCACAATCCCCTTGTCGCCACACAGGATTGTCTTGCAGAGGAGCTTGTCGCTTTCTGTTGAGGCCAGATCGGCCGTATCCGCAATCCGAAGGAAGGGCTTCAGCAATTGGAGAACAAGGTTGTCCCGGGCGATCTGTTTCTCTATGCCTGGCAGGGCACTATAGCTACTCCTTGTGAAATACCTGACGCCCTTGGCCCCCTCGGCAATACCGCTCCACACTGCAAAGGAGAACTCATCCGGCATCAATTGACGCGTAGCTTTGTCGCTGACAAAAGCTTGTGATCTGCTCATCACCGGTTTGGGGTCGTTATACGTTCTTAGGAGCTTTACAAGCCTTCCGTTTTCCTCAGGACCAACCGACGTGATAGAGTACGGGCTGACAAATGTCACATCCGCCAGATCGGAAAAATACGCGTATGCTTCATTTTGTGCTTGGCAAATATACGTAAAATACGGAGTGTGTGGGGCAGATGCTTGTAGAGCAAGCATGTCCTTTATTATATCCTGAGCGTTTTGCTCCCAACCCTTTGAGTCACATGTAGGATCACGCCCATTCCAGTAGGCCTTGTGGGTAAGCCTTTCATTTTGGATTATTCCGTTTATCATGAGGTCTATTGGGTCCTTCGTGCTCGCGTCCTGACGCAGGTCTCGCGTATCTCGCAGATCAAGGGAGTCAAAAAACAGCTCATGCCGCGTGTCTACATCCCAGGCCCCAATGGGGAAGTAGTTCATCACGGGGACTACGGCGACGACTTCCTCGCCAGCTTGCCCGACAACGCCAATGCCCGCATACTTGCCCCAGAGCATCTCATGTTTCGGATACACGATGAAACAGGCCTTTTGGCCGGCTTCTATAGAGTTGCCGGCCGGGATGCTCTTGGAAATCACGACCTGCTCTGAGTTGACGAGGAGGTGGTCGACTGCGATGGCCTTGTCGGTTCTGTTCTCGCAGTAGACGTAGATTTTGTTCGGGTTGACTGGATCGAATGCAATCTGGGATAGCCGCAACGGCAAAGTCTCCTCCTTCAGATTGCATGACACCTGATCCGCACCATGCGATCGTATGTTGAGGGCCGCTTCCTTCACTGCTCCGTGAAGCGATACGGTCACATCCGTAACCGAGCCGGGCTGAACAGGGTTCGGCAAGGCTCTGTACCACTGCACCGTACGTGCCCTGCCGCTTGAGTCTTGGGCCTTCGCTGCCGGCAAAACACTGCCGCCGAGAATATCGGCTTCAATCATCTTCATGGCTTCCTGTCCGCTAACGTCCAGATTGAGGAACTGCTCGTTGAGGCGGATGCTGTCCAGAAATACGGGCTTGCTGCCGCTGTTCTTCACATAGACGTGGATCTTTGTGCAGTTGGCTTCGGGGTACGCAGCCAGATATGCCCATTCGACGGAGATGTCTCTTGGTGTTTCGGCAGCCACAGCGAGTGGTCCAACCGCGCAGCACAGCCACAGCAACACGGCGGTCATGCGCAGTTCCGTGCCCGCAGTCGGTATTCCTGGGGCGAGCAGGCGGATCGTTTTCATCTGCGAGTTCCTTTCCTAAAGAAGGGCCTGTCTGTTGGATTCTCTAACCCATTGGTTCGTCTCGTTTCGTGTCGGGACGCAGCGTACTGCTGCACTGTCTTACCGTCAGGACCGCCCCAATCGCCATTCGGGCAATGCCTGTGAACAGTCTTCGCCCGATCCTCGCAGTGGAGGACGTGAAGTACCTGCCTTCGTCGGGCAGGTGAACCATCGCGGTTTTGATGTTCGGTGCGATGCCCGTCGGTATACCGTGCTCCAGACACGCCTCATACATCCGTGCGAAAACCGGCCGCAGCTTCTCCGGATCGGGTGGAGGATGCAGCTCCAGGTCGGTGCCCACGCAAGGCCGGAAGACGCACACGGTCGCGACCGCGCCCTGGGCCGCCAGGAAGTTGATGGCGGCAATGCTGCTCTCCGGCGGCTCAAGCCCGGCGATGATCTCCCCGCTCACGCGGCCTCTTCCCCAGAGCTTTGCGCAATAGGCAATCGCGCGGTAGAAAGGCAGTTGTCCGGGGTGCGGCTGCCTGTTTCCGGCGTGCCGGGCGGCGATCGTGCGCACTTGGTTGAGCAAGGGATCGCTGCCAAGCGCCTTGGCTGCCGCTCCGAAGTACTGGGCTTTGCCGGGGCACACCGTCTCGAACCGCTCGGGATCGAAGAGTTCGAAGCATAGCGATACGTGGTCTGCACCTGCTCGCTTGAGTCGGTCGTATTTCGACAGCTCGATGGCGGGAGGGCACTGCACGCCAACAAGCAGGCCGGTCGCGCGCCTGACCGCCGCCACGTAAGGCACGACGATGTCGAGAGCGGCATCGCCATCGTAGTAGCCGGTGTTGAAGTGGGCAAATGTTATCTTCTCGTGCTTGCGGGCCATCTGCACGGCCTCAACGACATCCTGCACGGATTTCGATTCGCTCTCGGTCTGGCCGAGGCACAGTCCCACCGAGCAAAAGCGGCAGTTCATCCGTGGCGTCATCTTCCAGAACCCGCAGAGGTCGGACGGATAGATCGCGAAGTATGTCCCCTGCATCACGCCCACATCACCGATGCGCTTACCGGACGATGTTTGGAAGTCGTACCAGTGCGGTCGGGGCGGCAACTTGATGTCGCACACACAATCGCCCTCCCGCCAAAGCGAGTATCCATCCGGCCCCTTCCTGAGCAGGAAAGGAGATTGTTGCGCAAACGGCTCCACCACCGGTATATTCACCCACACGTTGCCCGGCAGAATCGCGTCGAGACCGCTTCCCAAGCCGCCTCGGGTGCGCTTGATCGGCCGGGTATCTGCCTCAAGCGTGCAGCTTTCATCGATGCGCGCTCCCCGGCAGAACAGCTCGAGCTTGAGTCGTCCGGCGTTGAACCTACCCATCGCAGAAGCCCTCGATCAGGTCCAGGAATCCCGTCAGTGTCCGGTTGCTTGAGAAGCCATCGAGGCAACTGCGTGCGAGCACAAGCTGGCGGTGGAACGCATCATGAGTTTCACGAATGCCCAGGGCGGCTGCAGTGTTGACTGAGCGGTCGGGCTTGTCTTCCCGGCGGTAGTCGCGCAGGTCGTCGGCCATCTGATACGCAGTGCCTACTTCTATGCCGAATCTCCGCAATGCTTCAGCTTGCATCGGCGAGGCTTCGCCCGCCACGGCCCCGCAGTAAGCCGCCGCGCCGAACAGGTAGCCGGTCTTCCTCATCGCCACGTTGCGAGCACCGTCATCATCGACGTTATCCTGCCCGCGCAGGTCGTCCGCCTGGCCGCCAGCCATCCCTGCAGGGCCCACGCACCGAGCAAACTCGGCTACGATGTTTCGAACTGCTCGGTCTTCCATATCCGACTGAGCCGGAATCTGCATGGCAAGGCTGACGAGGCTGTGTCCGCACAACACAGCCAAGCCCGTTCCGTATACCAGATGCACGGCCCGCTTCCCATGCCGGTCGGTTGCGTCGTCCATGCAGGGAAGGTCGTCGAAAACGAGCGAAGCCGTGTGCAGCAGTTCAACGGCCATCGACACCTGCAGAAGAGATCTGCTGCGCGGCCGGAACAGCTCTCCGACAGCGAGGCAAAGCGCCGGGCGCAGACGCTTCCCTCCCGGAAACAGCACGTAGGCAATGGCCTCATCGAGTGCCTGAGACGGCGAAAAGGGCCGCAATCCAGCGAGGGCATCGTTTACGGCTTGCCGGCAGGATGTCAAGTGTTCGCGTGCTTGGGCTGCAGAAATGTTCACGCTGATGTCTCTCTGCGATTCTTAGCGTGTGGGGCTGGTGCCTCCCACTATATAAGGTAGCACACAACCAACCCGACCTGGGCCAGTATCATCATTCGATACATGTGGAGCCAACTGATGTGGTTGCCTTCAGCACCGAATGCCACAGGCCGCCGCCACATCAGTGCAACTACATATGAGCCATAAGCCATCAGGGCCACAGCAAGAGCCAATGTCGCCGCGGAGTCGGCGTGGATTAGTTTCTGAGTGCCGAACACGGGCAAGACTCCGAGGGCGAATCCCACCCACGGCAGGATGAGGAAAGGGGAAATCGCTTTCACCGCTCGCTTGACTCCCAGGCGCACCACAAGCGTGCCAACGCCTGCGGCGCCATCTCCCGGCGCGTCTGAGAAATCTTTCGTAGACGCCGCGCCCAGCAGGAAGAACATGAAAACCCCGCCGATTAGCCACGCCTCGGCTGAAGAGAAGGCAGCAGCAACACATCCCCATCCCGCCACCTTAAGGAGGCAGCCTCTGGGCACCGCAATCGTGACGTTCGCCAGCCATCCCCGGGCCTTCGTATAGAAGGGTTTGACCGAGTAGACGACAGTAGCGACTGCCGCTACCAGGACACACCAGAAGGTGTCGTGAACGCCGGGTGAGGGTTCGATCCACCACGAAGCAAACAGAGCCGTGCCGTACAGGACGCCACAGTAGATGCGCGCCGTTCGCCTTGTCATCAAGTTCCGTGGAAGCACGCGGTCGGGCTTATTATGCCTGTCCAGTTCGACTTCGGCAATCTGGTTCAGCACATTGGACGCCCCGTTGAGAATCGAGGCCGCTATGCCGCCAAGGAGAATGGGGAGCCAACTCCTGCCGAGAAGTCCCCACACCGTGGCTTCTCCGCGAGCGGCGTGGCTCCCGATCGCCGCCATCGAGCCGGAGACGATCCCCATGAAGGGGGCAAGGAGTGTGACCGGGCGGACAATCGCAACAAACGGCTTCAGGCGGAGCATCAGGCCGTCCTGCGTTGCCAGATCGCGCGTTTCGGCGTCGATTACCGCCACCATGGCTTGCCCTCCATGTCGCCGGGCACCTGGCACGACAACTCTGCCATGATCGACGGTGCAGCGTCCAGGATAGACACATCCCCGTCGCGAAGCTTCCTATTGGTGAAAAGCACCCCAGGGGTCACTGCCGGATCAAAGGAGCAATGATCCCCGCTCCATTTGCGATCATTGGCCTCAAAGATATCGGGCGGGATTCCGCCCAGTGCCGTCTGCCACGATACGCGGTATCCGGGGTGAAATCCCACGACTACATCCGGAGCTTCAGGCGTGTACGGGCCATGGTATAAGTCACGTCCGAAGTAGACGGACCTTACGACTGGCTCTCCGTTGGCAGGATCGGTAAGTGACGAGAGGCCTTCCTTGAGCTTGCGGAGAACGAGATTCGCCATCTCACCTGGCCGAACGATACCTTGCGGCTCACGCCCCTCGAGGTTGAGATATATGCCGCCAAGCCCCATCGAGTATGCGTAGGTGCCCGACCAGTCGACCGTCTGCCAGAACACGTCGCTTCCGGTATACAGCTCCTCAAGCTTCCTTTCTTGCGTGTAGGGGGTTTCGCTCTTCAGCTTGATGTAGCCATTGCGCCACAGCCAGGTGTTGAGGTTGACGGCCGTGCGGAAGGAATGGAATCCGTGGTCGGAAAGTACAACCAGTGCCGTCCGGTCATCGACATATTCTTTCATCACGAGGCCTACGAATGCGTCTGCTTCCTCATATGCACCGCGTATCGCGTTGCGGACAGCGTCGGGTGCGCTTGCATCGTATAAGGGATGCTGGGGATCAAGATATCGATAGAAGACGTGCTGTATCTGGTCGGTGGGGGTGAACACGGCGCAGAAACAATCCCACTCGCCCCGATCCAGTTCGGCGATCGTGACCTCTTTCTCTCGCCGCATCGTATAACGATAGTCTGCGAGGTAGTCATCGTCGGTGATGTGCTCTTCGGTGAGCGCCCACGTATCGGTAGGCCAGCCGAGCGTTTTGAAGAATCCGTTGCGGTCGCGCAAGTCCGGAGCATACCTGGCCGGCGCTGACAACCGGATGTTCGGTGGCAGGACCTTCGGATCGAAGTTGACCGCGGAAAAATAGAGCTTCACGTCGGGGGTCAGCATCAGCAGGTGGAACCTGCCCATGCCGTGGACGCTGACCAGCGGAGAGGCAGAGAAAGAAAGAGGCACCCACTCAGACCATTGCCCCTCCTGCAGATTAGTAATGGTGCCGCAGACCTCTGCAGTCAATGACTTCTCGCGTTTGGTCAGCTTCATCGGAACCGCGAGTCGGCCCCTCTCGCCGTGCAAGACGTCGATGGGGCCGATGACTGATGTGTCAGCCGTCCCTTCGGAGAAATCGAGGGGGACGATGCGCCCGCCCATCTCAGTATCAGAACACTGTGTTACTGCCGGCTCGGTGGTGAAGATCGTATAGGTACCATTGCTGCCCCGGATGTCAGGCACGCCCAGGCCGGACAGCACGCGGGCGTTGCGGTATTCCCTGGCCGGGAATTCCACGGGTACTCGCAAAGCCACGCACCGCAAATCCTGCTCGCCCAGGTACTTCCAGAACGGCGTCCCGCCGGTGCGGTTGACGGGGACGGGGACACTCCTGGGCACCCACGCATATAGCGCACCAACTGCCAGGGCGGCAACACCCAGCCCGGCCACACCGGCACACGGCAGACGCCAGCGCCGCATCCGGTTGCGCAATGCACGTAAAACGCCGAGCAAGACGACCATCCCCGCTATGAGGCCAATGCCGATGCGTCGCCAGCCCGGCAATAACGCAAGGCTTGATACCTCAACCGTCGACGTTGTGGGCAGGTAGGTGCCGGGAATCTTGCGCAGGAAATCGAAGACGCCGTGTCCGCCGGGGTTGACGCCCGTGGCGAATGTACGCCAAGCAACGGGAGACTGGCATGGGTATGTGGTTGCCAGTTCATGGAACGAGCCTTCTTCGGCGAGGTGCTTGAGGTTCGGCAGGCGGTCCTCGGACATCCACTGCCTGCACAGGCGCGGGTCAAGGCCGTCAAAACCCAGGATGATGACCCTCGGGCTGCGATCGCCCGCAAACAGAGGCCCGGCGAAATGCAAGAGCATCAGAATCGCTGCCAGCGCACACTTGCCCGTTTTGCCCAGACCTGCGTGCCTTGCCTTCGCCATCGCCAGCCTCCGTGCAATTCCCAGTTTCTATATGCTCAATGCAGATATCCCAGTGATTTCAAAGCCTCAAGCTGCTGTTTGCTGAGCCTTGGCGTGTCATAGATGCCGTGACCGCCGGGATTGACGCCGGTGGCAAGTGTGCGCCAGGCGACGGGCGACTGAGCCGGATACCTAGTGCCAAGCTCGCGGAAATCGCCATCCTGTGCCAGTTGCGACAGATGGGGAAGTTCTGCCTTCCGACATCCATTGTCTGCAAAGGACGGGATCGAGTCCGTCGAAGCCGAGCACGATGACTCGAGGCCGCTGCATTTTAGCATATGCGGAAGTGATCAGCAGCGAAAACGCAGCCGCCATCAGCGTTCGGCAAAGACTAATGCAGATAGCCCATCGAACGCAGTGCCTCGATCTGCTGTGGTGTGAGCTGTGGTTTTTCGTCGTCGCCCGCAATTTCCGTCCTCCTGCGGTACTGCAACTCCATCGCGTTATTCCACTCAGCCAACCGCTTAACAAGATCGCTCGCCTCTGCACTCTCTCCGATCGCATCCGGATGCAGAAAATCTCGTTCAAGAGGATCGTTCTTCAGATCATAGATGCTCACCCGCTCTTCAGGGAGATCGAGGATAGCTTTGTACGGAAGGTTCATAACAGATGCCTTATGTCCTACCGACTTCACGTGCAATCCGAGTGGTCTCACCAAAAAGCTTTCTCCTGAAATGACAGGAAGAAGATTGGCGCCGAAACACTGCTCGGGAACGTCAGCTTTCAGTGCACTAAGCAGCGTCGGCATAATATCTATAAGCTGGACAGGTTGTTTCACACGTCTCCCGGCAGGCAGCACCCTCGGCCAATGCATTATCATAGGCACCCGTACGACTTCTTCATAGAGCGTACGACCGTGTTGAATGCCGCCATGGTCGTTGAATTCTTCTCCATGGTCAGAGACGATAAGCGTCAAAAGATTATCTCCAAGCAAGCCCTCATCGGCTGCAGCCGCTGCGAAGCGACGAAATTGATCGTCGGTGAACCGTATCTCGCCGTCATAGAGTGCTTTAACGTGCTCGAGATCGCGGGGGTTTTCAAATACGTATGTGTATTCCTTGCCGACAACCTTGCCCGTTGCATCGCCGGCGTAATCCGGATCGAACATCTCTACGTACCGGCGCGGCGGGACATAGTCAGCATGGGGATCGAAATAGAACAGAAACAGGAACCATGGCTTGCCTTCCGGCACCTTGCGCAAGTGTGCGAGAGCAAGATCGGTGAGTTGGGCTGAGGTAGTAGTCTCGTGCAACGACTTACGCTGCTCGATTCCCATGACGTCAAATACGTTGAGCTGGATGTCAAGCAGTACCGAGTAATCGTCAAAGAGATCAAAACCCCTGTCGAAACCAAGATGGCCCGCGCCACACGGGTTGACGGATACGCCAATCGTCGCATATCCGAGCTTGCGCAGCTCTGTCGCCAGTGTAGTGCAATCTTCCGGCAGGCGATTGCTCATTGAAATGAGCGTATGCATCCTCGGAAGGACGGACGTGAACATCGACATCACCGAGGGCGTCGTCCATGACGAGGTGGAATATGCCCGTTCGAACAGCACGCCTTCGGCGGCCATCTGATCGATGAAGGGAGTGTTATCTCTTTCATAGCTGTAGCACCCGAGGTGATCGTAGCGTAGCGAGTCGATCACCACCAGCATAATGTTCGGCAATTCCTTCTCTTCTGCCTCTTCCCCATAGGCGATGCCGATGGCAACCACGGCGAATGCCCAGCCGACGCCGATTCTATTGAAAATACACCGGATCATAGCCTCTCCAGAAACATTCGCGCCCTTTGGGCAAATTCGCTCTGTGGATACTTTTCGACCAGCTTTGAAAACCACGTCCTGGCTGTCTCGTTTTCGCCTTCAATAACATACGACCAGCCCAGGAGGAAAAGCACGCGGTCAGTTTCCGCACCGTCAGGGTAATTTACCAGCCACTGATCAAGCAATTCCCGCGCTCTGATCTGCTTGCTTTCAGAAAACAATGCCACCGCTTCGAGCAGTTGGAGTGTCCGTCGCACGTCGACGTGTTCGGCAGCGAGATCGATTTTCTCGATCAAGACCCGCACGGCCGGACTGTTCCCGGAGCGGAAGGCGTCCTGTGCAAGCGCGAGCACCATCCAGCCAAGATTAGACCGATGGCACAGCGGTTTGATCTTATCGAAGAGATCGATCTGAAAAGAATCGCCGGTACCCTGTTGCCTGGCGTCTTCTATCAATGCAGCGACTAGTGAACCTATCTGCTCTCTCGAACAGGGAGAAGCAAGCAACGCCAGATGCAATTCATAGCTGTCGGTTGGCTGCTGCAAGCGCCCAGGCACTCGGCGGCGAACATCGGCAGCGAGATCGAGCGTCCACTGCACCTGATCGACTTCGCTCTGCGTTCGCATCTCTATAGCTGAAGAAGATAGCTGCAACGGCCGAACATCCGGTGCCGTATCGACGGTAACGCTACGCGTCTGTGCAACGGGCAGAGCTTCTGTCTTTATCAGGAGGCGTGACTGCGCCGGCAGTGTTTCCTGAAAGACTGTTGCAGCTTCGGCCAATTTTGCATCCGCCGCAAAGCACAAGATAGCGACCGAGCCTGCCTGAGAGAATACCGAGCGAAGAATGCTTTGGCGGATAATCGTTTGCTGTGCTTCGTCCTCGGCGGCCTGAGCGAGCTGCGTGAAACAATCGACAGCTTCAGCCCATAGGCCATCTTCTACGACAACAGCTACGAAAGCGTCGATTGCCTGCGTTATCTCTTCACGATCGGTTTTCTGTTCGATCAGTTGGCATAGAGTCGAACATTCCTCGGCAAGCTGAGCATGAGCAGCACCGCTCACGACACAGAAGCTAATGCACATTGTCAGCATGATATGACGGACCATGGCTATACCTCCCTGCTCAGAATTTCGCCAGCGGATCGGCCAGATCGGCATCGGTGCCGGGCACGCCGTCTTCGCCGAACGGACCGTACTTCTGATAGGCCAAAAATTCGCTTGCCCCGAAGACATGCCCGTGGTACGCCTTCAGCGCAACAACAATATCCCGCGTCACCTCGTTGAGGGAATGAGGATTGAACGCCGTAAGGGAACGAGCCTTCTTGAGTTGTACCAGAGCTTCGGCAGGTTTCAGCAGATATAGATATCCGTAACCGGCATCGCGATGGTTGCGAGCCTCCTGACGCTGTGAGATGAAATCCTTAAGCCACGCAACATGGTCTTGCGGCAAGGTGGGCTGCATGTCCGCCAGGGGGTTGGCCAAGTCGTCCGCACTGCCGGGTACGCCATCCTTGCCGCACGGCCCGTGCGTCTGGAAGTCTATGAAAGCGTTCGCGGCAGAAAGACTCATATCGCGGCTTCGTAATGCCGACGCAACTGCCATCACGGACATGTTCAGAAGCCATTCATCGCGGGCCGCACTGAAGAGCGAATACGCGACGGATATCGATTCGTCCGGCTTGCCGGAGAGCATCAACGCACCGGCGTAACGGATGCCGAAATTGTACGTCTCATGCGAATGCAGATTCTTGGTCAGGGCGGTGTGGAAATCCAGTTCGATCTGCTGCAAAAAGGCGTCATCGAGCACAATGCTCTCGACCGCCTGTTTGAGTGTCTCGCCTTGCGGCACAGCAATGTCGCTCTGCCGCCTGACAAAACCGTCTGCACCAAAGGCATGACCGGTTGCGGCACGCAAACCTACGAGAAGATCGTCAGCAGAGCGGGTAAGGATACCTCTGTCGTAAATGATAAGCATGTACTGCATCGCGAACATCCTCAGGGCTTGCTCAAACAACCCGGCATTCAAATAGCAGTAACCGGCCATCCGGAGGCTGTTGGCATCGAGAGGATCATACAGTTCTTCTGCTTTAGAACGAAGCGCATCTCTCAGAGTGCCATCGATTTTGCCAAGAGTGAAAGTGTCCGGCGGAGCAAGATCGTCATCTGTTCCTTCCGCACCGTCAGGCCCGGCGATGCCATACCGCTGGAAGAGCACGAACTTGTTGGCATTGATGAGGTGTCCGTCGTTGGCGACGATGACTTGAGCTATCGCCTGTACCGCTCGAGTCAGTCGCCAATGGTCTCTTGCCACGCCAAATGCCACCCTGGCACTTCCTAATGCGTTTGCGAGATCCCCTTCGTGCATCGCGTATTCCATCAGCTTCGTGTGCACGTCGAAAGTATCCTGTGAGAGCGGCTCCATCAAAATGAAGCGTCTGGCCAGTTGACGCCCCTCATCGAGACGGCCGAGATGCTCCATCACCTGCATCCGTGCCAACAGCATCCTCGGTTCGTCCGGGAACGTTTCTGCCAGGAAAGCCGCTGTTTGGATAAGGTTATCATTGGCTGCCAGGGCGATCTCTGCTCGGATAACGGCAGGCCACACTCGTCTGGCAGCATCGCCGCGAAATATCTTCAACTCAGAGCGAAGCTCGCCTATGAGTTCGTACTTCATTTGCAGGGCATGCTGACGGTTGTTCATGAAATGCTCGATGGCTTGAGAAACTTGTGAAGTTTGCTCATCGTCGGTGATATCCGCAACCTGCATCAGTCTGTTGAACGCCTCGATCATCTCGTCTGTCCGCTGCCACCTGTCATAGGCGATACAGGCAAAGTGATGGGCGATGATCAACTCGAAGCTTTCTGTGTCCTCGCGGCCGCACACCTGGGCGTAGTACCTGTCGAAGAAAGCCTGATCTTCCATGGCTTTCTCCATCAGCCATAGACTATAGCTTCTTCTCATGTGAATATCTGTAGCGGGCAAGAACTGCAGTGTCTTGTCGATCTCTGCTTGGAGCTGCTCAAAGGTGCCGCCATGGTAGCGAGCAGAATGCGTCCTGATCCTGTAAATCTGCAGGAGCGCTTTCTCGTCACCGTCGTGCTCCCGAATCAGGGTATCGGTTTCAGTGCAAACCCAATCGAAACGCTGCTTTTCTCCCTGGGACTGTATCTGCTGCAGCTTTTGGTTGAGATCGGCTTGGGCGGTGGATACGAACACGACGAGAGCGAGCAGAAATGAAAATACTGGACGTAGATTCCGGGCAGACATATTCCTTCTCCTTCAGAAAACAAAGACACCCTATCCTTGCGCAGGTTGCTCAGCAGCAACTTGCAGAAGTCGCAGTTCTCGAATACCCCGGATGAAGATCAAGGAAGATTGATTGCCCCTAATATAACCGGCTCAGAACTTTGTGTCAAGAAAAAAAACGGCTCTCCTCCGAAAAAGTTGGGTGCCTGATCGGCGAAAATAACTGGACATCGCCCGGCAAATATGCTACTAAAGTGAGTTGCAACAACAACTTAGATAGCATAAGGAGCCGCACGATGTCCGCCTATAGTATACGACCCTACTTTGATTTTGCAAGGATGAAACTCAGCGGCCACACCGCCCACACCGATTTCAAAGGCACCATGATCTACATGGAACCCGACCGTCGAAGCCGCCCCCGCTGCCATGTGTGCGGCCGACCGGGCAGCATACATACCAGCGGCCTACATCGCGCCGTGCGACCTCAGCCTAGAAGCCCAGACGAAAAGCCCCGTTTCCAGAGCCCGAACGAGCCTGGAACACGGCACTGCTCTTTGACACATGCTCTTGTCGCAAGCGGCTGGCAAGACTCATGATGCCATTCTTGATACTGTTGTACGCCACTGTGCGATAAAGACGCCGCACTGTGGCCAAAATAAGCACGAAAGAACTCGCCGCGCTGGCCACAGAGGCGGCCACCAGCGTCAGGTTCGCTACCGCGGCCGCCATCAACAACTGGAACAGCGTCTTTGTCCGACCAAAGTACCGCGATTGGCGCACCCCGAGCTGGCGAAGTCTTGCTATGCGGTGCTCTACTGTCTGGCGTCGCCGCTTAGCCTCTTTGAAGGCTTTGCTCTTTTGATGCCTGCGAGCCGACTTCATTAGTCGTTCTTGTGGATGCAGCGTTATTGATCGTCCGCCGCCGCCCTTGACACATTGGTCACGCAACGGACATTGAGCACATTGTGTCGCAGAGAAAATAAACCGCTTTACTCTATAACTGTTGCCATTTGCTTTTGTTACTGTGACATAGTTGAACTGCCTGGTGGTGGAGCCGCCGGGGCAGGTTACGCGGCTTTCGTCGCGGCTGATTGTGAACTCGCTCTTTGACAGTTTGCCGTTCTCAGGCTCGGCCAGCACCGGGGCCTCAAGCTTGCGTCCTGTTTCATCATATTGGCGGCTGACTTCGCCTGTGCCGTATGCACAGTCGCCGATCGTGTCCGCTGCCTCCATTGCAACGTTGGCTTCGCTCTGTTCCACGACCTCAAGAACCTTCTCGCTGTCGTGTGCATTGCCTGGAAGCTCGTCCACTGCCGTTATCAATTGGCTTTCTGTGTCGACCGCTA
>Ga0210003_1002596_pt1 | contig 15114 bp, 10 predicted proteins | sample LantaG_FD_182804 | JGI IMG/M metagenome (GOLD analysis project Ga0210003, IMG submission 182804) | Deep subsurface microbial communities from Baltic Sea to uncover new lineages of life (NeLLi) - Landsort_02402 metaG (SPAdes) (version 2) | ecosystem: Environmental > Aquatic > Marine > Oceanic >... | reverse complement strand
GCTGAATAAGCTGCCGCCGAAAGGCTCTATAAATGTCCACTCGTCTTTGCTTCCGAAATACCGCGGTGCCGCACCGATCAACTGGGCGATAATTAACGGTGAAATCACCACCGGCATCAGCATAATCACATTGTCCGAAAATATGGATGCCGGCCAAATCCTGGCTCAATCGCAGACCGATATCCCAGCCGATGAAACCGCCGGCCAGTTGCATGACCGACTGGCAAAAATGGCGGCTCCTCTATTGCTAAAGACCATCGAGAAGATCGCCGACGGCTCAGCGGTCTATACCGAGCAGGACCACGATATAGCAACTTGCGCACCGAAGCTGAAAAAATCCGATGGTTTTCTGGACTTCGCCGAGCCTGCGGAGGTTCTGGCGAGGAAGATCCGCGGCTTCTGGCCCTGGCCCGGAGCTTCGGCAAATTACGTTTCACAGAAAACCGGCAAGTCGATACGAGTGACTATCGCAGGAGCCCAGGTTGTCGAGAGTTCAAATCCGGTGAACCTGCCCGCCGGAACACTTGATGAAAACCTTAACGTCATTTGTGGCCAAAGTGCCTTGAAGATTACGCTAATTAAACCGGCCGGCTCGGCGCTGATGGACTTCAAAGACTTCGCCAATGGCCGGCAAACCCAGTCTGGCGATTTGTTCGTAAAAATAGATAAGTAGAATATGGCCGGTGATAAAATCAAATCCGCACGTACTATCGCAATCGAGGTCCTGAACAAATGTGACCCCGTAAGAAATTACGCCGGCACGATATTGGACAGGCTGCTGCATTCCACAGAACGCCTTCCGGCGGAAACCGACCAGAGGCAGCGGGCGACGGATCTTGTTTTTGGTACTCTGAGGAATCGCAGGGCTATCGATACGGTAATCGCAGAGTTCTCCGGGCGGCCCATCGAAAGGATTCAGGCCGGGCTGCTCAACATCATCCGCACCGGGACCTATGAGCTGATCTACTGCCCATCGACCGAGCAGTATGCCATCGTCAACGAGGCGGTCGGCAGCGCCAAAGCTGCGGGCGGTGCTAAACAGGCCGGCTTTGTAAACGCTGTCCTGCGGCAGATCGCGAGGCACATAAGCAATCGCTCATCAGATTTAAAACTTGAAACTAAAAACTTAAAATTCGATGACGCCGAACGCACACTTTTAGCAGACGCTGCGATCGGCTGTCAATTCGACACTTCTTTCCTGCCGGACAGCCAAACCCACCCGGCCGAATATCTCGGTACGGTTTTTTCGCTGCCCGAATGGCTCGTCGACGGCTGGCTTGCCGAGTACGGCGAGGAATCGGCCTTGCGGATTTGCCTGGCATCGAATCGCAGGCCGGGACTCTATATCAGGCCGAACCCGCTCAGAACTACGATTGAAGCTTTGGCGGAAAAAATCACCGACGCTGAGATTGGTTTTGAGATTGCCGGTGATTCGGAAATGATACGAATCAAAAGGCCTCGCGATGTGACGCAGCTTCCCGGCTTTGCCCAGGGTGAGTTCACCGTACAGGACATCACAGCTTCGAAGCCGGTCAGGATGCTGAATAACTTAAAACTTAAAGCTATAAACTTAAAATTTCTCGACCTCTGTGCCGCTCCCGGCACCAAAACGACGCAACTGGCCGAAGCGACCGGAGATGCGGCGAAAATTATCGCCACCGATATCGACAGCAGGCGGCTCGAAATGGTCAAAGAAAATATCGCCAGGCTCGGCATAAAAAGCGTCGATGTTGTGCCGTATGAGCAAGTACCTGGGATTGCTCCCGATGTACATCGGGACCGATTGCTCCCGATGTACATCGGGACCGATTTTCAAATCGTAAACCGAAAATCGAAAATCGAAAATTTGTTCGACTGCATCCTGCTCGATGTCCCGTGCTCGAATACAGGTGTCCTGGCCAAGCGTATCGAGGTCCGTTATCGCGTTACGGCCGAATCGATCGGCAAACTGGCCGGACAGCAGATCGAGCTGCTGAGATACGCCTCAGGCTTAGTTAAACCGGGCGGGAAAATCTGCTACAGCACATGCAGTATTCAAAAAGCGGAAAACAGCGAAATTATCGAAAAATTCCTGGAAGAAAATAAAAACTTCACACTCGAATCGCAGCAGTTAACGCTGCCGGAAGCCGAAGGCCTCGACCACGACGGCGGATACGCCGCAATACTTGAGAAGCTCTAAACTTAAAACTAAAAACTCAAAATTTACAACCATTACCAATCCGGCCCTTCGGCGTCGATTTCCGCGTGGAGTTTAGCGAGAGTCTTGGTCATCACCGCAAGCCGCTCCGTTTGGCTGTCGGCAAGATTATGCTGCTCGGCAATATCTTCTCGCAGGTTATATAGCTCAAACTTCGTCATTTCGTTGTCGGCGAGAATCTTCCAGTCGCCCTGTCGCATCGCCACAGTGAAGGGCTTGCTCAGCGCATCGTTGTATCGCCAGTACAGCGGCACTTTGCGTTTGAGTTTGCCGTCCTGTAAGATCGGCAGAAAGCTGGTGCCGTCGATCGGCCTGTCGGCGGGCACTTCGACGCCGGCCATCTCGCAAAGGCTCGGCAGAATATCCGTTCCGTTGACAGGCTCGTGACATACGGATCCCGGCTTAGTCCTGCCGGGCCAGCGGATAATTCCCGGCACGCGAATCCCGCCTTCGTACATGTGCAGCTTCATCCCTCGCAGCGGTCCCGGCGAGCCGAACGAGCGGTTCGAGCCGCGATAACGATTCAGTGTCTCAGGACCGTTGTCGCTGGTGAACATTACGAACGTCTTGTCTCGCAGCTCCATCTCATCCAGCGTCTTCATCAATCCGCCGAACTGGTGATCCATCTGCGTAACGTTGCCGTAATATATAGCCTCCTTTTTGTCCTCGTACATTTTCATAAATTCCGGCGAGGTTGCAATCGGCTCATGCGGAGCGTGAAACCACACAAAAAGGCAGAACGGTTTCGAGCGGTCCCACTTTGTGCCGAGCCAGTCGATGGCTTCCTGTACGATCAGCTCGGAAGAGTATCCCTCTAATGGGCCGACCCGCTGGCCGTTACGGACGAAATTCTTCGGATTGTGGTGTGTCGGGCCGGCATTGTTTTGCGTGGAGAACCAGTGCTCGAAACCGTGGTTACTCGGCTGGGGCTGCTCGGACGAATTGAATTTACCGTTGCAATGCCACTTGCCCGAGTGGCAGGTTGCGTAACCGCTGTCTCTCAGCAGCGAGGCGACCGTCTTCTCCTCCTTCTTCAGATGCATCGGACTATTGGCGGGGATCCAGTCATATATGCCGCAGCGGTAGGGCGTACGTCCGGTGAGCATCCCCGCCCGGGCCGGCGAGCAGACCGGGGCTGCTGCGTAGCAATCAGTCAGCCTCATACCTTCGACGGCAAGCTTGTCCAGGTTCGGTGTCTTGATATGCGGATGGTCGTAGCAGCTCAGATCCCCGTAACCCAGGTCATCGCATAACACGATTAAAATGTTGGGTCTGCTCCCGGAAATCTCCGGCGCAGATTTTCCGGAGGTAATCGAACATCCGGATAAAGCCATCGAGGCGGCGCTCAAACCCATCATTTTTAGAAAATCACGTCGGTTCGTCAGATCCATTGTCAGCTTCCTTAACATTATTACACCCTGGTATTGGTTTTTACGTATTCTGGACAAGAATAGGATAAACGTAAGAGAAAGTAAAAATAAAAAACCATTTCATTTGCACTCTCAAGGTGCTATATTACAACGATTTAAGGTTTTCAGCAAAAAACTGAAGATTTGCCGCTAAGCGGCTGCACATTTTGTTGTATTTGTCAGTATTAATGAATTTAGAGAGTCATTGATGAGCAAACTTCTTGATCAGATAAATAGTCCTTCGGATGTAAAGCGTCTGTCGGTTCCGGAGCTTAAGGAGCTGTCTGAGGAGATACGTCAGTTTATTCTCGAATCGGTCAGTAAGACTGGCGGTCACCTAGCGAGCAATCTTGGGGTAGTTGAATTGACGCTGGCCCTGCACTGCGTCTTCGATTTTAAGACAGACAAGCTTCTCTGGGATGTCGGTCATCAGTGCTATACGCATAAGATCATTACCGGCAGGAAAGAAAAATTCAGGCGTCTGAGGCATGTTGACGGGCTCAGCGGTTTTCCCAATCCGGCCGAAAGCGAGTATGACCAATTCGCCGTGGGGCACGCGGGCACATCAATCGCCACCGCGATCGGATTGGCCCTGGCCGAGCAGTTAAAAAACTCAAAACCCAAAACTCAGAACTCAAAACTAAAAAGCGATACTCCAAAGGACACATCCCGGCCGAGCAAGATCGTGGCGATAATCGGCGATGCCAGCATCGTTAACGGAACATCTTTCGAGGCTCTTAATAATCTCGGGCTGGTCAAGAGGCAACTGCTCATCGTGCTCAACGATAACTCAATGGCGATCGATGCGACGGTAGGGGCTATGGCGAAATACTTCTCAAGGATCCGGCTGAGCCAGACCTATGAGGGCTTGCGTAAGACCACCAGCAATATCCTGGAACACATGCCGGTTATCGGCAAAAGCGTTGAGGAGACGCTTGAGAGGATTAAGAAAAGTATCAGGATGGTCCTGCCGGCCAGCCAGATGTTCGAGAGCCTGCGTATTCCGTACTTCGGCCCTGTCGCCGGCCACGATATCGGTTCGCTGATAGAATTGTTCGAGGCGATGGGCGAGCTGAATCACCCGGCCATTCTGCACGTTTACACGAGGAAGGGCAAAGGTTTTCGCCCGGCCGAATGGATCCCAAACGCCGAAGATGATGTTTGTGAATCCAATCAGGGACCCAGCAAATTTCATTCGACCGGTCCGTTCAAAATTAACGGTGACAGGGTAGAAAAAGCCGCCGGGCCGAGCGGGAAGAGCTTTACGAGGGCCTTCGGCGATCATCTTACGGAACTTGCCCAGCACGACGATAAGATCGTTGCTATTACATCGGCGATGTGCGACGGTACGGGCCTAATGGATTTCCGCAAAAAGTTTCCCGACCGTTTCTATGATGTGGGGATTGCTGAAAGTGCGGCCGTGGATGTGGCGGCCGGCATGGCCAGGAATGGATTGAAGCCTGTGATCTGTATTTATTCGACCTTCCTGCAGCGAGGTTTCGACCATATATTTCAGGAAGTGTCCCTGCAGAATCTGCCGGTCATTTTCTGTATCGACAGGGCCGGCTTCGTTGGCTCGGATGGACCGACGCATCACGGATTGATGGACATCGGTTTTTTACGAATGATGCCGAATATGGTGCTGACGGCTCCGGCCAATGATATCGAAATGAAGCTGGCTCTGGAATTTGCCCTCAGTGAAGGTAAGCCTGTGGTAATCAGGTATCCGAAAGACATTGTCCCGCCGAAGGAGTTTGTCAAGGCCGCCTGTGCCAAGCCGTTCAAATTGGGCAAGAGCGTGACCGTCAAAAGGTCGAAACGTTCTGCCGTTGCGGTTGTCAGTTACGGCAACGTATTAACGGAAGCATTAAAGGCCGCGTCGCTGCTGGCTGAAGAAAAAATCGCGATTGATGTTATCAATGCTCGGTTTGCCGCCCCCGTCGATGAAAAGATTATCTCGCTGCTGGAGCAGGGAAAAAGTATCGTGACGGTGGAGGACCACGCTGTTGCATGCGGCTTCGGCTCGGCCGTGCTCGAATTGGCCGCCGAGAAGGGCTATTCGACAGAATCCATACGTTTGCTTGGTGCGCCAAGGCGATTCATAGGACATGATACTCGCGATGTACAACTTATGGAAGCCGGCGCAAATGCCGATAAAATAGCAGAGACGGTAAGGAAAATCTTAAAACTTTAAAACTTAAAGGTTAAACCTTAAAAGTAAGCGATGCCGGCGATGAAATCTCTACCTAAATTGGTGATTTTCAGGGACATGAGGAAGCAGGGTGTCAGCGAGGCTATTGAAGAATTCCTCGGCTTTGCTAAGGGTAAAGCGGAAATCGTAGCGAGTTACGGCATCAATGACTTAAAACAAGCCTGCACGACAGATTTGCCGCCCAAAGACGCCAGGATCCTGAACAAATGCGATTATGCCATTGTTTTCGGCGGTGACGGCAGCATTATCTCGACTGCAAGAAACGTCAGTAAGGCATCTTTGCCTGTGATCGGTGTGAATGTCGGCAAGCTTGGTTTCCTGGCGGAATTCAGCGTCGCTGAGCTGAAAGATTTTTTTCCTCGCTTAAAGAAAGGTACGGCCCCGATAGATAAGCGCATGATGCTGAATTGCAGAGTTTTCAGCGATGGTCGGGGCAAAGACCGGGACGAGAAGTTTTGCTCGGCCGCGATTAATGACATTTTTATCACGGCCGGACCGCCCTTTAGAATGATCGAACTTAAAATATTGGTGGATGGTCAATCGCTGGCCGGTTGCGTTACTGATGGTTTGATAATTTCCACACCGACCGGTTCTACGGCCTATAATCTTTCTGCGGGGGGACCAATTCTATCATCTAAAATCGAGGCCGTGGTGATAACCCCCATATGTCCTCACTCGCTGAGCTTCAGACCGATTGTCATAAATGCCGACAGCACAATCGAGGTTTTTGGCGTAAGAGTCAATGATGGGACCACTATCTCTATTGATGGGCAGGTTTCACTGAACCTGACGATTAATGATGTTGTGAGGATCGAGAGGGAAAATAGCGATTTTCTGATTGTGAATAATCCACTTCGAAGCAAATGGGATACGCTTGCTACTAAACTGTCCTGGGCGGAACAACCGAAGTATAAGCAATACCCGAACGTATAGAAACGTCGGGTTTTTGCAGGTTGCCCGATTGGGTCGTTGTGAGGTATTTGCTATTATGAAGTATCGGATTTTCACGATTGCAATAATTTTGATGGCTGTGCTTTGCTGGCCGACAAGCGGGTCGATAGAAAATCCGGGGATCGGCAATCCGGTTGGCCCAAGCACAGTACCTCCGAGCACTTTCCGCAGTTCTTTGGTAAAGAGTCCTTCTCCGATAGATACGAGTGGAAATTTGTTAATTACCGGTAATGTGCGTCGCGGCAGGCACTTCCGCGGCGATGTGCCGTACCGATCGGCTACAAGCTTCGGTTCGAACCTCGGTTCATCGACACTTAGCTCTTTTTTGAGAGATACAGCCGGCTCGGAAGATTTGCAGACGTCTTCCAACAAATACGGAACTCAGCCTTATTATTCTCCGACCGAAACTGTCACGACCATGGCCCCGGGCCGGTCCGAAATTTTCATACCGGAACGTACAATGGCCGGCACCCGTGTGCAGCAGAACACCCGCTCCGAGGGGATCGGCTTATTTGGTTCGGAGTCCATGCAGCAGGAACAGACTTTGTTCGGCCAGGCTGCTACAGCCGCTGATTCAGGTTTGCAGGGACCTGCAACTCAATATAGCCAGTTGGCTCAGTCACGGTTAATGCTGGAGAGCAAATTTCCGACAAATATGTCACTGAGTCAGCGTAATACGGAACGACTGAATCCGGCTCAAATCGGCATACGTCAGCAAGACCAAACGTCGGCGAATGAACTGTTCAAAGAGCAGGTTCAAGACATAAGGGATAGAACGCAGTCCACTGGATGGCCAGGCACGAACTCAACAACGATTCCGAATCTGGAACGCCAGTGGGAAAAGAACGAGTCTATTAAATTCCCGAGTCAAGAGACAAACGTCGAGAATCTCAGACCGCAGTTTGAGATGTTGAAGCCCCCGCAAAATCGGGATGGGAATGGAAATCAATCCGCTTTGACCCATCAGGGGATTTCCGCTTTGGAGCAGTCTATGCCCTTGATGGATTCCACATCGCAGAAGAATCTTTTTTTGCACAAGGACACAAATTGGTCCGCTGCGAGCAGAGAGTTTCAAACGGGTCAGGGGCAAACTGCGGCCGGTACTTTTGGGACACTTGAGAGGGCAGGAGGCGATACTTCCGGAACCGGGCAGGATCGGCAGCAAAGCGACGTTCTTGATCGAATGAAGCAGCAGCTCGAAGATCTGACTAAGTCACTCGATGCGACTGTACAGAGCCGTGATACATATAAGGATGTAAGCACTGAGCCGGTCGCAAAACGCCAGCAGACACCTCTGGGATATCAGCAATACGTGCCTGATTCCCGCCAGGCCGTCGGCCGGGATCGAATTAATTCGAGCGGGATTTTGAACTCGTATACGCCGCAGGGGGCTGGATTCGGCTTCAACAGAGAGGAGCTTGCTCCGGCAGCAGGGGGGGGACTTAATCGAGCCGATGTCGGCGGGCAGACCGGTTTGGAGTTTGAAGGAATACCGAACTCTGAAAATCCTCAAAAAAATAGTTCTCCGTTGGATGAGCTGAATAAACTTTCACAAGCCGACATTTCCGCCGAAGCAAACCAGATTATGGGCCGGTATAAGAGTCTTGATTCTCTGTCGGAGTCCAAGTTTAATCAGCACATGCGCGATGCCGAAGAGCATCTGAAGGCGGGCAGGTACTATCGTGCAGCGAGCAGCTTCTCTCTGGCGTCTGTTTATCAGGCGGACAATCCCCTGGCCCTTGCGGGCAGGGGACATACATTATTTGCCGCCGGTGAATACGTCAGCAGTGCTTTGTTTCTCTCGCGGGCCCTGGCGATTAATCCCGAATATCTGCAGATGAGAGTCGATCTTGTGGCCATGCTTGGTGACGGGAACAAACTCGCCGGCAGGATTGCAGATATTGAGCAATGGCTGGCACGCAGCGGTTCGAGCCAGTTGCAATTTCTGCTTGGCTATGTTTATTACCGAACGGGCCAGGTTCTCCGGGCGAAACAGGCGATCGATGCCGCCTATGAGAAGATGCCGGAGTCAACGGCTGTGCAGGTGATGAAAATCACTATCGACAATATGATGATGCGGCGGTGACAATCGCAGGCTCTTCGCATGTTAATGTGCCTCCGAACTTAGCGTGAGATATCTTTTTCAAGCTGGGCAAGCACGGTTCTGGCTTTTGATATCTTGTTGCCTTCCGGTCCGTTCCATCGAAACTCGGCATTTTGCTGGATCATTCCTTCGATTTTTTTGCAGGCTAAAAGGACGGTGGCGTGATTTTTATTGCCCATTACCCGGCCGATCTCGGATGAGGACATCTTCGTGTGCTTTCTCGTCAGGTACATGCTGAAATGGCGGGCCAAAGCGACAGTCCTGTTTTTCTTGGAAGAGTGTATGCTCGTCGGCGTGATCCCGAAGAAAGTCGCCGTAGCTGATTCGATATCCGATACGTGCACAATCGGATCGCATCTTTCCAGATGTTCGGTTAGAACAGCTTTGGCCATTACGGTTGTGATTTTTTCATTTTTCAGTGACGTAAACGCAATTAATTTCAGCAGGGCACCTTCCAGCTCCCGCACGTTGGTACGCATATTTTCAGCGATGTATCTTATGACACTCTCGGGAACAAGTTTATTAGCGTTTGCTTTCGTATAAGCGTTTTGCGAACCGCCCCGGTGAATATTATTTGCATATTGTCTGCATATCTCGCAGCGAGTCTCCAGGTCGGGAATGTCAATTTTGACGACCATTCCCGAGACAAACCGATTCACCAGCTTTTCGGACAGTTTGTCGATCATCTTCGGATGTGCATCGGAAGCAAGGACCACCTGCTTACCGGCCAGACTGATAGTATTAAATGTATGCAGAAATTCTTCCTGCATCGAAGGCTTACTGGCCAGAAAATGGATATCGTCTATTGCCAGCAAGTCCGTTTGACGCATACGCTGCCTGAAAGTCTCAAGTTTTTTTGTCTTCAGGGCAAGTATAAACTGGTTGGCGAAATCCTCCGCCGAAAGATACAACCAATTTGTCCGGGGTCGCTTCTCACATACTGAATTGCATATCCCCTGCAATAGATGTGTTTTGCCGACACCGTATCCTCCGTGAACAAAAAGCGGATTGAATGGGCTTTGTTGCTCATTGACGATTACTCTGGCGGCGTTATAGGCCAGCTCATTTGACGAACCGACGACAAACGTATCCAGGTTGAGCTTTAGTCTTTTCTTTTGTTGTCCACTCGCGGCGGATCTTTTTGTTCCTCGATCTGTTACGAAAGGGGATTGATGCCGGCCCTTTTTCGCTGTCGTTGAAGAAGTGGCACTCGAACCAACTCTGCGGCCGGAAAGCTCAGGATCGATGGTGAATGTAACTTTTGCGTTCTTGCCGATCGCCGACCGGACAACCTGGCTGATTTCATCGAGAAAATGATTTTCAATCCAGTTTGCGATGAAAAGGTTTGGCACGCCGATTTTCAGGTATCCGCCGGCGAGAGTGAGTTTCGTTGAGTTCTTGAACCAGATGCGATATTTTTGCTGTCCCACTTTATTGGCAAGAGCTTCGTTGATTGCCTGTATTTGGGATTCCGCCTCGCTCCGGCAGGCTCCATCCTTCCGACTCGCACTAAGACTTTCATCCGTGACTGTGCTTTGCATCGTTCAATCCCTGATTCGTAATTTGTTGGTCGTTTTCTATATTATTAAGCAATAAAAGTGCAAATCAAATGTGTTTTGTAAGATTTCTTTTCCACTTATTGGAGGTTGCGGTCTGCATTGACTTTGCGCGCGAAAAAAAAATGTTTTTAACAGGTTTTACACATTGTAAAGTTGGATTGTGGAAAAGTTGTGAATTGGGTTTGTGGCGTGAATTGCCAGTAAACTACCTCTGTATCGAAGAAAATCGAGTAAAGTTGGCTATATCAGTACTGAAAAACAGGATTATCCAACTCACCAGGGTAACCGGTTCAGGCAAATCCTGTTTTAAGGTGTGTCACTGCCGTAACGAGGTCCCGACGGCAGAGTTTGAGGGATATTCCATCTGGTAAGCGGGACATACCATTCAGGACGGTCCGGCTTATCGGGCGAATCGTGCATTTCCCGCCATGCCTCGTCGGTGAGTCGGTTACTCATAGGTTGTTTGAATTCGTAGTAGCTAAGCACCGGGCCTAAAGCAAGGAATGTCTTACCGTCCGGCATCGGGCAGGCGACGATAATCAAATCGACGTTGCCTGTGGCTTCTTCGACAATCTTTTTCTCATACCCGTCTGTGTGTACATCGGCCACGAGGGTTGTCTTTAGGGCGATATCTTCCATTCCTGTGACAATCGAATCGAGAGTGTCCGGCAGCGCCATGATATATACGCGGTCTTCAGTCGAGAGTTCTACATTGGTGAGCTGTTTGGCGACAATGTCGAGTATCGTTAGGAGCAGTTCTTCCAGTTCACTGAATCGTCTTCGTGCTTCCGGCGTAAGTACGTTGAGGCCATCTAAACCACGTGAAGTCATCTGTGTCATTACCAACAGCCGACTCCAGAAAACCGGCACAGGTTCAATATACCCCGGAGGAGGTGGCGGTTGTGTTACTGGTACGCCGCCTCTCGCTGGTGTATAACTCTGCTTAGCATAGAGAATCGTATCGTGTCGCAACTGAGTCCACGAAGCCAGAGCGGCATGAAGCTGACGCCGCTGCCAGGCTTGTGTGCGCATGAAATTCGGATAGCCCTCAGGCAAGTCATCCAGTAGAGCTTTCAGGGTGTAGAGCCATGACCAGTATAGATTACGATTCCATTCCGCCGGACCTAAAACATCGAACTCATCCTTAAGCTCGCCGAACCTCTGCCAGAAATGCAGGTAATCAGTGTCTCCATCATCGACCGATATTTTCAGAGCTTCATGCGAACCGAGCACGGCCATTACGTCCAGACCTCGCACATAGGCCCGGCAGAGACCTCCCCTACTGTTTGCTCCAGCAGTGAATGGTAGGTTCGGCGAGTCACCCAGATAGTCTCCCACTTCCGGAAAAACCAAGTGCTGGAACATGTAGGAATCCGGCACGAAACGCTGGCCCATCATGCGCATGCCCTTGGTCTTGTCCAGCACTTCGTTGAGAGATTCGTCTGTGATCGGAATATCCCATACAATATCGCCCGTACCGCCATAGATTTTTGGTGAAGGCAGCAGGGCCAGTTCCGTCTTGAGGGCAAATTGGTTATTTGCATTCACCAGATCGGTCATTACGAAGCCGGCTCCGAAGACCTGATCCAATGCCCATAAATAATCGTACGGTGTCAGGTCGTCCGCAGTCCCCACATAAAAGGCCGTCACGGTATAGAGACGATCCCATACATCAAGTCCACTTCTTTCACCGATCCGGACATTCTTAAGCGAGTTCGCCAATAAGAAAGCCTGCAGCGTCTGTATCTTAGCGTCGTATTCACTGACCAAAGCTTCTTTATTCTGTCCCCAGTTATCTGAACCTTTGAGTAGAAAGGCCATTCGGCCGTACCACATCATCGTCTTGAAATATCTCTTGAGTTGCTCACTCCTTGTGTAATGGCCCCGCGGCACGTACTGAGAATAGTCTTCCTCATAGATAAAAATTTCGCTCTGTTTGAATCCGGTATGGGCCTCGATTTTAGCCAGTTCACCAGTTACGATGTCATATACCATCTCCGAGATGGTTGCATTGGGATCAATGAGCTTTTGTGCTACAGACAAATATGCAATATTCCGCTCTACGGCTTGCTTTAGATCGCCTTCGAGCTGCTCATAATGCACAAGAGCATCGTTCAGCAGCGCTGCTGTCAGGTCATTGATATCAGGGATAAATTCGCGCTCTTCGATGTCCCTGAGTGTCTCGTCGAACTGAAGGTGATAGAGGTGAAGCAGCGTATCGGTTGTTATAAAAATAGGTATGTTCGAGCCCAATAAGTCCTTATAGCATTCAACGATATTGTCACTCGCCCCGATGGAATCCCACCACGGAAGCCCGTTTTGCCAGACAGCAAAGCCGTTTTGCCGGATAAGTTCCGATATGGAGTCCATTTTGTATTCTGATACTATATTGAAATTGACAATGTCGTCCAGATCCAGCGGCAGCGTATATCCCGGAGCATTAGGCTCGATGTTTGACTCATAGGGTTCGTAGTATTTCCCAAATGTCAAGTCCGGAAGCTCATTGGCTACGGCATCTGTCATCGCTGCGATACAAATGCTCATGCAGAAAACTAATGGAATGATTCTCACTCTCGCTTTCATCTCTTTTTTCCTTTCCTGATCGTTTAGCCGACGATCAATTCTACGTTATTATACTTATTTCCGGCAGGAATTGCAAGCGAAAGCAGGAGCAGTTTTGAAAAGTAAGCAGAAAAAATTAATTAGGGAATTAGCTTATTAATTGACGGCTAATTCCCTAATTATCTAATCGGCTTGTTCGTTCGAGGTCTGTGCCGGTCGCATGTCAGCTCTGGAATGCCGCGGCATTGCGATGGTTCCTGTTCTGGCGAGGCTTTTGATGCCGTACGGCTTGCATACGTTGATGAAGGCCTCGATTTTATCCTCGGGTCCGCTGACTTCGACCATGACGAACTTCTGGCCGATGTCCACGACTTTGCCTCTGAACATTTCGATCAGCGAGAGAATCTCGGAGCGTTTATCCGGCGGCGCGGAAATGGCTATAAGCATCAAATCGCGCGCGACTACCGGCTGGCCGACAAAATCCTGAACCTTAACAACCGGAACAACCTTGGCCAATTGCTTTCGGACCTGCTCGAGGACTCTGTCGTCACCGATAACGACGATGGTCATCCGACTCATCGCAGGGTCCTCGGTTCGGCCGACAACCAACGAATCAATATTGAACGCCCGGGCTGCAAACATACCCGCGACATGGGCCAAAACTCCGGGCTTATTTTCAACTAATGCACTTATTATATGTTTCATATCAGATCAACCTTTCCAATATGTCAAGTCCGCTCATCTCGTCCAGGCTTTTGCCCGCAGGGACCATCGGCCAAACATTTTCTTCGGGTTCGACTTTAAAATCAACCACACAAGGCTGCTTTTCTTTCAGCATTTGCTTGATAGCTTTCGGAACATCGGCCTTTTTCTCCACTGTCATTCCGACCGCACCGAGAGCCTTGGCAAGGGCTTCATACTCAGGATTCTTCAGGTAGGTCTTGGAATACCTCCGCCCATAGAAAAGTTCCTGCCATTGCCGGACCATGCCCATATAGCCGTTGTTCAAAATACAAACCTTAATCGGCAACTCGTGCTCGACCGCCGTGGACAACTCCGTCATTGTCATATTAAAACTGTGGTCACCGTCAATGTCAATGACAGTGGCGTCGGGCTTGGCGATCTGCGCGCCAATAGCGGCTGGCAGGCCGAAGCCCATTGTTCCGAGCCCGCCGGAGCTGATGAACTGCCTGGGCTTTACAAACTTGTAAAACTGGGCGGCCCACATCTGATTCTGGCCAACGCCTGTTGTGACAATTGCCTCGTTTTTCGTCTGACGGCAAATCTCTTCGATGACGTACTGCGGCTTGATCGTCGATGAGTTCTGATCATATCGAAATGGAAACTTTTTCTTCCATTCGGCGATCTTGCCGAACCACTTTTTTCTTTCCTGGTATTCGACTTCCTTGGCCAATGCTTCGATGATGACTTTGGCGTCACCGACGACAGGGATATCGACGCCGACGTTCTTCGATATACTGGCCGGATCGACATCGATGTGGATTATTTTCGCGTTCGGAGCAAAGGTTTCGATCTTACCGGTGACACGGTCATCGAACCTGGCGCCGATAGCAATCAACAGATCGCACTGCTGTACCGCGTAATTGGCATATGCAGAGCCGTGCATGCCGAGCATATCCAGAGATTCGGCTTTTCTCTGATCGTAGCTGCCTAACCCAAGAAGGGTCATTGTTACGGGAAGATGCGCTTTTTCCGCCAATGCGCTGAGTTCTTTGCCGGCATTGGCCGTGATGACACCACCGCCTACATAAAGTACAGGCTGCTTGGATTTATTTATCGCTTTGGCCGCCATCGATATTTGCCGGGCGTGTCCCTTCGTCCGAATCCGATAGCCGGGCAGCTTCATCTCCGCCGGGCCGTCGGTATTGAACTTGGCAACCGCTACGTCAACCGGCAGGTCAATCAGTACCGGGCCGGGCCGGCCCGTCGATGCTATATGAAATGCTTCGCGGATGGTTCGCGCCAGATCTTTAACATCCTTGACGATGCAATTATATTTCGTAACCGGACGGGTAATGCCGGTCGTGTCGGCTTCCTGGAAAGCGTCGTTTCCGATAAGTTCCGTGCGAACCTGGCCCGTCAGGGCGACCATGGGCACC
>Ga0210003_1002595_pt1 | contig 15114 bp, 10 predicted proteins | sample LantaG_FD_182804 | JGI IMG/M metagenome (GOLD analysis project Ga0210003, IMG submission 182804) | Deep subsurface microbial communities from Baltic Sea to uncover new lineages of life (NeLLi) - Landsort_02402 metaG (SPAdes) (version 2) | ecosystem: Environmental > Aquatic > Marine > Oceanic >... | reverse complement strand
CCGATCTCCCCGCTCCCTCCGCCGCACCAGCCGAGGCCCCCCCTGCCTCGCCTCCCCCTCCTCCTCCCCCTCCCCCTCCCCCCGCCCCCCTGGGAAGGTCCACGCCCCGCAGCGCCGAGAAGTCGAGCCCGGGGGGGATCACCGTCATCGCCGGCATCGACCTGCCCGGCCTCGGCCTCGCCGCGAGCACCGCGGCCAGCTTCTGGTTGTAGGCGTGGTAGAGCCCCCACTGGTCGTCGACCTCCTGGCGCGTCGAGGTCAGGACCATGACCGCGGACTCGAGCGCGCGCTCCTCGGCCTCGATCCGCCGGGAGATGCGGTAGCTGGCCTCGACCTCGGCGCGGGTCATGGTCCCGGTGCCCAGGAGGTGCTCGAGCTTGTTGCGGCCGAGGGAGTGGCCTGGGCGATTGATTGGAACAGAGGGAGAGCGTGAGGGGAGGAGGAAAGAGACGCCTCGAAAACTTCACTTGAAAAAAAAAACTCGAGATCCCAAAAGTTGAAGAAAACCAACCTGTGATGACCATGTCGACCCCGAGCGTCGCCGCCATCAGCGCTGCGGCCTCCCCGGCGTCAGCGTAGTGCCCGTGCACGCAGTAGAGCTCGCAGGGCGCGCCTGCGTCTGACAGGGCCGCCAGCGTCGAGCGCACGTGCGCGATGGCGCGGTCGGCGAACTCGCGGACGTGCGGCCACAGGCGCTCCTTGCGCAGGTAGCGCGAGGGCGGGCCGCAGCGCAGGCGCACGATGTAGGCGCCGCCGAGGGAGGCCGCGTTGGCCGCCGCGGCGTCGGGGCCCCCCGCTGCTGGCGCCGTCAGGGTGGTTGCGGAGGCGGTGGGAGCGTTGGCGTCGAAGGAGGGGGCCTTCTTCCCCCCCGGCGAGGCGGGGCTGCCACCGTTGCCGGCCGAGGTTGCCGCCGCCGAGGCCGAGGTCGCCGAAGCTTGCGGGTTCCTCGGCGGCACGAGCACCTCGACGGGCTCGCTGTACTCCGAATCGACCCGAGGGTCCGCGACCAGCCTCGTCAGCAGGTCGACGCGGTGGACGGCCGGGTGGCGGGAGAGTGCCTTGGCCAGCTCGACGACGTACTTGACTTGGCTGTTTTTTTTTTTTCCAGACGAGGGGGAAAATAGGAGGGTGAGGGTTTCTTCGCTCGTTCGTCGGAAAAAAAGCTCGGAGGAAAAAAAAAAGAGTCTCTTACCCCCCCGTGTCCGGGTCGCGGCCGAGCTCCATCCGCTCGCCCCTGACCAGCCCGTGCATCGAGGCGAGCACGATGTAGAGCCCGTCGACGCGGTTGGCGAAGGGGTCCTTGGGCTGCTGCTGCTGCCGGGCCGGGGACGGGGCCTGGAGGCGCACGGAGCGCGGCGCCGCCGTCGCGGCCGCGGCGGCGGCGCCGCCTCCCTCTCCGGTCGGGCTGCCGCTGTAGCCCCCCTGGAGCCACGCCTCCGACGCGCTCATCGCCTCCTCTCCTCCCATTGCTGCTGCTCCTCCGGAAGCGGAAATGCGCACGCGAGGGAGGCTCCGGTCCGGGAGGCGCAGGTCGGCGAGGGCGGCCGCGGCGGCGGCGACCGTGTCTCTGTTCTGGGGGGCCGTCGCCGCCGTTGCCGGAGCGGCTCCGTCGGCGGCGAACGACGAGCGAGCGTCGGCTGACGAGCGCGGCGTCGGCCTCCCGGAGGACAGAGCCGCCGCCGCCGCCGCTCCTCCTCCGACGGCGACCGCGCCTCCGGCCCCCCCGAGCGGCGTCCCCTGGCCCATCGCGGCGGGAGAAAGCAGGTCGTCGTCGTCGAGGTCGGTGTCGGCGAAGTGGCGCGCGGAGGCCGAGGCCGAGGCCGACAGCGACGGCGACGGCGAGGGGGCCGCGGCCGCCCGCGCCGCCGCGGCGGCGCGGGCCCTGGTCGCGGCCTCCTTCTTGCGCTTCAGGTGCCATACGCGCCACGACAGGTGCTCGAGGCGGGCGTCGCGCTCGGATCCCCCGCGGGTGGAGGTCGCCTGCAGGAGAATGGTGGGGGTGAGAGAGAGAGGATATTTGAGAGAGAGCGTTTGAGAGAGAGAACGTTTGAGAGAGAGACCAGAAAAGATGATGAGAGCGGAGAAAAAGAAAAAGAGGATTCGAAAAAATGGGAAAAAGAACAACCAAAAAAAAAAGACTCCTCCTAACTCACCCTCGCCCATGCCCCCTTGATCCCTTCCTCTCCGAGCTGCAGGATCTGGTTGACGTAGTACTTGGCGTACACCGACGCGTCCGCGTCGGCGACGCGGCGGCCGGCTCCGGGCTTGGCCGAAGAGGAAGAAGCCCCGCTGCCGCCGCCGCCCGCGGCTCCTCCTGCGCCCCCCTTGCCCGCAGAGGAGGATTCCGAGGCGGGAGTGCGGCTGTACTCGGAGGAGAGGCCGGTCGAGAGCTGCAAAGGGAAATTGTTGTTGGAGGTGGTTTTGGAGCCGCCGTGTGAGTTGAGTGCGCGAAGAAGAGAAGTTTGAAGACGAGGGAGGCGGAGAAATGAGGCCGAGGTCGTCGTCGCCCTTGAAGCGCCTCCTCTCCTCCCTCTCCGACCAATGCTCTCTCTCTCTCTCTCGACCGCGAGCGACGCAGCGAGCGAGTTTGAGCTAAGAGATCGTTCGCGCTCTCTCTCTCTCTCTTTCTCTCTCCACTGCCGCTTCTCGCTCCACCAAAACCGCCAACCCTCCACCGGAACTCGAGATCCACTGTCGCGAGGCGCAAGATCTCGAGGCAGAGGGGCACGGAAACGCGCGCGCGAGCGACAAATGGGGAGAGATTAGAAAGCAAGGTCGAGAGAAGAAAGCGCCGGAATCGAAATGGTTGTTCTGTGCTCCATCATCAATCTCTCTCTCAGCTACCAACTTACCAGCGCCTCCAGGTACGAGTCGATCCAGGCGTTGCCGCCGGAGACAGACTCCATATTGCACTAGCTGAAAAAAAACAGCAGGAGCAGCAGAAAAAGAAGAGGAAGAGAGCGCTTCTAGAGATGATTGGAGAGTCGGGAAGAAGTCAAGGTCAAGGCTCTCGTCTCCTCCCAACTTTCTCCGAAGCGAACCAAGAGTCGCTCGCTCACTTCACTCGCAAGCCAGGCAGCGGCAGAGGCAGCGGCTCGTCTCGTCGTGAGGGTGGAAAAAAGCAAGCAAGAGGTGAAAGAAGAGGGGAAAAATACAAGGGGCTTGAAAAAAACCGAACTGGCTAACATGAGCACTTGATTTGTGGACGACGAGCAGAGCGCGGGAGGGAAAGGAAGAGAGAATCTCAGAATCGACCCCGACTTCCCGACTCTATATCTTTACAATCGTCACTTCTTCGCCTTCTTCCTCTTCTTCCTCCTCGCCGCCTCCGCCTCTTCTTCCAGCTCCTTCCGCTCGCCGTCGAGGGCCCGCATCACGAACGAATGGAGCACGCCTCCTGCGTTGTTGTTCCCTGCTTCTTCTCCTCCGTCTCCCCCTTTTGCTGTCGACGGCGCCGCCGTCGCCGTCGCGGCCTCGAGCGCGAGAGCGCGCACCAGCGGCGCAAACCTCTTGCTCCCCGCTTCGTCGTCGCCGTCTTCTCTCGCCGTCGCTGCTCCTCCTCTCCTGCGCTTCTTCCGAGAGGCAGAAGCAGCAGCAGCAGCAGCAGCAGCGACGTCTGCCGCTGCCGCGCTCCTCGCAGCCGCGGCCGCGGCGACGCGGAGAACACGCTGCTGCTTGTTGCGAAGACCGCCGTTGCCGTCGCCGCTGCCGCTCACCGCGACGGCGAGCGCCGCCGCCTCGAGCGAGCGCGGGGCCCAGCCCGCGGCCGCCGCCGTCGAGAGCGCCCAGTCGGAGACGAGGGCGTCTTGAGCGTTGGAAGCACCCTCCCCGCGCGCCGCGGCTCCGTCGAGAGCCGCCAGGAGCAGCGGTGCCAGCGGGACTGCGGCCGAGGCAGCTCGGGACGACGACGGAGGAGAGCCCCCCCCTCCGCCGCCGCCGTCGGCGATGGCCCCGGCGACGACGCCGCGGACAAAGGGTGAGGACTCGACGAGCGCCGAGGCCGCGGCCGCCCAGGGGGAGAGCGGCCTGCGGTGCGCCGCAGCTGCTCGTGCGGCCGCCGCCGCCGCAGCCGCGGCGGCCGCCGCGGCGGCGGCGCCGTCGGCGGCGCTCAGAGCCGCCGCCGCCGCCGGAGCCGCCTCGCCGCCGAGGTCGCCGTCGGCGGAGAGCAGGCCGGAGAGCAGCAGCCCCGATCCCCCGATGCCGCTGCTGCTCGCCGCCGCCGCCGCCGCCGCGGCCGTCGCTGCCGCCGCGGCGGTCGCCGCAGCGGCGGCGGCGGCCGCGGCCGCGGGCGGGGGCCTGACCTTGGGTGCCGGCCCCCACGCGCCGTCGCACCTCGCCGCGAGCGCGCGGGCGACGGACAGAGCCGCCGCCCTCGCTCCGCCTCCTCCTTCCCCTTCTTCGCCGCTCCCTCCGCGCGCCTTCCACGCCCCACGAAGCAGCGTGGCCACGCGCCTCTCAAGCGAGGCCACGGTAGAGGTCGATACGGCAAAGGGCAGAGCAGAGAGGGGGAGCGAGACCGCGGCAAGGGGAGGCCCGTCGGTGACGACGCCGGCCGCGGCGGCGCTGGCCGCCGCGGTCGCCTCCGCCGCGGCGACGACCGCCGCGGTGCGGCCTCCTCCTGGAGCGCCACCGCCGCCGCCGTTACCCCACGAGACCCCCCAGTCCGTGGCCCGGATGGCCGAGGCGAAGGGGAAGCCCCCGCCGCCGCCGTCGCCGCCGCCGCCGCCGCCCTCTCTCCCACCGCGAACGCCTCTCCCGCCGCCGCCGGAGGAGTCGCCGTCAAACGGCCCCCTGGCGCTGCCGCCGCCCACCGGCAGCGCGCAGGCGCGGAGCGTCCCGTCGGCTGCGACCGCGGCCGAGGGGCAAAGCCAGATGAGCGAGCGAGCCGCGACCGCCGCCGGCTGGGTGGCACCAGCAGAAGAGGAAGGGGAAGGGGAGGAGGCGCCGCCGCCGGCGTTGCCAAACCCCCGAGCGGCGGAGTGCGCGGCGAGCAGCAGGCCCGAGTCCAGCAGCGCCTCCGAGGCCGCGGCGAAGGCCTGCGGGCTCGAGACGCACAGAGAGAAGAGCGCGGAGGCGGAGAGGGAGGCGGCCTCTGCGAGCGACGAGGAGACAGCCGTCATTTCCTCCCCTCTGGCGTCGCCGCCGCCACCGCCGCCGCCGCCCCTGCCGCGAGCGGCGGCAAAGGCCTCGGCCTCCGCGGCGGCGGCCAGCGCGACGGCCGCGGCGGCTCGCCCGGCCCTCCTCGCGGAGACCGCCGAAGACGAAGACGAGAAGGCCGCGACGCGGGAGAGCAGCGAGGACGTGGCCGCGATGGCGGCCGCGTGCCGTCGCAGCCGGCGGCAAAGGAGCGAGGACGAAGAGGAAGCCTTGTCCTCGCCCCTGTTGTTGTTGTTCTTCGTCTTCCTCTCCCTCCTCCCTTCCCCTTGCTGGCACGCCAACTGCGAAAGAGCCGCCGAGAAGGAGGGGCGTGCCGCCGCGAGCGCCGCCGCGGCAGAGGGCCAGCCCTTGTTGGCGAGGGCGCGAGCCACCTCCGCGGCGAGCGACCCCGGACGAGGAGGAGGTGGCTGCGACGGCGGCGACGAAGACGGCGCCGACGGCGGTGCGGGAGGAGGAAGAAGCATCTCCTCGAGCGCCGCGACGCGCGCCTCTATCCCTCCTTCTGACGACGACGCCGAAACCAGCCAGGCGTGGCCGCTGGAGGCCCAAGCCCGAACCTCCTGGGCGCGGCCCGCGGAGACGGCCGCGGCTGCGACTGTCGCCGCGGAGGAGGCCGCCCCGCCGGAGCGAGACGACGCGAGCGCCTCGAGCACGGAAGCCGTCGGCGGCGGCGGCGACGACGCTCGCTCTGCTCCTGCTCCTCCGGAGGAGGGAGGAGGCAGGATCGCGACGGCGGCGGCGAGGGACAGGGCCCCTCCTCCTCCCCCGCGGCTGCTGCCGCTCCCCGCCGCGCGCGCGAGCGCGGAGAGCGCGCGCGGCGAGCGGGCGAGGCGGGAGAGGAAGCGCACAGAGGAGGAAGAGGGAGAAGAAGGGTTCCTGTTGCTGGCGTCCTCCTTCCCGTCGTCCGCCGAGGCCGCGAGCGCCGGCTGCAGCCTCCCGGAGCCTCGAGCGGCCAGGGCCGCGGCCGCCGTCGTCTCCGCAACCCAGCAAAGGAGCGACTCGACGGCGGCGGCAAGACTTTTGTCATCGCCTCCGCCTCCGCCTCCGACGGCGCTGCTCTCCGTGCTCTCCGAGAGGAGGAGGAGGAGCGCCGTCGCGACGCCGGCTGCCGCCCGCGTCGAGCGGTGGGCGAGAAAGGCGGCGCGGGCCCAGGAGTCGAGGAGATTGATGGGAGGAGGAGGAGGAGGAGGAGGAGGGCCCTCTTGTTCTCCGCCGCGGGCGTCGTCGTTCGACAGCCACGACGCCGGCGGCGGCGCCGCTGCTGCTGCTGCTGTTGCCGCTGCTGTTGCTGTTGCTGCCGAGGAGGAGGCCCTCCTTGCCGCTTCGCGCCCTTCCTTGGAAGACAACCGCTCGACGACGTCCTTCCAGCACGCCTCGACAGTCTCGCGCGAGCAGGCGGCCGCGACGGCGAGGAGCGTCTCGAGCGGGAGGAGAATGGGGGGCGGCGCCGTCTTCTCCGTCGCCGCCGCCTCTGTCGCCGCCTCCGTCGCCGCCTCTGTCGCCGTCGCCCCGAAAAAGTCGACGACGAGCCCGGCCGCCGCGGCGGAGGCGTCCGCGGCAGCTGCGGCGTCGACGATCGAGGCCGCAGAGCGCAGTGCTCTCTCCAGCGACCGTTTGCTGCCGGGCCTGGGGGAGGCGCCGTCCGCTGCTCGCGGCTGCAGCAGCGCCGAAGAAGAGGAGGAGACCGCCCTCGCCGCGGCCGCGGCGGCCTCCCGCGGCCAGCCCCTCGCCAGCGCCGCCAGCGGCCAACACGGTTCCGCTCCTTCTACTTCAGAAGGAGATGAGGCGGCGGAATCCAGCACGGCCTGGCGCGTCGCCGAGTCGAGGCTGGCAGAGAAGTCGGCAGAGCCCAGGAGCGCCGAGGCGAGCGAGCGGAGAGCGGCAGCGGCGGCAGCGACGGAAGATGAGGAAGTTTGGCTTGGTCGTTTGCCGCCGCTGCCGCCGCCGACGATCCTGCCGACGCCAATCGCTGCCATCGCCGCCGCCGCCCCTGTCTCTGCCGAGCCTCGCATCGTCCTCAGGCTCGGAGGAGGACGCAAAGAGGACGCGGCGGCGAGCGCAGAGGCGATGAGGGCGCGCTCGTCCGGGGCCGGAGAGGGGCCTTCGGCGTCGATCGTCATCTTCAGTTGAGAAGTGAAAAAAAAATGTTCTTCTCTCTCTCGTAACTCTTCTTTTTTACACTGCCCACAAGACCACCCGCCCACAAGACCACCCGCCGCCGTCCTTCCACTCCATCTTTTACGGCGGCCAGCCCCCCCACCCCCTGGGCGCCTTGTCCCTCGCCCTCTCCCCCCCCACGTCCGCGGCTTCGGCGTCGGCCCCGAGCCCCACCAGGAGCTCCGCGACGGCGCGGCGGCCGCAGAGGCAGGCGTAGTGCAGCGGCGTCGCGCCGTCGGCGTCGCGGGCGTCGAGGGGCGCGCCGGCCGCGGCGAGCGCGCGGGCGGCGCGGAGGGAGCCCCTGTCTGCCGCCCAGTGGAGGGGGGTCGTCGTGGTGTTCTCGCCGTCGGCGGCGGTCTCTGCCGCTGCTGCTCCCGCCGCCGCCTCTTCGAAAGGGGCCTCTTCCGCTCCCGCCTCCTCCTCCTCCTTCTTCTCCTTCTTCTCCTTCTTCTTCTTTTTCTTGCTCAAGTCCCGGGACAGCGGGTCCTCTCCCTTGGACAGCAGCTCGGCGATGGCGTCGACGTCGTCCGCTGCCGCCGCAACGGACAGAGCGCACTGATTTTTTGGTTTGGTTTTGATTTTGTTTTGTTTTACGTTCAGTCGTGAAGATCTCGGAGCGCCGGAGAGAGATGAAAAATGTAAAGAGGCTAAGAAAAAACCGATCTCTCTCACCATCACCACGCCGTCTTCGTCGTCGTCGCCCCCGTCGTCGTCGATTCCATCACCAGCTAGCCTGTCATCGCCGTCTCCAGGGACGCTGAAAACGGGCCCGAAGCGGGTGCCTCCGCCGCCTCCCGATGCCCCTGTCGTCGCTGCCGCCGCCGAGCCCGGGCCCGCTCCCGCTCCTCCTCCTTCGAGCTCTCCGCTCCCTTCTGCCCCCCCGAACAGGCTCTCCACCAGCTCGACGTATCGCCTCTTGGACTCTTCTTTCTCCGTGCCTGAGGCCGCGGTCCAGGCGTCCCTGTCGGTATTCGCGGTGGTGGTTCAGTTTTTTCCTATGAAGACCAGTTTTTTTCTCCTTCTCTCCCCTTCTCTCTCCTTCTCTTGCTCTCCAATCTCACCACTTGGCCCTCCCCTTTCGGTCCCAGATCGCGGGCCTCGACGCCACGCAATCTCCCTCGAGAGCCTGCTTGTAGAAGCCGTACAGCCTGAGGGCGTCGGCATCGGCTAGCTTCCTCGATGCGGCGAACGAGGCGACTCGGCTTGCGGCCACATCAAACGCCAGATCGAGGGCCTTGTCCCTTTTTCCGCCGCCGTTTTGATCGTTGCAGTCTTCTTCGGAAGTGAACGAGGTCGAAGCAGAGGGCGGGCTGGCGGGCTCAGGTATTGTCGTTTCCATTATTTTGCTCGAGAAAGAGGGAGAGGAGAAAAAGAGAAGGGAGAGGCAGACAGAGTGAAAATGCCAGGCAAAAAAAATCGAAAGGGCCTTCGGAAGGCAAAATTTATTTTTCTCCTCGTCTTCGAGGAGTTTTTTTCCTCGGGAGGACCAAAAAAAAACTCCGCTCTCCCTCTTTTTCCCCACTCCCCCCCCTTCCCCTTCCCCTCCCCGACGGCAATTTTCCCCATCTTTCTCCCGTTCCGCGCCCTCCCTCGACACCCTGCAAATCGTGCTCCGAGCTTCGCGCGTGACGCGTCGACACCTCCCTCAAATGAGAGCCTGCGCGAGACAGGCATGGAGGGGCCGCGACGCCGTCGCCAGGGCCTCCTCCTTCCGGCTCATTAGCGAATTGCCGTCGGCTCTGCCGCCGCCGTCGGCGGCGGCTCGCCCCCTCCCTCCTGCTCCCGCCCCTCTCCTCCGCCCCCCGCAGCCCCTGCGCCTGCACCGCCTCGCCCCGACCGTCGTCGTCCGGGGCAGGAGGCTCAACCCCGACGACCTCTACGGCTCGCGCTCCTCGAAGACGGCCGGGAAGAAGCGCGTGAAGAGGTGGCAGGAGGCCTGCGAGGCGTTCCTGAAGCTGAGCGCCAAGGAGGCGGGCTCGGTGCTGTCGGCGTTCCCCTTCCCGCCGGGCGCCGAGGACGCCGCGGCCAGGGCGCGCGCGCTGCCCCGCAGCAACCAGGCCAGGAAGCGGGAGGTCGGGCTGCTGGCCAAGTTCCTGTCCGACGACGACGGGGTCGACCCCGAGGGCGTCGGCGGCGCCGAGGCGTTTGCCGCCGCGGTCGCGGCCGCCGGCTCGGGCAGGCCCGTCGGCGCGGCGGCGGCGGCCGCGGGCGCGGCCGCCGGGCTGTGGAGGGACCTGCTGCTGCTCGGAGACGCCGGCGGCGGCGGCGAGGGCGGAGGGGGCGGCGAAGGGGACGACGGGAGGGGCGGCGACGCCGCCGCCGCCCCCTCGGCTCCCGCCGACTCGGTGGCGGCAGCGGACCGCGCGACCCTGGAGAAGCTCCTGTTTGGCCTCGCCGCCGCCGCCGGCAGAGGCGGCGGCGGCGGCGGAGACGATTTCGGCGGAGCAGGAGCAGGAGAGCGGGGGCTCGAAGAGGGAGGAGAGCTGAACGGCGACAACGCCCTGCTTCTCCCTGACGCGCAGCAGCTCCGACAGATGATCAGAGCCGCTCGAGCGGAGAGGAAATCGGCGCTGATTGCGGCGAAGGCGAGGGAGGTTGAAGCGGCGGCGGCCCTCGCGGCGGCGGAGGGAGAAGCAAGCGGCGGAGCGACGACGACGACGACGCTCGTTGCGAGTAAGAAAAAGACCGCGGGCGGCGCAACAAAGGCCGTGGCCGGGAAGAAGCTTTTGCGCGCTTTGAGGGCGTTTGCCGAGGTCCACTTCAGGGCGCAGGATGATGATGGTGACGATGATGGTGATGACGACGGTGATGAGGGCGGCGAGAGCGAAGAGGAGGACGAAGACAGCGACGACGATGAGTAGAAACAGAACTTGAAAAACTGCAAACAGAAACATTTTCCTTCCTCTTTACTGTTTTTTTTACATGAGAGACTCTCAGAGCCAAACGTCGCCTCCGCCTTCTGCTGCTGTTGTTGCTGCTGTCGCCGTCGGCGCTGCCGCTGCTCCGTCGGAAGCGGGCTGAGCAGCAGCAGCAGCAGGCGGAGCAGCAGCGGCAGCGGCAGCAGTTCCGCTTCCGGCTCCGCCTCCACCTCTCTCAGCGCCGCTTTCGGGCCTCGCTAGCCACAGCGGCTCCACGGCCACGCTCGCCCCGCTCCCCCGCACGCCTCTGGCCTTGCGCACCTCCTCTTCCAGCGCGGCGGCCCTCGCCCTGTACTTGGCGATGACGACGATGTTCTCGCCGAACGCCGTGCGGAGCTCCCTGCCGCCCCCCGCGGCATCGTCGTCCTCGCCCGCGGCGATGGCGGCCTTCAGCTCGGCGTTGGACTCTTCGAGCTTGGCGGCGCTGCGGAGCACGCGGTCGCGCTCCATCTCGAGCTCCGACAGGAGGCCCGCCGGGTCGCCGTCGCCGTCTCCGCGCAAGAGGGCCTCGCGCCGCTTCTTCTCGGCCGAGGAGGTCGCCGCCGTCGCTGCCGCGACCGTGTCGGCGTCGCTGCTCGCGGCGACGTCGGCTCGGAGCACGGCCAGCTGCTCCTCGAGGGAGGCTTCATCGGATGCGTTCGTTGCCATTATGAATTCTCACCGCTGGAGAGAGGAGCGATCGGAGCGGGGGGGGGGAGAGAGAGAGAGCAAGAGAGAGAGAGCGTGGAGTGCTGATGGGGGATCGATGGAAGCGGGCGATCAAAAGTGACGAGAGCCCATGATGGCATCACTTTTTTGTGCTCGTTTTCCCATTCTTCTTTGCTTCATCCGTCTTTCCTTCTCTTTCTTCCAACAGGAATCATGGACGCCGCCCAGCGCCGCATGGCCTCTCTGGCAGCACATGTTTCGGCCCCTCAGGTGCGTGTGTCGAGCGAGCGAGCGAAAAGGCGTGAGAAGTTGAATGGAGAGGAAAAGAGGCGTCGTCATCGTCGACGACGACGGCTGGCATCAGAAGTTCTCATGCAATCGGCCTTGATTCGGCTTTGGTTCCAGCATACGATTCCCGCATTTTCCTGCCCTATTCACCGCCCTCGACACCAGAAATACATGCATTCTTCGCGTCCACGCAAAAGAGAACGAGAAACAAAAGCATCACCGTTGTTTCTCGAACTCATCGATAATAATCAAACGAAAAAAAACGGAAAAACAGACCGCCGCCGCCCTCGTTGCCACCGCTCCGACCTCTTCTTCTCCGTCCGCCGGTGGCGGCTTCAAGGTCGCGCTCCTGGGCGCCGGAGGAGGTATCGGCCAGCCCCTCGGCCTGCTGCTGAAGCTGTGAGTGCTTGGTGTGTTGTTGGGGAAGAATAGAGAAAGAGAGAAAAAGACTCCGCTCTCACCTCTTCTTCCTCTTCTCATCTCAAAACTCTAACTCGATATCCCAACCTCCTCCTCCTCCACCTAGCTCGCCCGCCGTCTCCCACCTCGCACTCTACGACGTCGTCGGCACCGAGGGCGTCGGCGCGGACCTCGGCCACATAGACACGTGCGCCCGCGTGACCGCCCACACGGGACCGGAGAAGCTCGGTGACGCGCTGTTTGGCGCCGACCTCGTGATCATCCCGGCCGGCGTGCCGCGCAAGCCCGGCATGACCCGCGACGATCTGTTCAACATCAACGCCGGGATCGTCGCAGGCCTGGCCGCCGGGGTGGCGCGCTACTGCCCCAAGGCCTGGGTGAGACAGGGAGAAGAGAGGGGGAGAGAGAGCGGAGTGAGAGAGAAAAGAGAGAAAGAGAGAGAGACAGAGAGAGAGGGGGGGGGGGGGAACTCGTCTTTTCACTCGAAAAACTTTAAAAAAAACTCTGAAAATCTTCATTCAGGTGGCCATCATCTCCAACCCGGTCAACTCGACCGTCCCCATCGCCGCCGAGGTCCTGAGGAGGCACGGCGTCTACGACCCGCGGAAGCTCCTCGGCATCACCACGCTCGACGTTGTCCGGGCGAGGGCCTTTGTCGCGGAGGCCGCCGGCGCCTCGCCCGAGGGGTTCCGCGTGCCCGTCGTCGGCGGCCACGCGGGTGTGACCATCCTGCCCCTCATCTCGCAGGCCGCGACGGCGTGCGGGCGCAGGGTCTCCCCGGGCCTGTCGGAGGAGAAGATCGCGGCCCTGACCGCCCGCATCCAGGACGCCGGGACCGAGGTCGTCACCGCGAAAGCCGGAAAGGGGTCGGCGACGCTCTCCATGGCGTACGCGGCGTTTGAGTTTGCGAAGTCGTGCCTCAGGGCCATGGGCGGGGAGCGGGGCGTCGTCGAGTGCGCTTACGTCGAGTGCCTCGACTCGCCCGTCTCAGGCGCGCCGTTCTTCGCCAGGCCCGTGGTGCTGGGCACGCAGGGCGTCGAGGAGTACCTGCCCCTGGGCCCGCTGTCTGCCTCTGAGAAGCAAGGGTTGGGGAAGCTGGCCGGCGAGCTGCAGAGCTCGATCAAAAAGGGGGTCGAGTTTGCACGCACCTTGAAGTGAGAAGAAGAGAGGGAGAGGGAGAGCGACGAGCGCTAGGAGCCTTCGCTCTCCACTTCTTCTTTTTAGTATTCGTTTTTGTTTAGGAAGCGAGGGGCATCCATGAGGAAGAAAACGAGTTGGCGCGTGTGAATGTAAAAGAGAGAAGAGAAGAACAAGTGCTGAGAGAACTTTTTTTTTTTTTTTTCAAGTTTGAGGTCGAAAAGAGAAATCTTGCAAACACATCCCACCATCGCGCCTCGCGGCTCGTGTTCCGCGCTTTTCTTGCTCTTCCCTGACCGGGATCGAAGCATGATACAAAAAGGCACCACCTCGCTGGGTGCTGCTTTTGGAATCGGTGGGGCAGAGAGTCGCAGGTGCCGTCCCATCGAGCGGTGCCTCGACTACAAAAGTCCAGGCGAAAATCAGACCGCTTGCGCCGAACAAAAGAGAAGGGCACTCTGGAGCGCGTTTCCCAGCGCCCTCGCGCTCTGCCGTCACGCCCATCCCGGGGCCCTCGCGCGGATCCACCCCAAGAAAGCGCAAAAAAAATGAGCTTCCATACCGAGACTCGAACTCGGGTCTCACGGGGCCGCTTTTGGTAGCCGTTGACTAACCAAAGTTCGCCGTTGTGAGAGAGATACGCAGAGAGTCGTCCTTTCGAACTCCCCTCTGCGCCTCTGCTTCACGCGCGACTCTCATTTGAGAGCCGTGTGTGCTAACCACCTACACCATATGGAACCGCTTGTCGCGTTTGCTGTTGAGAAAGGATCATTTCTGGGGTTATATATAAAGTAAGAAGAGGACGTTTGGAGTGGGGGAAGGCGTCGTTGCTGTTCCTCTTTTCGTCTCTTTCTTCTTTGGTTCTCTCTTCGGCCCTGCCCTCCTCACTTGCACCTTCAAGCAGCCCTCTCTCTCGCCTCCCGTTCCCTACGCGCTAGAGATAGAAAGCGCTAGAGATAGAAAGAGAGGGAGTGAGAGAAGAGGAGGTAGAGGTTGAGAGGTTCAGGAAAAGAGAGGAGAGTTATTTCTTTCTTTGCCTTCAATCTACCTTCTACCTCTTTAGGTTTTCCGTCGCCGCCTATCTATATCCAACCACCTCCCCCGCGACGTTTGGTTTTAATTTCTCATCCGGCCGGTGAAAGACCTGGCACCCCCTTTCAAGAAAACACGATTCCTTTCCTCTCTTCTCTCGCCTCCGCCTCTTCCTCTCGATTATCCTTTCCCTCTCGCGTGCTCTCTCTCTCCCGCGTCTCTTTTCCCTCCGCGCGGAGATAACAGACGAAAATGGAATTCCTTGGACAAAGGGTTCGAGTGTTGTGCGGCATTTCTTTGGTCGCTTCTGAGTTTGTTTCATTCGGGTTGTAAATGGGAGGAGGAAAACGCCACTTAAAAAAACACAACGAAAAAAACGTTCGTCACACGGCCGTCGCCGCCACCGCCGGCACGCCGACGCCCGGCGCGCCGCCCCACTTGCCGCCGCCGACGCCGCCGAGCTCCCGAACGGCGGGCTTCGGCCTGTCGTGCTGCTGCTCCGGGATCCTCAAAGGCGCTTTCGCCGGCGACGACGAAAGCGAGAGCGAAGGCGGCGCAGTCGCAGGCTTGAGCGGCGGAGGGGAGGCGCCGCCTCCGGCAGTGGCGAGCTCCAAGCTGCTCCCAAACCCGTTGCTGCTGCTCCCGTTGCCACTGAAGCCGCTGCCGCTGCTGCCTCCCCCTCTCGGCGACGTCGCGACCAGCTTCTCCGCGACCACGTACCCGGACTGCTTGAACCTGCCCCTCGACAGCGCGGCCAGCGCCGAGGTCGCCGCGGCGTGCAGGCTCGGGAAGACCATGAAGAGCCACATGCCGACCACGAGCACGGGGTACTCGGCCGCGCGCCGCAGGCGGCTCGCCCCGGGTCCCCGGCCGGGGAGGCCGAACAGCGCCGGGCGCACGCTCGCCCGCATCGCCTCGTTGAGGATCGCCATCCCGGCAAACCCCAGGGCGCCCGCCGCCCCCAGGTACCCGGCGAGCCTGAAGGCCGCGAGCGCCGAGGCGGAGAGCGGGGCGATGACCCCGAGCTTGGACAGGAGCATCGCCCACGCCCCGGCGATCCCCATGTAGAACGGCGCCGTCGCGGGGAGGGTCTGCGCCTCGGCGAGCTTTAGCAGCAGCACCGCAGTGTGCAGCCTGGGGAGCCGGACGCCGCTCCCCCTGGCGAGGAGGCACTGGTTGAGCGCGTACGAAAAGTCGGCGACCCCCCGCGCGTGCCGCTCGGCCTGCACGGCCCGCGCCCACAGCGTCGAGGCGTAGCCCTCCGCCTGCAGGTTGAGCATGTTGAGCGGCGCGGCGATGGCGCAGAGGCGGACTTTGCCTGTTTGTGTTGTTGCGAGAGGGAGCGGATGGGGGGGGG
>Ga0210003_1002594_pt1 | contig 15121 bp, 20 predicted proteins | sample LantaG_FD_182804 | JGI IMG/M metagenome (GOLD analysis project Ga0210003, IMG submission 182804) | Deep subsurface microbial communities from Baltic Sea to uncover new lineages of life (NeLLi) - Landsort_02402 metaG (SPAdes) (version 2) | ecosystem: Environmental > Aquatic > Marine > Oceanic >... | reverse complement strand
TGTTGCATTAACTGGAGAAGTTTCAAACACTCTGAGAGCGTCAGAAGGAGCATCATATGCCCTAACATGTAGCTCTCCATCAGAAGAAACCAACATAGATTGGCTATAACCATCTTCATCAATACCAGAAACTATAACAGGCTTAATGCCGGTTCCATTTTCTCCATCAAAGACTCTACCTTCAATTTCAGAAGTTGTTTCAACAGAAATAACGGTTGAGGTCATTAAATAGCCATCACTATTAACTAATAGGCTTTGAATATCGCCGGCATCATCAACGCCACCAATTTCAACTGGATAATTATAAGCTGCTCCTCCATCTATTACTGGTCCAAAAGTTGCTGTTGATGTACCTGCAACATTTAAATAACCATCGGTATTAACAGAAATAGATTGAACATTACCAGCTTCGTCAACGCCTCCAATTTCAACAGGGAAACCATCGGCAGGCAAGCCATCGGCAATAATACCTCGAACAGAAATTTCTCCAGTAACAGCGCCTCCACCTCCTGATGAAGTAAGCAAATACCCATCAGCATTGAATGCAAATGGCGCTTTAAGATCTTCTAACCCAAGAAAGCCTTTGAAAAATCCTGCATGCATTAAGCGAGCAAGTTCGTCGGTAGTTAATCCAATTTTCCCCCAATCTGCTGGAGGATTCAAGATGGTTAGCATTCTGCCTTGTATCTTGTGATACAGTTCTCCATTTAATATGGAATCTTTTACGGTAGCAGCGGATTGAGTCGTTAAAAGGTCTACAACGATATTGGGCTGAACAGTTATGCCCAATATGGTTACAGGAAATTTGCTAACGTTTTTTATTCTAAAAGCCATATTTTCATCCTCACAATGTTCAAATAAAATATCTTAATATTCTATGATGTTAAATAATACTTATTGGCAATAATATATGGAACAAAACATTATTTTGTCATATTCAGAAAAAATTCCTTCATTAGCGCCAAGATTAATTTATTTTGTTATGTAGTAAAAATTTGCTTCAAAGTCATCGCCGGCAATGTTTTGGTTATCAGTAGAGTCAACTACTTTGCATCCGTTATCATTGATGATTTTGAATATTTCATTTTTGGGAACGGAGAATATAAGAGTAAGGGGGACGCCTTCTTCTTTCCCTTTGGTTATGGCTTTTTCTCTTATTTGTTTATAATCATTTGGTTCTTCAAAGGGAATTTCAAAGCTTGCCAAGCCTCCTTTTTTCAGGATTCTTGTAAAGTCTTTGACATATTTTTTTATTTGTTCTGGGGGGATATGTTCAAGTGTCAATCTGGTCATTATCAAATCGACGCTATTATTTTTGATTGAGGCTAGGCTATTAGCTGCGATGTATTCGATATTATCAATATTTTTTTTATCAGCTCTTTCTTTGGCAAGTTCGATCATTTTTTCCGAGATATCAAAACCGATGACCTTATCAAAATCTTTTGCTAGAACCTCGGTAAATCTGCCGGGTCCGCATCCAAAGTCCAGTGCTAGTTTTTTAGATTTGAGCAACCCGAATTCTTTGGCTTTTTTCAAGACATCTTTAACATGAACTGCGCCGGAATTATAAAATTCCTTTTCGGTCCATTTGCCTTTTTTATCGGGGTCTCTGAGGGAGTAATAAAAGGGATCTATTTCAGCATACTGATCCCAGTCTTGCTTCATATCTTGTGTAGTATATTTTGTAGCTAGTTTATGAAACATGTCCACGACTAGCGAAAATTTTCGCAAGTTCATAAACTTATGTTGAAATATTGATTATCGGGCGCGGGTGGGATTGATTTTGTAAATTGGTCTTTTCATATTTTCAGCATAACAAATACAATTGTATGTTCCGCCTTTGGGAAATTCATTAAAGATTGCGATCATTGCATCGGAATGATCAACAATCCATTCATTTCGAATTTGCATTTTGTCAGGGGCATAGCCACCTTCGGAGACAACAACAACCTCATCAGCCTTTTTCAAAAATGCTCTATATTCTTTTTGAACGAAGGCGGGCCATTTCGATTCTTGCCCGGCAAAGGGAACGGCTGCTATAAATGGTATTCCCAATTCTATGGCAACTTTGACAGCTAAGGTGTCGGCACCTATTGCCATGCCTGAAATGATTTTGTCGACCCCTTGAAAATTTTTGGTGAGCGTTTTCTTTATTTGTTTTTCAACATAATCATATGTTGGATTGGGAATTTTATATCCTCCCAATTTTCTGTGACCAGTAAAGCCTACGATCATACTACACCAGGAAGACATAATTGCTTAGGAGCATACGCTTCGGTTTCATCAATTATCTTGCCTAAAGATTTTTTGATCAAAGGCTCCAGCCTGCTCATAGTATATTCTTTATCAGCTTCATCAAACCTATGAAGAACAACCTCTGTTGCAACAACATCAGATTTGTGAAAATATGTAGGAGGACGTTCGCTTGCTGTTACGTTGAGTGTAACATTTACTAACAACTTCATATCTTGTCTTTCTTTATAGCTCCGATTTTATTCGTTTGATACTTCTTTAGGAATAGTAAATTCTTTGTTTATTATTGCTGGTGGATTGGCTAGCAACCCTTTATGAGTTATTGTGGTTCCAACAAGGCGTGTTTGGTTTCCTATAGAATTTAGTTCTTTATTTAAACCATTTTTTATAATTTCTTTCATTTGCTCTGTAAAAGCATTCATTTTGGATTGAAAATATGGAGACACATTTATATTTTGACCGCTTTTAATTGGGCTAGGAGAAGGGATAACATTAACAGTGGGCGCACCAATAGCAACTTCACTCACAACCCATTGACCATTTTCATTTTTTGCTGCAGTAAAATTTACACTATTATTCATTGCAGCTTTTTTTACATTTATCTTTAAACTTTGATTAGGGTCTAATGGAACCTTTCCAGCACTAATGGCATCAAAAATCTCGTCAGCAACATCGTTAAACGCGTTTTCAAGAATTGGAAATATAACCTTTTGCATAGAGCCTTCTACAACAGCATTTAAAATTGCATTTACCACACCAGTATTTGCAACTTCTTGTGCGTATTTATAAAACACATCAATTAATCCGCTAAGTTTATTAATTTCTTTTTTAGTAATCATATTTCATTCTCCACCAAACATTCATAAATATTATTATAATTTATTTACCATTTCTTTTAATTCAGCTTTATCCATCTCAACCGAAACCATTGTAACATTTACAGAGTCAAGAGCATCTCTAGCACACAATGTAATTATAGCCTTGCCATTCTTTTCTTCAATCTCTATATATGACTGATCGTCTTCAAATACTTTTTTCATTTCACAATCCCCATTTTCTTGAAAAGATTTTCAACAAATTGCATGTTGTAACTTTCATTAAAGCCAGCATCTTTGCACTCGATATACTTTTTCAAATTTGCAATTTCGGTTCTGCTCAATGTAACTGAATGCAATGTATGCTCTTCAAACAATTCGAATGTTCGAGGCCAAAAAGCTTTTACAATTTCAGCAATAATATTGGCAAATTGTCTAGTTTCCCATTGAGCATGAGGATGCATTCTTAGCCCCAAAAAATGAAGCCAATTTCTCAAATCTGTTTTAGCTCTAATTTTTGAATAACGAGAAACTGGACAATTCAATCTTGCAATTTCTCTTGAAAGCTTATTATCTTTTATTGAATGCTCATAAAAACTATAAACATCTTCTTGCTGTTCTTTCATCTTGTCAAGAAACTCACTCCTAACGCTTAATGGAAGTAATTCTTCGGAAGAAGCTTGTTTGTTGCTTTTGCTTTGAGCAGTTAATCTGCTTGATTCGGGCAGATAATGTGCATTGGGCATCTTTGTATAACGAGAACTCATCTCATTAAATGAAAAGGTTCTATGCCGCATAATTTGCCTGAAAACAAGAATTGGAGCCTGAATTTCAACTTGCAATTCGCCGCCACATTCAAACGGAGTTAAATGTTTGTTTTCATAAAGATACTTAAGCAATTTTGCATCTGTATCCCAGCCTTTGAATCCTTTGTTGGTGCTCATTCGAGCAGCTTCAATAACAGCTTCATCTGAACCCATTTGATCAATGAACTTTACATATCCATGATCAAGAACTTTGATTTCGTAACCTTTTTCCATATCATATATCCGTGATGTGCGTAACTTTATTATTTTCGCCTATGAAAATAGTATTCTCATAGTGAACGCTTGTTTCTTTTGTGTAAACCGTCCAACCATCATCTTTAATATTTGTAGTTGCAGGACCAAAAGTTAACATTGGCTCTATACAAATTACAGTTCCAGGAGAATATAAAATTGGGCCTTTCCCACGTTCTCCTACATTATAAACAAAAGGATGAGCATGCGGCTTATTTTTTTCAATACCGTGGCCTCCATAATCAGAAATCACATTAGCTCCAATTTTTTTAGCTTCTCTACTTATAGCATATCCAATGTCTCCCAATCTGGGAGTATCAGTTGCTTCAATGGCTCTTACAGCTGCATGAAAACAATTTTCACATGTTTTAATCAACAATTCAAGTTCAAAAGAAATATAGCCAACAAATACTGTTCGAGCCATATCTGCAATTGCGCCTTTAAAAGTAACTCCAGCATCAACCGTAACAATATCACCACCGCTTATTCGCCTTTCTTCGCTTGGAATTCCGTGAACAACTTCTTCATTTAAAGAAATAACGGTTGCACACGGAAAGCCCATAAAGCCCTTGAATGTTGGTGTGCATCCCTCATGATCACAAATTACTTCTTCACAAATATCATCAATTTCTTTTGTTGACATTCCAACCGAAAGACTTGAAACAGCTTCTTTAATGGCTCTTGATAAAACCATTCCAGCATGAAGTTGATTTTCTAACCATTCTTCATCTTTTAAAGAATAAATATGATGCATATAATTCATATTATTTATGCTTTTTTACCACCATGTCTCCATGGACGCGTTTTATTATATTCATTTTTGATGGTTACAGCCCTATCCATATCAAGTCCAAGTTGCTGTCCATATTCTAATGTTCTAATTATAATATCAGAAAGCTCTTCTTCTGCGCAAGTTAACTCAATTGATTTATCACATTTTTTATCTAGCGTATCTTTTCGATAAGCTTCCCAAAATTCTGATATTTCACCATGAAGATTAGCTACAAATGCAGAAATGTCATTATTAGCCCCATCTGGACCTTCATCATGAAAACCATGATCAGCTGAAACCTGCCAAAATTCTTTAGCTAATTCATTTAATGATTTGTTTGTCATCTATAAACTCCCGATAGAGTTTGCAAATCTTTTAATTCTAACATAGAAATAATTTTTATTAATTGTTTATCAATCATTTTTACTTTTTCCTGAAGCATATGATAAGTATCCTTATCAATCTTAGGAACGCCATACATTGTTACGCAATAAGTTTTCAACTCAATCAAGTTTGCTACAGCTTGAAGGTCTGCTTTATCCATCTTGATCCTCTTCTGTTTCTGCAACTACAATTGTTCCATCAAGTGTTATTTGATCTTTATCATTTAAATGATACTTTTTAAAAAGTCCCGCAACAAAAAGTCGCATTTGAGTTTCTCTAAGCTCAACTTCTTGTTTTGACTTATCAATTCGTGTTTTATGTAATTCGATTAAAACCGAATCTTCTTGTGAAATTTTGCCATCACTCATATGTCTTTCCCTTCGATGTGTTTAATTTGAATTTTTTACTGCAACTCGACAAAAGTTACAGAATTGAAGATGCTTCTGTTGCCAACTCGCTTCTCTCACCTTTGACTAAAGTTATATGTCCTGATAAATGAGAGTTTTTGAATTTTTCTATTACATACGTCAAACCATTGTCCATGGAATCAAGATAATGATTATCAATTTGACTTTGATCTCCGATTATTATTATTTTTGAACCAAATCCTACCCTTGTAATAATGGTTTTTATTTCATGCTTTGAAACATTTTGTCCTTCTTCAAGTACAATAATGGAATCATTCAAAGAGCGTCCTCTAATATAAGATAAAGCTTCCATTGATATTCTATCTTTATACAAATGCATAAAACTTTCATAATTTTTCCCACTCAAAAAAGAAATTGAATCTTTTATTGATCCCATCCAAGGATCTAATTTTTCTTGAAGCGTATTATGAGTAACGATATAATCATTTGTAATATATAAGTGTTCTGAATCTTCTATTAATATACACTGTACTTCTTTTTTTCCAATATATTCAATAGATTTTATTTTTTGCTTATGCATTGTCTTGCAAATATGTTTAGACGCCTTTCTTTTAATATAGAAAGGGTTTAGTTTTTGAGGCATAGAAATAGTTACTTCATATGATGGAAAATTAAACTTTACCTTTTTATCATTTATTACGCCACCATATCCTTGTCTTTGTCTAGAACGCGTAACGGCTCTTCCTCCAAGTGAACGAACAATTTCAGCAACATCTTCAGCAAGTGTTTTTGAAGAACTATAAAAAACAGCACACCCTTTTTTTCCTATGGTTCCATCAGAATCCATTAATCCACGCAATATTTCAAGTCTTATTTCAATAGAATTATATTTATACAAATCAGGCACAAATTTATTTTGTGCTTTTTTCTTATACAACCCTAATTTATAAATAATATTTTTAATAGGATGACACCATTTTTCATCTTTATCTACAAACATATAATTGTACCCATTTATAGAAAGATTTTTTTTACATCTATTTTTTAAAGTACCTGTAAATATATTTAATTTTTTTGCTGCTATTCCAATAGATTCATATTGCTTATATGTGCCTGTTTTTTCACACGTTATTTTAACATAAGGAGTATATTTTCCCTTATAGTTATATAAATTACATCTTATATGATGCGTAATATTATTTTTATTTTTTATAAGTTCACAATTGAAATCAGCTAATTCGGCATTTACTTTTGCTATCAGTTCACAATCTTTGTTAGAAATGGACACGTTATATCCGCAAGATCCATCGCCTATTATGACACCAAGCGTATATGGTGCTAATGAAACTTCTTTTTCTTCAAACTTGATAATATCATTTTTTGGTAATATATGATTTGGTTTTTCGTTTTTATTTAAAGAATTTAATATATCTTTAGTTGTTTTAACTGACCATGTTTTATCTACATTTGTAAAACCACTTGTTTTAGTGTACCACAAATGATCCAAACAACATTCTGTACTAGCTCCTTCAGTTGTTGTCACTTTATATACTTCTTTTTTACCCTTTGGAAAAACATTTATTACTCTAGTAGGTTTGCCATTTTTAGCTATCACTAAAGAATTTGGTTTAATATTACCCATCACTGTCCAGCCATTTGGGGTTAATATTTTAGCATCCAAAGGTTGAGGTCCTGGAATATACCCTAATTCTTTTCCCATTGAAATTATAGAACGATAAAATTGAACATTTGAATATTTTTTTGTTTCAATAACCTGTTCCAAAACAGCACTAACTGTGAGTAAAGTTTTACCCGTTCCAGCCGGCCCACTCAAGGTTACCAAGGGAACTGTTGGGTCCAGCAATAAATCCAAAGCATATGCTTGTTCTTGGTTTCTCGACTTGAGGCCCCAAACCTTATCAGGCACGCGTATTGGTAACATATATCCATCACCAAGTTTTGTGCAATGTTTTCTCATAATTGAGGACTGACCATTATGAAGAAGCTTTACGCATTCATTAGGAAATAATTCATCAAAGAATTGAATATCTTTAGCTTGAATTGGTTTTGTCGGGTCAATGACAATATCGTCATAATCATGCAAATCGATCACGCTATGACCAGTATACAATTCATTGATTGAAACTTTATCTGCTCTATAATCTTGAGTTTTAATTCCAAAAGCACGAGCACGCAATCGCATGTTAATGTCTTTTGAAACTAAAATAGAATCTTTATGAAAATCTGCACAAGAAAGGATATGATCATCTTCTTTTCCTGCAGAAAACTTCTCACTTGATCTTTTTATAATGTCAATAACAATAAAAGTATTATTACCGATATTTACACCATTTCGAATGTCAATATTTGAATCAGCAGTAATGCTATCTAAATACCTAATTGCAGTTCTTGCTTGGACTCCTGCATTATCCGCTCGGCTTTTAATATGATCTAATTCTTCCAAAACAGAAACAGGTATGATTATAGTGTTGTCCTTAAAATTAGCGAAACACTTTGAATCGTGAACAAAAACGGACGTATCCAAAACATATGTTTTATGAGTCATTTTCCTCCATATTGTCTGCATTGTTTAAAATGTCTTTATAATTTAAATGCATTTCGTAGTAAAATCTATATCGATGGTCTTTTTCTTTTGGGTCCTCTATCATCTTATATGTCGGCCTAATCCATTGAGCGACCAAATCATTATTAAAATAAATTAAAAGACCATCATCAGAATCATTAATGACGTCTATTTCCCAATGCCTTAGAAGAGATCTCATATCACGCAAGTTTTCCATAGAGGGGCTTTCTGGCCAATCATCCAATGGAACACCAATTTGTTCAAGAATTGAACGAAGCCATTTGACTTTTTCCTCATACTCGATCTCTCTCGCCTCATGGCGATTAACCAAAAGTACCGTCATTCTTACTTTCTATATTAAAATATCATATAATACCTAACCTTGCTACTTTATTATATATTATTGCTAATATTTAAGAACACTTACCATCACCGCAATCTGCACATATAAAACAACCATTCTCATGCTTAATATTTGCCGAACCGCAACTTGGGCATTTTGAAGCACTATGACCATTCTTTACATAATTCTTTAAAACTTTCGCAATATTAATTGGAATTGAATAAACATATTGATTTTGAATTTTTTCAAATTGTTCAACGATAAACTCAAGAGGGATTTGATGACGCAACATCATTGAAGTGCAACGTGTTGCTAGTTCAAGCATTAAAACATCTTTCATGTCTTTATCATTTGGAGATTCATTAATAAATAATTCATATGGAATATTTGTATCTTTAAAGAAGTTAATTGTATAATAACAATTAACAGGGCCTTTGCCAGTATCCGTTCGAATTCTAAATGTTTCACCTTGCAATTTTGCAGGTCGTTTCAAGGAAACGCCAGTCTTGACCTCTTCGTTACCAAAAGAATCTCCATCAAGACTTGCAATGTATTCTTCTTCAGAAAGAAGCACACCTTCTCTACTTCCCTCACGATAAACTGTAATGCCTTTGCAGCCACTCTTCCAAGCCGTCATATAAACTTTGCTAACGTCTTGTTCCGTTGCAGACTTTGGTAAGTTTACTGTAGAACTAATTGAATTATCAATATATTTTTGAATAACAGCTTGAACTTTTACTCTTTCTTCTGGTTTTATTTGAGAACTATCTACGACATAATCTGGAATTTCTTTTTCTTTATCTAAAAAAAGACTCTTTAGCAATGGATGATAAATCTTATATTCAGTTGAAAAAATAGCATCATCATCTTTTATTTTTCTAATATAGTAACACCTAAAAATTGGCTCAATTCCACTGCTTGTTTGCGCAATGATTGAGCCTGTTCCAACGGGAGCGCAGGTTAAAAGCATTCCATTACGAATACCGTTTGACTTAATTTTATCTTTAATTTTTAAAGGCATGTTTTGAGCAAATTTGCTCTGAAAAAATCCTTCTGATTCAAACCAGGGGAATGCGCCCTTCTCAACAGCCAAATCACAAGATTGGTCATAAGCCGTGTCTCTAAAAACAGGCATAACCTTATTATCTAAAAATTCAATACATTCATCAGAACCATATTGAATTCCAAGCAAAATTAAAGCATCACCTAACCCGGTAATGCCTAACCCAATTCTTCTTTCATTTAAAGCAACTTCGTTTTGTTCCTTGAGAGGATGCCGCCCATCATTTAATGTAACAACATTATCAAGAAACCTAACGGCTAACCTAACAGATTTTTCAAAATCTTCATAATCAAAAATATGTACACCACTTTTTGATTTTATAAATTTGGAAAGGTTCATATGACCCAAAAGACAATTTCCAAAGGCTCCAAGAGGAAGTTCTGAGCAGGGATTTGTAGACAAAAGTGGGTTGATGTATTCAAGATTATTATTTTCAACCATACGATCCCAGAAAATTAATCCAGGTTCAGCAGATTCCCATGCTGTTTTTACAATTTTATTCCAAAGCTCTTTAGCCTTGATGGTTCGATAAACCTTTCCACCCCAACGTAAATCAAAATCCAAATCCTCATTGACAGCTTCCATGAATTCATCTGTAAGTTTTATGCTAATATTTGAATGTTGTACTTTTCTCGTAGATTCAATATGTTTATTAATTGCATTAACTAAAACTCGATGTTTTGGAAGAAGCTTTGCAAGTTTGATTAATTTTTCTCTAATAGTTTTAATTTCATTTTTTACAGATACAAACTCTTCAATATCCGGATGAGAAACATCAATAGTTTGCATGTTGGCGCCACGACGATTGTTTTGCCTAACAGTGTTAGTGCTGCCAGAAAATAAATCCATAAAACCAATAGGGCCACAACTTTCACCGCCTGTCCCTAATATAGGCGAATCCTTGGGTCGTAAAATGCTTAGGTCGTGTCCACAGCCCCCACCAGACTTATAAGTCTTAGCTTCATTGAAAAGACATTCATAAATTGATTCCAACGAATCATTTTTAATTGGAAGAACATAACAATTAGAAAAGCTAACTTTAATTTCACCCCTTCCCAAGCCGTAATTAATTCTTCCTCCTGGAATAAATTTAAAATCTGCTAGCAATCCAAAATATTTGGACGCCCATTCTTGTTGTTGGTCTTCTTTTTCCGCTTGAGCATTTCCCCAAGCAAGTCTTGTCCACATGTCAAAAAGACAATCTTCTCCAGGTTCATCACTATTGTTTGATATTTCAAGATATTTTTTAAACAAAATATCTTTTGATATGCGACTGTTATCATCATTTCCATAATATAACTCTACATCATGAAATCTTTTTTCATCATACTGTTTTGTAATCGTTTCAACCAACTGAACATCTAGCTTAGTAACCATATATCTCTCCTGAATAGGTAATAGTTAAAAGTCACATTATTGAAGGACCAAAATAAAAAACATTAATTTGAATTGGGAGAAAAATTATAACTGCTTGATTTTAGTATTCGTATTGTCGATAACTTTTTTCACCCTAGCACGAGATATGCCAGTTTTGTCAGATATAAAAGAGATATTCTTTTTCTTCAAATTCGACATCACAAAATTACCTTTAATTATTTTAATGCCATAAAATAAACAAATAATTTTTTTATGATCAATTGGAAGTTCAAGAATGGTTTCTTTGATTTTTCTTGAACGCTCCATACTTTCAAATTCTTGCGCCGGATCATTGTCATCATTTTGAGACATTTTGGCATTATAATCAACACGAATCGGAGGAGTATCTTTAGCAATCTCCATAGGAACATTTATAACATCAAACTTATTAGCGGCTCGTTTAACTCTTGTTTTTACATACATATTAGCTAAACGATAAAAATTATTGCTTCTCGTCATATCAAACTTTTCAAGAGCGATAATTAAACCAAGATTTCCTTCTTGAAGCAAGTCTTCGTAATTTGGAAAACGCATATACCTTTTTACATGAATTTGAGGTATATATGAAAATCGCTCATATAAAAAAGCAAAATGCTTTTCATATTGAATTTTTGCAGAAACCTCCCCACTCTTTGCTTCCTCCTTCAGGTCCATAAGCTTTCGAAGTACAATGTAGGTTTCTTTGTTTTCTTTATTCTTAAATTTAATATCGTCTAGCATAGTTTCCTTATCTCACCAAGACATAACTGTAACTTTATTTCTTACTCGACTGAAAATCTGATTCCCAAATTGAAATCACATTATATCCTAACTTTATTAATTCTTTTTCTCTGTTAATGGTTTGTTGATAAAGATCAGTAAATAAAATTTTATTATGTTTATTAATCATATTACAAGAATATACATTTAAATTTCCATGCCAATAATCTCCATAAAATTCATAAATAGTTTTGTCTACTAACGCATCTACATTGTATCTTTTATTACCATTATAAATGGCAACATTTCTTTGATGTTTTGGAATGTCTAAAGAATCTAACCATTTTGTTTCTTTATCAGAAATACATTTATAACAATTTGGACATCCACATTTAGCAAGCAAATGCGAACTTGCATTTTGAAAAAACGATCCATGTTTTGGACAAATTATTTCTATTTTTTTAGCCATAATTGTATATTTAGTTTTAGAATAATCATATTTATTATTATGAACAGCTTTAGCTCTTGCAATAAAATCTTCTGGTTTTATTCTGGACATCTCAAGAGAACAATCAGGACAACCCATTTTATTAATAATATGAATATGATTCGAAGGTATTTGCCAAAAAGATCCATGCTTAGAACATAGTATCTCAATCTTATCAAACATTCTAGTAAAATTAACCTTAGAATAATCATATTTATAATTATGAATATCGTTTGCTTTTTCTACAAAGTATTGTAAGTTTCTTCTGGCGGATCTGCTGCATTTTGGACAGCCTTGCTTTGCGTTTATATGTTTATCTGGCAGCTGTTCAAAAACACCATGTATAGAACAAACTATTTTTATCTTACATTTTCTTACGTTTTTTATTTCTTTTACTAATTCATACGAATACTTATCACCATGAATTTGTTTGGCTAATTCTAAAAATGAAACAACATTATGTTTCACACCCTTACAAGCTAAGCAGCCTCTTTTATAACACAAATGAGCACCGGGTTTTATCTTAAATTCACCATGTTTTTTACATATTAAAATAACTCTAGCTATACTGTTGATATATTTAACTTTACTATAATTATATATATTACCAAATATAGCTTTTGATTTTTGAATAAATTCTTCTTGTGTTTGTTTTTTCATTATATTTTAAATAACAACAAACATTTAATCTTTAATTTTTAATCTTTAATCTTCTTTATTTCTCGCAACGCTTCATTGCGCTCAGATTTATTTTTATCCATTCGAGATTGTATTTGTTGATATTTATCTTCTCCTAAAAGATTTGCATACATGGATGTTGAATTATGCATCTCTTTCTTCATTTTTCTAACATCTTCTTTATTTTTTGCTTTCAATTCATGACCATAAAGAGTTACCATCCCTTTACCTGACCCACCAGATATTAATCTCTTGGCAGATTCTTTTCCACACTCAGGACAAATCTTAATCGGCTCATCAGTAATACTATGAAAGTCTTCCCACTCATGTCCGCACTCTTTACAAATATACTCGTATGTCGGCATCTTAATCTCCTTTTTCCAATTCATATCCTAATTCAACAAGTTTTTCATCAACTTGTTTTCTTGCTATTTCTCTATCTGAATTATACCCAGAATAAGTCACCATGTCCGCCGTGCCGCGCCCGCCTGGGAACGCAACAACGAGGTCCGCGCCCGCGTCCAGCATCGTTTCTAATATTTGGATATTTTAAACTATCTTGCCATTTATTTAGTTTCATTATTCTGTTCCTTCTTTATAGCACTTATCGCACCACCAGTAGCTCCAACAAAAATGCAAAAACCCTAACGAGAAAGAGCAATGAGGACCATCATAATACATATGATCTTCTCCAAGCATAAAATGAGGAGTTATGGCAATGGTAAAGTATTCACCACGATGAGGATCCCATTCTTCTCCTTTTTCATGAAGAATCTCATGTAATAAATCAATGCTTACACCATTTTTCCAACCACTTGCCCAGCCACCAGTATGAATAGCCCATCTCCAACCATCTACTCGAACGCCTTTTTTTCTATGCTCATCAGTTGCATATCGAGGCTTGAATGCTAATAGTCTCATTTCTCTCCAATATAAATCGCATCATTGATTAATTTTATTTCAACGTTTCCCATTTTAAGCATCTTTTCCACATTGTGCCACCCAACATATGAACGTTTACATACAATTCTTGTAATGCCAGAAGTTAAAATTAACTTGACACAATCAGTACAAGGAGTAAGTGTACAATACAATGTGCAATTTTTTAAATCATTTTTAGCAAATGATATCGCATTTGCTTCAGCATGAACCATGTACTCATATTTTTCTGGACGTGTAGTAGGCAAAGTTTCATCATCAAATCCTGGTGGAAAACCATTATACCCAGTACTAATTATTCTTTTATCAGACGTAACAAGAACACATCCAACTTGAGTTTCATCATCATGACTTCGCGTTGATATAACATCAGTTATATTTAAAAAATACTCGTCCCATGTTGGTCGCTTTCTCATCTTATACCTTTACTTGTTCCCATCCTTGTGGAGCAACTCCTGTGCTTCTGTAAGGAAGCAAATCAACCATGGCCCAACCAATAATTTTTCTTGTAAAATAAGCATCCTTCAAATGAGGATAACCTCCAATGATAACCAAGTCTCTTTCAACCTTCTCAATACATTGTAATCCAGTCTTTTTGTCTACTCGACCACCATCTACTGAAATCAGTTTATCTCCATTCCAGCCGACACAGGTAATATTGTGAGTAGATAATCCTGACCCGATAATAATATAATCACCTGGCAAGGGAACCATTCCATCATTTTTAGAAGGAGTATGCCAAACACTTCTTGGTTTTAAAAATCTGCAAAAATTCCGTTCGTCTATCATTGCCATACCAAAAATATAATTTTGATATATTCTTGGCATATCTATACCAACACGACGCCATATCCCTCTAGCGACTACTCCGCAAGTTGATATTCCTTCTGTTTTCCATTTTCCATTCTCTTTCCAAACCTTAAAAGGTCTTTTCAAGTCCCAATAACTACTTACTGGTCCTAAAAGATCTTCAAACATTTTATATGTTTCACTTTTAGCTGCACTAATTCCAACAATTGATAAAGCATTGGCAACTATAATTTGACGAGTTTTATTTGCATCTTTTGGCATTAAAACATTTTCAAATGGTGTATTATAATCTATATTATTCATCTTTTTCTCCTTCTTCATTTTCTTCTTCTACAAAAATTTGTCCCATAATATCAGTCAAGTCCTCACCTGTTGAACCAGTCTCTTTATCTTCTTTAAATCCCTCGTCAATTAATTTAGTATACATAAATGCCTTACGTAAATTATTCATT
>Ga0210003_1002593_pt1 | contig 15123 bp, 9 predicted proteins | sample LantaG_FD_182804 | JGI IMG/M metagenome (GOLD analysis project Ga0210003, IMG submission 182804) | Deep subsurface microbial communities from Baltic Sea to uncover new lineages of life (NeLLi) - Landsort_02402 metaG (SPAdes) (version 2) | ecosystem: Environmental > Aquatic > Marine > Oceanic >... | reverse complement strand
TTCCATAATAAATAATCCAGAAAACATTCAAGCGTATTTAAAGGCAGGGTTTATTTATAATAATTTCTTTCTATATGATAAAGCAATAGAGATATTAAAAAAAGCAATAAGAATAGAACCACAGAATATTTTCTTATATCATTTACTTAGCAAATCCTATAAAAAAGTAGGAAAACACGTTGAGGAAAAAGACGCATTAAAAAAAGCAATAGATATAAAACCTGATTATTTTAAGGCATATAAAGATTTATGGCGCCTTTACAATAATCAAAAAATGGAAAATAAAAATAATGGTAAGTTATCTGATGTAACAATTGCAAAAAATAAACCGAATCAACATATTCCTGTTCTAGAAAATGATTTTTTTGGTAAAAATAAGAAAAGGCCACTTGTTAATAAAAATCCTTCCCAAATATATAATGAATTGTCAGATGTTAATGTAAATTCTTCACAAGATATTGATCGTACAACAATAAAAAATGGAATATTTGAAAAAGTAAAATACATTATAAGAATAATTAAAGAAAAAATAAGATTATTATTTAAAAAATAAAATGGATTTTTTAACATATAATGAAAGGTATAATTTTTATAAAAATATGTGAAAGGAAGAAAATGGATATATTAGAGAAAAAATATGATGAATATGACATTGCTTCACCAAATCCCGGTCCACTCATCCAGTCCATGCGGGCTTTTGGATATGATGTCAGCACAGCTATTGCGGACGTTATTGACAACAGCATTGCTGCCGGGGCACGAAATATCCGGATTGAGTTTTATTGGGATGATGCCAAATCACATATTGCTATAGTTGACGATGGGAATGGCATGTCGGAAGAAGAATTAATAAATGCCATGCGACTGGGAAGTAAAAGCCCTCTTGAAGAACGTTTTGAAGATGATTTGGGACGGTTTGGTCTTGGCATGAAAACAGCATCTTTTTCACAGTGTAGCAGATTGACAGTTGCGACCAAACAACATTTATTGGAACCTGCGGTCAGGTGTTGGGATTTAGACTATATATCAAAAATAAATTGTTGGAATTTACTAAAAAGTAAATCAGCCAAAATGGAAGAATATTTGATTAGATTAAATGAAATGTCTTCAGGAACTGTGGTTTTATGGGAAAACATTGATTCAATAGTTTCTGAAAAAAGTGATCGGAATTGTAATCCTAAAAAGTTCTTTTATGAGAAAGCATCAGGTGTTAAAAAACATATTGCATTAACTTTTTGTGATTTTCTTTTAGGAAGGAATGCCTTGAAAATTTGGATTAACGATCGTCGTGTAGAACCTTGGGATCCTTTTTTATCTTCCCATCCTGCAACAATTATAAGTCCTACGGAAGAATTATATATTGATAATGAACTTGTCAGGGTAACACCATATATTCTGCCGCATCATTCCAAACTTACCGTGGAGGAGTTTTTACTTGCCTCCGGAACAAAAGGGTGGAATGCTCAACAGGGTTTCTATATTTACAGGAACAAACGTCTTATTGTGGCTGGAAGCTGGCTGGGACTCGGATATAAAAAGGAGGAACACAGTAAGCTGGCAAGAATCAGAATTGATATAAATAACAGGCAGGATAAGGATTGGGATATTGATGTTAGAAAAGAAAAAGCCACTCCTCCATCTGCAATTGTTGTTGACCTAAAACGAATTGCCAAACTTGCACGTCTGGAGGCTACCCGTATATACAGACACCGGGGTAAAAAAATTGCCCGTACTTTTTCCGAGAAAGAACGGCATTATGTATGGGAGCAAAAAATACGACACGGTAAAATATTTTTTAAAATTAACAGAAAATATCCTCTTATAGATTTATTATTAAAAAGTAAAGATATTTCAAATGAGGATATAAGGAAAGTAATAAAACTTGTAGAAGAAACGGTTCCAATTCCCTTGATAGTTTCAGAAACCAATGAGAATCCCGAAAAAATGTCCCAACCTTATGAAGGAGTGAAATCAGAAGAAATATTTAACATGATGCGGACAATATATGAATGTCTAAAGAATGAGGGAATGAGTAAAAAAAGAATTATAGGGATCCTTTCTTCCAGCGAACCATTTATCTACCATGAAGAGTTGATTGCAACATTCATTGATAAATTGGAGGAAAAAGTTTAATGAATAATATAAGTGAAATTATAAAAGGAAATGTATACAACATCCTAAATAATGATCCGCAAATTAAGATTGAAGCAGATAAAATTGAAGGTATTGTAAAAGCTCAAATCAGAGCCCTGTCGCAAATATATCCGGGAAATGTCCTTGATGCTAAAAATATTTGTCGGGAAATTCTTTTAAATTATAATATATGGATGGGTAACCCCACCATTATTTCTGATCCAACCAATCACGAACCTTGGTTGTACAGTCGCAAGGCAGAGATATCATGGAATTTTTGGAAGAGATATTTATCTTACATGAGTAAAACCATTGGATATCCACGACAGATTGTAGATAAACTGGATTCCCTTACAGATCTTATTTTAGATAATCTGGAAGATCCATTGCGGAAAGGTATGTGGGATCGCCGGGGGATGGTCGTTGGTCATGTGCAATCCGGTAAAACACAAAATTATATCGGACTTGTATGTAAAGCGGTTGATGCAGGATATAAAATAATAATAGTATTAGCCGGATTGAATAATGATCTTCGTTCGCAAACACAAAGAAGGTTTGATGAGGGTTTTTTGGGATATGACAGCAGAAAACGTGAATATTATTCTCAAAAAGGATCACGCATCGGTGCCGGATTACAAATGGAATACATTGATTTAATCGCACATACCTTGACGAGCAGTGAAAGTGATGGAGATTACAAAATGAGCGCACATAAAAGTGTAACCATTCAACCGGGAGGTGATCCGGTTCTGCTTGTTGTTAAAAAAAATTACCATGTACTGGATCATATTTTGCACTGGTTTAAGGGAAAAAGTATAAATAAACAAATATCAGGAATACCATTGCTGTTAATTGATGATGAAGCTGACAATGCTTCAATTGACGGTCGGGCAGTTGAACGGGATAAACATACAGGCTTTCCCCTTGATGAAAACGATCCCACTACAATTAATCGTAAGATTCGCCAGATATTAAATTATTTTCAGCAGAGTGCATATGTCGGGTATACTGCTACACCTTTTGCAAATATATTTATTTTTCCCAGAGTTGAGGGATATGAAAATGAAAAATATAAGGAAGATTTATTTCCAAGGAGTTTTATTATAAACCTTCCACCTCCAAGCAACTATATTGGTCCAGCAAAAGTGTTTGGTCTGACAAGAAACATTGATGATGATGATAATAATAATAAACCACTTCCAGTACTTCGTACTGTAATGGATTATGAGAATTACATTCCCAGGAAGCATAAAAAGGAGCTTGTCGTGGATGCATTACCACCATCATTAAAGGAATCCATTCGGGCATTTATAATTTCATGTGCAGCCCGTGCCGCAAGGGGACAGGTGCGCGAACACAAATCAATGCTGGTTCATGTTACCAGATTTAACAATGTACAAAGACAGGTCAGAGATTTGGTTGTGGAAGAACTGTTAAATTGTCAAAGAAGTCTGGAATTCGAAGGAAAAAGTTTTGGGGAAACCACCCTTTATAATGATCTTGAACAGCTTTGGTTCAGGGATTTTGTACCCGCCACCCATGAGATAATGGAACGCATCCCGAATACTTTAATTACTGAAATGCCTTGGGATACAGTTAAAAAACATCTTTATACCGAAGCATCCAAAATACAGGTGAAAACCGTAAACGGGGAGGCACGGGAAGTTCTTGATTATGTCGAACATGTTAATGGTATGAGTGTCATTGCTGTAGGTGGTGACAAGCTTTCACGGGGACTTACTTTGGAAGGTCTTTCCGTAAGTTATTATCTACGGGCATCACGTATGTATGACACACTTCTTCAAATGGGAAGATGGTTTGGATATAAGGACGGATTTCTTGATTTTTGTAAATTGTATACCACAAGAGAATTGATGTCTTGGTTCCAACATATAGCATCGGCAGAGGAAGAATTGAGACGCGAATTTGATTACATGGCAACCAGGGGGTCAAATCCTGAAGAGTATGGGCTAAGGGTAAAATCCCATCCGGGGGGGATTTTGAAAATTACCTCAGCATACAAAATGCGAAATAATTTAGAGTTAACCATAACTTTTTCAGGTCATCTGATTGAAACAACACGCTTCTCAATGAGCAAAAAGAGTAACGATAATAATTTAAAAAATACTGATATATGGATTAAATCCTTGGGTAATCCCACCCCTAACAAAAAACAACAAGAAACATCTTCTTATATATGGAATAATATTGATTCAGGAAAGATTATTGACTATTTGTCCATCAGGTACAAAACTTGTGATATGTTTTCAGGAGTTGATCCTGAGCATATTGCAAAATACATTGAGGAAATGAATAAAAGGAATGAATTATTGTCATGGACTGTTGTACTTGTATCGACGAAACGCGCTACTGCAATAAAGTCAAGTATTGGCGGTCATGATGTATTTTTACCATACAGAACGGATACTGGTGATGATGATAATGTTTTATACATATTATCCAAAAATCACATGATATCAAGAAGTGATGAATGGATTGATTTATCAGAACAACAATACAATGTTGCACTTCAAATGACAATCGATGAATGGAAAAAAACTGGCAATCAGAAAGAACGTCCCAAAGCACCGGGAGGGCAGCATGTCAGGGCTGTACGTCCTGCCGGCAATGGTTTGCTGATTATTTATCCTTTGGAGATACGAAGCCAGAAGAAAGAAGAGACCGCTGAGACATTGGCATATCCTGTTATAGGATATGCAATAAGTTTTCCTGACAGCCGGAAATCAACGGCGATAAGATATTGTGTCAACCGGACATATTGGAAAAATCTTTATGAAGACAACGAATTATAAGAATGAAATTTGTGGAGTAAATATTTAATCGACAGAATTATTTTATACTGAAAGGACAATAAATTATGGGCGAACGAAAAGATTTGCAAAAATATGGCGAAGATTTTTTCCAAGAGATTATTTCCCGTGCCGAAGTCGAGGATATGGAAGAATATAGAGAGAATATTTTTGTCGAGCTAATGATTGAATATCTTGAGGAGTCTGGAGAAATTGATGGCGGCATACCCTGTTATCATAAAAAAAGAGGCGTTCAGGTCAATGGATATCAATTTTACGAAGATCACAACACGCTTGATTTATTTGTATCCATATTTCAGGGAAATAACGAGATGGAAACCGTTACCAAGACAGACATTACTTCTGTTTTTAGCCGGCTTAACAACTTCCTGGACCATTCACTGGAAGGGTATCATGCTGAGTTGGAAGAATCTTCCGATGTTTTTGACCTTTCGATCGGTATTTTTAATTTAAGTAAATCCCTTCAGTCGGTGCGTATGATTTTATTAACAAATGGGCTTGTAAAACCATTTGGTCTTGATAACAATACAATTAAGTCAATAAATATTTCATACCATGTGTGGGATCTTGAGCGCCTTTACCGCCTTGTATCTTCAGGCAAACAAAGGGAGGTTATTGATATTGAGTTATCTGATTTCGGGGAAGATCCCGTTCCCTGTATCATTCAGGAGGATTCTGATAAGGAATACAAGGCATGCATTGCTGTTTTCCCGGCAACACTATTGTACAAAATATATGAAATGCATGGCTCCCGTCTTCTTGAAAAAAATATTCGTTCATTTTTACAGGTTCGGGGAAATGTAAACAAGGATATACTTAATACGATACAAAATGAGCCTAATATGTTTCTTGCATATAATAATGGGATCTCGGTAACAGCTGAAAGCATTAGATTTGATAATGGTTCAAATATAAACATAACGGGAATAAAGGATTTTCAGATAGTTAATGGAGGGCAGACTACCGCATCCTTATACAATGCAGTAAAAAAGAAAGATGCAGATATTTCTGATATATATGTTCAGGTAAAAATTACAATAGTTAATAACGTGGAAAAAATGGATGAAATGGTGCCCATGATTTCGCGATGTGCAAATAGTCAAAACAAAATACAGATAGCTGATTTTTCTGCAAATCATCCTTTCCACAGAAGTATCGAAGAGCTTTCACGAACAATTTGGGCACCCGCCAAAGAAGGTGGCCAGCGGCAAACACGTTGGTTTTATGAGCGTTCAAGAGGACAGTATGCAGATATAAAAAGTCGTGAGTACACAAGAACCGGAAGAAAGATTTTTGACGCAACACATCCATTGAAACAGAAATTTACCAAAACTGATCTTGCTAAATTTGAAAATACATGGGAACAATTGCCTCACATTGTCAGTCTTGGAGCACAGAAAAATTTTAAAAATTTTATGTTTTGCCTTAAACAGCGCGGAAAGTTTACTCCAAGTCAAAAATATTTTGAACATCTTGTAGCCAGGGCCCTCATATTTAGATCAACCGAGAAAATTGTAAGTGCTCAGAAATATGGTGGATACCGCGCAAATATTATTGCATATACCATTGCCTGGCTTTCACATAAAACAGCACAACGGATTGATTTGGATGCAATTTGGAAAAAACAGGAAATATCTCCGATTTTGCAGGAGGCAATAGTTATTGTATCTAAATATGCATTTGAACATATTTGTAAAACCGCAGGTAATGCTAATGTAACCGAGTGGTGTAAAAAAATATTATGTTGGCAAAGATTTGAAGAAGTTGAAATAAATCTGCCCGCTAAATTTTATCAAGAACTAATTAAACCGGATAAAGGTAGCGGGCGGACGGTTGATACAGGAATATCTACTCCGGATAAAAATGAAGATGAAATAATTAAATTTATTACCTCTATTCCCTCTGATTTATGGTATAAAATATCTTCATGGGCAAAACAGACAGATAATCTTGAAAGCTGGCAGCGCGGTCTTTCTTTTTCTCTTGGAAAAAGGGCAAGACATAAGTACAACCCCACCATTAAGCAGGCGCAACAAGGAGTTCGAATATTGGTAGAAGCCAATTTGGTAGGATTTCTGATTCCTGAAGAAATAAAAAATGATTTGAAATTATATGCAAAGAAATTAAAAAAATATTAAAATCTGATGGAAATACTGAAAAGTTTCGTTGTTTTTGATTTTTTTAATTATATAATAATATTTACAATATCTTGGTTAAAAGGAAATATTTATAATGATTGCAATTGACTTATTTGCTGGGGCGGGAGGACTGTCCGAAGGATTTACAAGAGAAGGATACCGTATTGCTGCTCATGTTGAAATGAATGCTTGGGCATGTGAAACTTTGCGTTCAAGAATGATTTGGCGTTATCTGGCCAGTATTGGGAAGGAAAGACTTTTTATTAATTATGTAAAAAATTCTACTCATAGGAATGCCATGTTTTTTAGAGAAATTTTAATTGAAAAATATCCAGAAATTAAACAGCAAATATACAGTGAAGTGCTTAATAGAAAATTTGGGGATCCAAAAATTGACGCAACCTCAACAGATATGGGTGTAATTATTAGTGAGATAGAAAATTTATTAGGAAAATGGAATGCTTCCTCAGTAGATGTAATTATTGGTGGCCCACCCTGTCAGCCTTACTCAATAGTGGGGCGCGGACGATTAAAAGAAAAGGTAAATAAGGACGACCGAAATTATCTTTTTAAATATTTTTGCGAAATAGTTAAGCATTTTCAACCAAAAATGTTTGTATTTGAAAATGTTCCCGGCATTCTCACAGCACTTAACGGAACAATCATGCCGCGAATAACTAAAGCCTTTGATGAAATTGGATACGGCTTGCGTTCTGGGATTAGTAACAATGACAAGGAGAACATTTTAAACGCAGTTGATTTTGGCGTTTGTCAATCAAGAAAAAGGTTGATTTTGATAGGATGGCGCAGAAATACCTTATATAATGAATTTGTGTATCCTGACCTTAAAACATATTCCACATTTAATCCAAAGGGGAATATGACATCAATGGATGCTTTATCAGATCTTCCACCTCTCAAGGATGGTGAAGGAAATAATCGATGGTTTGGAACGTATCCAAAAGGTCGATTTACAGCATATCAAAGTTTGATGCGTGAAAACAGTCCGGGAGTAATGAATCACTACGCCCGTCCGCACAATCAACAGGATATTATGAATTACAGGGATGCTATTATGGCGAAATGTGATGGTAATAGACAAATTAATTACAATGAGTATCCCGAGGAAAGAAAAACGCATAATAATCGTCATTCATTTACAGATCGTTATAAGGTACATGGAAATAATGAATTGCCACATACTGTAGTTGCACATATAGCGAAAGATGGACATTATAATATTCACTATGATCCTATTCAATGTCGCTCGCTAACAGTACGGGAAGCAGCACGAGTACAGAGCTTTCCAGATAATTATTTGTTTGAGGGACCACGTACGGCACAATTTATGCAAGTAGGCAATGCTGTACCTCCGCTTATGGCTCAGGCTATTGCGCGGGCAATTAAGTCTTTTTTTATTAAAGGAAATGGTAGCCATGGTAGATGTATTTAAACCTCAAAAACGTAGTGAAGTTATGTCAAGGATTAAAGGCAAGGATACCAAACCGGAAATTGTAGTTCGCAAATACCTTTTCGGGGAAGGGTTTCGTTATCGGAAAAATGTGAGTGCATTATTTGGTAAACCAGACATTGTGCTTCCAAAATATAAAACAGTTATTTTTATACATGGCTGTTTTTGGCATATGCATAAAAATTGCAAGTATTTTAAAATGCCCAGTACACACACAGAATGGTGGAGAAATAAACTCACCAAGACAGTTGAAATTGACAAACGAAATATTTTACAACTTGAAAAAATGGGTTGGAGGGTAATAGTAGTTTGGGAGTGTGAGTTAAATACAAAAATAAAATGTAATAAACGTCTCCCATTACTGGTTCAAGAACTAAAAAGAACTAATGATCCTAATAAATAAGAATAAATAGGGACGGTGTGCTAGCTCAATAATTTAGTAACTTTTTGTGGAAACCTATGGGACTTGAGGAGTTTCTTAATCAGATGGTTGAAGCTTTATGCAAATCGGTCTCGTTCGGATTTAGAAAAATTAAAAAATAAATAATCAATAAAATTAATAAGGTAAACTTTTTATAAACCAATAGCTTGAGGAGTAAAAAATATGAGATTATTTACTATTGATAAAAATGGAAAAATGATTCTGTATAAAAAACATGATTTTAAAGAGTTGCATCAGGAGTTTGACTTAGAGGTTTTGTTAGAGAATAATCCTGAATATTTTTTTGAAGATAGCAAAATTTTAATAATAGGAAGACAGGTTACTACAAATTTAAATACCTCTATTGATTTATTAGGGATTGATAGTTTAGGTAATGCTGTAGTTATAGAACTAAAACGTGATAAAACCCCAAGAGATACTGTTGCTCAATTATTAGAATATGCTTCATTTGTTGAAAAATTGGATTATTCTCAACTAAATGATATTTTTCAAAAATATTCTGGGGAAGAGAGTAATTTGGAAGAATATCATCAGCAATATTTTAAAACTAATACAGAAGATCAGGTTTCATATAATAAATCTACAAAACTTATTATTGTTGCTCAAGAAATTTCTAAAGAAGTTAGACAGACAGCTGTATTTTTAAGAGAAAAGGGATTGGATATTTATTGTGCAAGTTTTAAATATTTTAAAACAAAAAATGAAGAAGAAATAATTTCTATGGAATTTATTGTGGGGGAAGAAGAATTAATTCGTGAAAAAATTGATACTACTTCTTTGCCAAAAATTAATGAAATACAGTTTATGAATTCATTAGATATTAATGGGAAAAAAGTATTTGAAAAAATATTCAGTTTTGGAAAGGATAATAATTTAATATGCAAATGGGGGTCAAAAGGATTTTCATTAAATGTTGGGATAAATAATGAAAATATTACTTTATTATTTGGCTATCCCCCTATTTCTGTTTATAAACAGAGCATTTATACAGGATATGAAATGATTACAAAAAAAATTAACAATCCGCAAGATGTAGTTGATTTCTATAAGACACAAATAAAAAATTATGGTTATTTTCAAGATGCAGGTTTAATTTCTAAATGGATGATTAATAAACCTTACTCGAAAGAAGAAATTGATAAGTTTCTTGACATTTTAGATAAAGTAATAATAAAAATAAAAGAAAATGGTTTAAAATAAAATACTTTATATTTTTATATAGATAATTAAAATAGAAGCGATATCATGCAGTTAATAGATAGACCCATGCACCATCTCAATAACTCGCTAGCTTTTCTAACTTTTTATAAGTAGTTAAAATATGGAGAGACTAGCTATAAAGGGAAAATTTTTATATTTATGAATATTCAAAGGAAAGTGATTTTAAGAGAGATGTTATTGAACATTCCAAAGAAATATTTTGCTAAGTAAAAATAATTATTAATATTATGAATAAGAAAGAGGAGTAAATTATGGAAAATCCATTTAATTTTTCTGGTGAAAATTTAAAAACACTACTCGATAGTTGTTTTATTTGGTGTAACAAAAATGAAGAAAATAAAAAATACCAAGAGACTGAAAAGCAGAAATCTGAAGAGAGAAGAAATACTTTACTTGACAAAGAACATCTACTAAATTTAACAGACGATAAATTAGTTGAAGAAATTCTTAACTATTCCAAGGATTTAGAAGGGCCAGTAAATATTCGTATTGGAAGACCTAGAGTTTCAGGAGAGATTGAAAAATTAAAAAGAAATATTTTATACATTATAGATTCCCCTGACGACCCCTTTAAAAAAGCAGCTAAGATTCTTGAGGGTGAATATAAAATTCCTATATTTTCCAAATCTTTCTGGAGTCCTCTTTTCCTGGCACAATACCCGGAATTATTACCAAATTGGAATAACAAGACTGATAGATTTTTTAGAAAATTGGGAATTAATCTGACAACCTCTAAAAAAACAATAGACAAAAAATACAAATTATTCTCCGAAGCTTATCTATATTTAAAAAATTTAGATAAAAGACAAGATTTTTACAGCTTAGACCATCTTACCCATTATGGAACAGCCATAGATGAAGGTATCAAATTAATTGATGAAATGCTTAATCCTCCATTTAAAGGCTTTACCGAAAAAACTTTTCAATTATTAGATAAACTTTTCCAAAATACAAGTTATGAAGCCCTTAAACCTATATCAGAGGATATCCATAAAGAAGTAGTTACTCCTATTAGGAATGTATTTAAAGAAATTTCTTCAGTATTTGATCCTAAAAATATTCTAAATTTAGAAAAAGAAAAAAACATCATGGGCAAACTTTTTAAGCCAAATCCAAGATTTGGGGCTTATCCTTATATTTGGGGAGCTTTTTATCAGAAGGAACAGAAAAAAGATACATCAATGCAATTTCTTATTTGGATTTGCAAAAATTATTTAGCTTGTGGAGTTTATTATTCTAAACATAATACAGCAATAAAAGATAGGATAATTAAAAATCTTATTGATAATGAAGATGAATTAAAAAAATATTTTAACGAAGAATTTTTTAAAAAAGTAATGTTTTTTAATGATAATTTTAACCCGGAAGAAAAGGAAATAATTACTTACAAGGCAAGTAATATCGATGAATTAATACGACTTTATAAAGAAAAAGATTTTAATATAGGGAAAATAATAACCAAAGAGCAAGTAATTAAAGAAGGGGCTGGAATAATAGATACTATAAGAGGAATTTTTGAGCATCTTGTGCCTGCATATGTTTTAGGGATCGCAGATGAACCAATTAAACTTTTAAAAGAGTATTATGAACCAGAAATAAAGTATTGGCGAGTAGTTGAACCATTAGAAGAAAAAATAGTAGGACAGTCATTGTGGCCAACCTGCAAAGAAAAAGGACTTATTGCAATTGGATTTCAAGAGTCCCCGAATGCTCCGGATTTAAAAAATATACGGGATAAAATGAAGATTGGGGATAAAGTTGTAGCTTATTTATTGGATAAGAGGGTTGGAGGCATAGGTACAGTAATAGGAGAGTATGAAGATTATACTGAGGGTAAACCTGAAAACCAAAACTATTTTAGTGGTCGATTTTGGCGACGGAGAAAAGTTAGGTGGGATTATCTTCCAGAAAAAGATGATTTTTGGATGATGAAAGAAGCACCTTCGGGAGTACACCAGACAGTTTTTCAGTTAAAAAAAGAAGAATATGAGAAAATTTTAAAAGAAATAGTGCCCACTCCACAAATACCACTACCTGAAATTACTATAATAATTACTAAAGAAGAAATATTGAATGAAATATTTTTAAATAAAGATAAATTTGAGCAGGTTTGTTGTCTTTTAGAGAATTGCAAAAAGAAACAAATAATATTCCAGGGTCCTCCGGGGACAGGGAAGACTTTTGTCGCCCAAAAAATTGCCCTATATTTAACCCAATCGGAAGATAGGATTGAAACAATTCAATTTCATCCTTCTTATTCCTATGAAGATTTTATTGAAGGATATCGGCCTAAAGATGGCAAATTTGTGTTGGAGGCAGGCATTTTTAAAGTCTTTTGCGAGAGTGCAAGAAAAAATAAAGATAAGAAATATATACTAATTATCGATGAAATTAACCGGGGAAATTTATCTAAAATATTCGGTGAATTATTGTATCTATTGGAGTACCGGGATAAAGAAGCAAGACTAACTTATTCACAAGAGAAATTTTCTATCCCTGAAAATATTTATATTATCGGGACCATGAATACTGCTGACCGTTCTTTGGCAATTATGGATTATGCTTTAAGGAGAAGGTTCTATTTTGTAGATATTAAATGCGAAACAAAAAGACTTGAGGAATGGTTAAATGAAAATGGCTGCATACTAAAAGCAAGTGAATTAATCGGGGCAGTAGAGAATATGAATAACCAAATTAAAGACGAAATGCATTCTGAAGATTTTGCTATAGGACATAGTTATTTTATGAGAGAAGGCTTAGATAGTGATAAATTAAAAGAGGTTATGGATTTTGGAGTTAAACCACTTCTAAAAGAATATTTTTTTGATAAAGAAGAGAAAGTTGAAGAAATAACCGGGATTATGAATAGATTTTGTGACAAAGAAAATAATGAAAAAGAACAGGAATAAATAATGTATTTAAAAATTTCTCCTTCAAATATAATATTTATCCTTGCTTATGCTTTTGATTTAAAATGGGATTACCTAGAAAAAGAAATTAGCGATATAGATTTGCAGGAATCTTCTTTTTTTGAACTTTTGGTCTTTGTTCTTACAATGTGGACTAATAAATTAAGGAGGCAGGGGCTTTTTAGATCCTTTCTGGAGATAGATGATGAAATAAAAAGAATTCGTGGAAAGATTCTTTTTATGCCAAGCATGAAAAGTAATGGATTGAGTAGTAATACTCTATGTTGTCAATTTGATGAACTATCTTTTGATATTTTAGAAAACCAGATTTTGTTATCTACTCTTGAATTTTGCGAAAAGGAATTGGTTAAGAGAAAGAGAAATGTTAAAGGAAAGAAAAGGCAAGATGATTTAAGCGATCTTGCTCTTTCTGCTTATAATCTGGTTCGTCTTTTATCTTCCCAGGTTTCTTATCGTCCGCTCAGCATTCAATTATTTAATCAACTTTTTTTCCATAGAATGAATATTGCCTATAAACCCATACTTAGAATATGTAGATTTATCTATGATTCTGCTGTTTTGGCGCAAGAAGGTGAGGAGAAGTTTTTTGATATCCCGGAAAATAAGATGAGCGAAATCTTTGAGAGATTTTTAAGGAATTACTTGACCGAGAAATTAAAATACAAAGGTTATAGAATTAACGAAAAATCATTTGAAAGCAATACCTGGTTGAACAGAGAAGATCAAAATAATGTCAAGCATATGCCTGCAATCCATCCGGATATTATTATTTGGGAAAGGGGTGATCCAAAATTTGTGATTGATGCAAAATTTTACGAGAAACCTCTTTATATCGCAAACCTGTATGGACAAAACGAAAATAGCGAAAAAGGGAATAATGTTTATAAGACACCTAGCCATAATCTATACCAGATTATGGCATATAGTCAGTTTTTGAATTGCAGTGGTTTATTAGTATATGCACAAACGCAGATGGGAGCTTTCGAGGAAATGGTTTATTTAAATCCAAAATATTATGATGAGGAGGAAAAAGGAGAGAAAAAAACAAGACAATTTGGTTTTTGTACTTTAGATTTAACTGGAGAATTTGAAGAGTTTAAAGGGCGAATGGATAATTTTGTTCAAAGAGTCGTAGAATTAATATAATAAATATAAAATAGGAGTATTTGCTTTGATTATCGAAGATTTAATTGAAATCAATAGAAGGTTATCGCATGATTTGTGGAATGTGAGTTGTTTTAATAAAAAACCATCTGGTTTATCGCCGAGGCTAATCTTTCCTGTAAATCGCATAAATGGAGAAATTAGAATAAGCGAACAAGAAACTAGAATTTTATATTGTAATATTTTAAATAATTTAAATTATTTTTATTCAATTGAAACGCCTACAAATGAAACTTACAAATTCACTGGGAAGACTCCTTTAAGCGCTCTTTCTGATTTAAGTATTTATCGTAATACAGATAATGTATTTGAAAAATTGGCGAATGTCGAGCTTAAAGCACACAACCCAGCTATAGAAAATTTTAGTAAGGATATTGAAAAAATAATAAGAGAGAGAAAAGATGGAAATTGGTTCCATGTTTTAAAAAATGTTGATGAAAAGACTCTTCCTTCAGTTTTTAAAAAATTTGTTTCTTCTTTTAAAAAACACGAAGGCAAAGGTAGTAAAAAATTTATTTTATTTTGTATATGTATTTTAGAAAAAAAATTTAGTATTATCAAACATTTTGATTACGATCCTTCTTTTGGGAAAAATATCTCTGATCTTATGGAAGAATTTTTTTGTTTATCCAAGTTAAATAATTCCAACAACATTGAGGGTAAAAATTTACCGGAGCAGAAAGATATTTTGAAAAATAATGATTGGACTATTATCGAGCCTTAATTATTTTTAAGAATGGTGACTAAAAATGAAAAACAAATCTTGGAGTATTTTTGATAATTGGAATTATAA
>Ga0210003_1002588_pt1 | contig 15149 bp, 10 predicted proteins | sample LantaG_FD_182804 | JGI IMG/M metagenome (GOLD analysis project Ga0210003, IMG submission 182804) | Deep subsurface microbial communities from Baltic Sea to uncover new lineages of life (NeLLi) - Landsort_02402 metaG (SPAdes) (version 2) | ecosystem: Environmental > Aquatic > Marine > Oceanic >... | reverse complement strand
GTCAACGTGTCCGCCCGCGCGTGTGGCGTCGGCATCAGGGCGTTCGAGCTGGCCGTGCGCTACGCCCAACAGCGCAGCACATTCGGTAAGCCCATCGCCGAGCATCAGGCCATCGCCTTCCAATTAGCCGAGATGGCAACCAAAGTCGAGGCCGCACACCTGATGATGGTCAACGCCGCACGGCTCAAAGATTCCGGCGACCGCAACGACGTGGCCGCCGGTATGGCGAAGTACTTTGCCAGTGAAGTATGCGCCGAGGTGACCCAACAGAGCTTCCGGATTCATGGCGGGTACGGCTACTCGAAAGAGTACGAGATCGAGCGGCTGATGCGGGACGCCCCATTCCTGCTCATCGGGGAGGGCACCAGCGAGATCCAGAAGAGCATCATCAGCAAGCGATTGCTGGCGGACTACCGGGTCTGATGCAGTGAGCGTCCCTGATTTTTCTGCCCGGCCGCAACTGGCTGAGGACGTGGCGCGCATCGTCCGGCGGCGGATCTTCGATGGAACCTATGCCGCCGGAACGTATGTGCGTCTCGACCAGCTGGCTGCGGAGTTGGGCGTCAGCGTCACCCCCGTTCGGGAAGCGCTGTTCGAGCTCAAAGCCGAAGGACTGCTCGAGCAGCAGCCGCGGCGTGGCTTCGTGGTGCGGCCGGTGACCGTTCGCGACATCGCCGATGTATCAAACGTGCAGTCCTATCTCGGGGGAGAACTCGCCGCACGGGCGGCGGCCGGCATCACCGAAGCCCAATTGGCCGAGCTGAATACGATCCAGAGCGACCTGGAAGCCGCCTACGTCGTCGATGACGGCGAACGGGCTGTGCGCCTCAATCACGAGTTTCATCGCGCGATCAACGTCGCGGCGGACTCACCCAAGCTGGCGCAACTGATGTCGCAGATCACTCGGTACGCACCGGAGTCGGTGTTCCCCACGATCGATGGCTGGCCTGAGGAGTCCAATTGTCATCACCGGCGCGTGCTCGATGCGCTGGCGCGCCGCGACGCGACCCTGGCGCGAACTGCGATGTCCGAACATCTGGCCGCCGGCGCAGCGCCGCTGATCGAACATCTGACTCGCCGCGGCGTGGTCCACCCCGTCGAGACTGCATTCCAGCAGACACAATAGGAGTAAAGCCTGCCAGGGCGCAGTCTCGAGAGAAGGTGGCAACAGGTGACAGAACGTACAGACCAAAAAGGAGACAGAGTGTCCGGCGAAGTGAAAGTGTCAGACGAAGCAGAAGTACTTGTGGAACGTCGCGAGCGGGTATTGGTCATCACCATCAATAGGCCGCAGGTGCGCAACGCATTCAACCTCGCGGTCGCCAAGGGCCTCGCCGATGCGATGGACGAACTCGACGACACCGCGGAACTATCGGTGGCGATCGTGACCGGTGCGGGCGGTAACTTCTGCGCGGGCATGGATTTGAAGGCCTTCATGGCAGGTGAGGTGCCCGCTATCCCCGGACGTGGCATCGGCTTCACTGAGCGTCCGCCGCGCAAGCCGGTCATCGCGGCTGTTGAGGGGTACGCATTGGCGGGCGGCACCGAGATCGTGCTGGCCACCGATCTGGTGGTCGCAGCCACGAACGCGAAGTTCGGCATCCCCGAGGTCAAGCGTGGACTCGTCGCCGCCGGTGGTGGGCTGTTACGACTTCCGCGCCGAATCCCGTACCAGAAGGCGCTTGAACTCGCGCTGACCGGTGACAGCTTCACCGCTGAGCAGGCGGCTCAATGGGGCTTCGTCAACGTGTTGACCGAGCCTGGCCAGGCGCTGACGGGTGCATTGGCACTGGCTGAGCGCATCACCGCGAACGGGCCGTTGGCGGTAGCGGTCACCAAGCAGGTCATCGCCAAGTCCGCAGACTGGAGCGAGGAAGAGATGTGGAAGAAACAGCTTGGGCTGATCTCACCGGTGTTCGCATCCAAGGACGCGATAGAAGGTGCGACGGCATTCGCACAGAAGCGCAAGCCCAACTGGACCGGATCCTGACGGATTCGCCGGTATGGCCGGGATGACTTTCAGCGCGGATCGATCACGTTGCGCAGCCGTTCCGCCGGGAATACGGTCGCCTGCTCCAACCGCACGCGCTCGGCCAGGCCGCGATCTGACGTCGCGACTCGGATATCTTCGGGATGAGCGTCGGTTCTGATCATTCTGATGATCTGGTCGTCGGCCGAATTCGGTGCCGCAGCGGGCGCGTGCGTGACGGTCACGACCGCAGATTCGATAGGCGGCGACGGCGGTCGCTCGAAGACCACGGTCACGTCCGCGCCCTCGTGGCGCGCCCATCGCTCCAGGTGGCCGACAAGTGCAGCCATCGCGTGGTGGCGATCGCGCCACCAGCCGTCCGGGCGGCAGCCGATCACGTTCATGCCATCGACAATCCAGCGCACCCGATTCAGACTATCCCGGTAGATCTCGAAGAACTATCCCGGTAGATCTCGAAGAAAGAGAGCTGACATGGTTGAGGACGCCGAACACAAGATCACGTTCTGCCGTATCTGTGAGCCGTTGTGCGGCATGATCGCCACCGTCGAGGACGGGAAGCTCGTCGCGCTGCGTCCAGACAAGCAGCACCCGTTGTCCAGCGGGTTCGCGTGTCAGAAGGGCATCGCCTTCACCGAGGTGGTCAACGATCCCGACCGCGTCACCGTTCCGCTGCGCCGGACCGCGACCGGATTCGAGGAGGTGACGTGGGACGAGGCGATGGGCGACATCGCCGTTCGGCTATCAGGCATCGTGCGGGATCACGGGTCGGGTTCTGTTGGTTGGTATTTCGGTAATCCTGGAGCGTTCAGCTATTCGCACGCGCTCTCGACGCTGGTGTTCATCAAGGGCCTGGGCAGGCGAACCCATTTCTTCACGGCCTCGTCGCAGGACGTCAGTAGTCGGCTGATGGCGAGCCAACTGCTCTACGGAACGCCGACCTCGGTGCCGATCCCGGACCTGATGCGCACGGACCTTCTCGTCGTGATGGGCGCCAATCCCGTAGTTTCGCACGGCAGCCTACTGACCGCGCCGCGGATCAAGGACCGCATGCGCGACATCGTCAAACGGGGCGGCCGGGTAGTCGTGATCGACCCGCGCAGAACCGAGACGGCCGCCGCGTTCGAGTGGTGCGGCATCGTCCCGGACACCGATGCACACCTCCTGCTGTCGCTGCTGCAGGTGATGTTCGCAGAGGGCCTCGCCGATGCGGGGCAGATCGGTTCGCGTGCCGAGGGTCTCGACTGGCTGCGCGCGCTGGTGGTTCCGTTCACTCCCGAATCGACACAGTTCTGCACGGGAATCGAGCCCGATGTGGTGCGCGGGCTGGCGCGTGACCTCGCCTCGACACCGCGGGCCGCGATCTACGGGCGGCTGGGTACCTGCGTGGGAAGGTTTGGAACTCTCACGTCGTACCTGATCGACGTCGTCAACCTGGTCGCAGGCAACCTCGACCAGCCGGGCGGATCGGTATTCGGCGGTCTGGGATTGCCCGGCCAGCGGTGGGTGAACATCGTTGTGGGGGCGGTGTTGCGCCGAAGCTACCGGCGCAAGCGGTCCCGCATCGGCGGCTTCCGATCGGTGATCGGCTCCGAACCCGCTGCTCTGATGGCCAAAGAAATTCTGTCCCCGGGGGATCGTCAGATAAAGGCATTGTTCATCAGTGCGGGAAACCCCGTGCTGTCCGTGCCCAACGGTGATGAGCTGGAACCGGCAATCGAATCGCTGGAACTCTCTGTGGCACTGGACTTTTACCTCACCGAGACGACAGCGCATTGTGACTACATCCTGCCCGTGACGACGATGTATGAGCGTGACGATTTCCCGCTGGCGTTCCAGGCTTTCCAAGCCACACCGTTCCGCCAGGCCACCGAGGCGGTCGTGGCGCCTGTCGGGCAGTCGCGCCAGGAGTGGGAGATCACCGCCGACTTGATGCGGCGGATGTCAGGGCGTGCACCGGTGTTTGCGGCGCTTGAGGCCTCACGCAAGGCGCTGAACGTGGTGGGAGTCAGGTTCACACCCAGGTTGTTGGCTGACGCAGTGATCAGGTTGACCGCCGGTGGCAACCGGTTCGGTCTACGGCGTGACGGTCTCACCTTCAGCCGCCTCACGGGTCGCCATCCGCACGGGAGGGTGATCGCGCCCCATATTCGTACCGGCGTTCTCAGGGAGAGCATCGGCTATCTGCGTGGTCGAATTCGATTGGCGCACGATGACATCGCCAAGCAGATCGCGTTGTTGTCGAGCCGGGAACATCGCGCCGACTACCCGATGCGGATGGTCGGGATGCGCGAGGGGAACTCGGAGAACTCGTGGATGCACAACGCTCCGCTGCTGATGCGTGGTGATCGTGGCCAGCAGGCGCTGATGAACATCGATGATGCCGCCGAACTGCACCTCAGCGATGGCGGGGAGGTGACGGTCAGCTCGCCCCATGGGCAGATCAGTGTTCGGGTCACCGTGACCAAGGACATCATGGCCGGGGTGATCGCAGTGCCCCACGGCTGGGGCCACAAGGGCACCGGCGGCTGGCGGGTGGCCAACCGGGCCGGTGGCGCCAACGTCAATCAGCTCACGTCGAGCGACCCCGGTGACGTCGAATCTCTTTCGGGGATGGCGTGGTTGACCGGAGTGCCCGTGCGCGTCGAAGCGCTTTGACGCCGCCGGGCAGCCCCGGCGACCGCTCAGGCGTTGCTGACGGCCTGGTCGCGGGCCCATCGGTAGTCGGCTTTGCCGGCCGGGCTGCGCTGGATGGTTGGCCGGAACACCACCGCTTTGGGCAGTTTGTAGCGGGCGATCACCGCGGCGGCGTGGTCGATGATCTCTCGCGCTTCGGCGCGGGCGCCATCGGCCAGAGCGACCACGGCCACCACCTCTTGGCCCCAGCGTTCGCTCGGCCGGCCTGCGACCACCACATCGGCGACGGCGGGGTGCGAGGCGATCGCGGACTCCACCTCCTCGGCGAAGATCTTCTCGCCCCCGGAATTGATTGTCACCGAATCGCGGCCCAGCAGTTCGACCGAACCGTCGGCCAGATGGCGGGCGCGGTCGCCGGGCACCGAGTACCGCACCCCGCCGATGACGGGGAACGTTGCGGCAGTCTTGACCGCGTCGCCCTTGTAACCCAGCGGAACGTAGCCGCGCTGCGCCAGCCAACCCATGCCGTCGTGACCGGGTTCCAGGATCGACTCGAGATCCTCGGAGGCTACGAAGGTGTCCGGTCCGGCGGTGAACTTCCCGGTGGACACCGCGCCCGATGCCGACATGTGAGTCATCTGGGCGCCGGTCTCCGACGAGCCGACGCCGTCGACGACCATCAGGTTGGGCTTGCTGTCGATGAGCCGCTGCTTGGCGGTCGGGGTGAGCTGTGCGCCGCCATTGGCGACGACTGCCAGCGACGACAGGTCTGCGCTGGTGCGCTCGAACGCGTCCGCCAGTGGGCGGGCCATCGCATCCCCGACCACCGTCACCGCCAGGACCTTCTCCGCTTCGATGGCGCGCACCACGTCATCGACGTCGAGATGGCTGGTGACCGGTGAGAACACCACCGACTGACCCGTCGTCATTGCCGTCAACACTGCCCACTGCGCGGCGCCGTGCATCAGCGGCGGCAGCACCATGAGCTTGGTGCCGGGCGCTTCGGCGCAGCGGTCGGCGATGTCCTGGTAGCAGGTGGCCAGTTCGCCGGTGTAGAGGCTGCGGCCGCCGAAGGACGTCATGAAGATGTCGTGCTGTCGCCAGAGCACGCCCTTGGGCATGCCCGTCGTCCCGCCGGTATACAGCACGTACAAGTCATCGGGTGATGGCTGGACCGGCGGGCCCTCGGCGGGTCCGGTGGCCACGATCGATTCGTAGTCGACGGCGCCGGGCAGCAGCGCATTGCCCGAGTCGTCGGCGATTTGGATAAGCACCTGTAGCAGCGGCAGATCGGCACGCACCTCGGCCAGACGCGGCGCGAAGGCGGCGTGGTAGAGCAGCGCGGTAGCGCCGGAGTCGGAGAGCAGATACTGCAGCTCGCTGGTGACGTAGCGGTAGTTGACGTTGAATGGCGCGACGCGGGCCCGCCAGGCTCCCAACATGCCCTCGACGTACTCGGGGCCGTTGTGGGCGTAGATGCCCAGCAGGTCCTGCCCGACCTCGTGGCCCGGCAACTCCGAGCGCTCGGTGTGACAACCCAACCCGCGGGAGTGCAGGTAGCTCGCCAACCGATTCGACCGCTCGATGACCTGCGCGTAGGTGAAGCGGCGGTCGCCCTGGACAATGAACTCACGATCGCCGATGACTGCTGCGACGGCATCGGCGGCGGCCGGGACGGTGAACTGGATCGACTCGGGCATAGGGCCTCTCATGGCTGGTCTGGCGGCAGCTGCCGTTTCGTACCGGCAATCGGTACCGTGACGAAGGGCTTGCGCCCGTATTCGGACTCTATCCGGCCGCGACAAGCAACTTGGCGGCTACAACCAAGGAGCGTAGGCGTGACCGATCGGATATTGGACGAACTCGGCTACTACCTGCTGGCGGGTGCCGGGGGTGAGGGCCCGGCCACGCTGATGGATGAGGCCCGCCGGGGCGAGGAATTGGGCTTCGGCACCGGATTCATCTCCGAACGGTGGAATGTCAAGGAGGCGTCCTCGCTGACCGGTGCGGCGTGCGCGGTGACCACCCGCATGCAGATCGCCACGGCGGCAACGAATCACAACACCAGGCATCCCCTCATTACCGGCTCGTGGGCCACCACCATGCACCGGTTGTCCGGGGGCCGCTTCACGCTGGGGCTCGGGCGGGGTATCGGGGCGGTGTACACCGCGTTTGGGGTGCCCGCGGTGACGACCGCACAGATGGAGGACTTCGCCCAGGTCATGCGCAAGCTCTGGCACGGAGAGCTGATCTTCAACCACGACGGGCCGATCGGCAAGTACCCGGTGCTCTTCCTCGACCCGGATTTCGACGAGGATATCCGACTGGCGCTCGTCGCTTTCGGTCCACAGACCCTGGCCCTGGGCGGACGTGAGTTCGACGACGTCATCCTGCACACCTACTTCACGCCCGAGACGTTGCAGCGCGCAGTCAAGACCGTCAAGGACGCCGCCGAACAGGCCGGCCGTGACCCCGCGCATGTCCGTGTGTGGTCATGCTTGGCCACGGTCGGGGACCACCTACCCGAGGAACTTCGGCTCAAGAAGACAGTCGGCCGGTTGGCCACCTATCTGCAGGGCTATGGCGATCTGCTGGTCAACACCAATGGCTGGGATCTCTCAGTGTTGCAACGGTTCCGCGACGACAAAGTGGTGCAGTCGATCGCCGGTGGCATCGATCACAAGGCGACCGCAGAACAGATCGAGCACATCGCCACGCTGATCCCCGACGAATGGCTTGAGCCGTCGGCCACCGGATCGGCGCAGCAGTGTGTGGACCGGGTGCGCATGGAGTTCGACTACGGCGCGGACGCGGTGATCATGCATGGGGCGACACCTGAGGAACTCGAGCCGATCATCGCGCAATACCGTGCGACGGTCGGCTGAGGCACCTGTCCTGCTGACAGTGATGTCGCGCCGCGTCGAAAACCACGCCGAAGTCGCTGGGAGCTCAGCAGCAGCGAGCGCCCGGACTGGACTCGGTGACTGCGTGGCGGTGGCGCCAGTACTCGCGTTCAGAGATGACCGGCTCGCCAGCATGGGTTCGTGCGCGGTGCTCGACATAGCGTTGATAGTGGTTGTCGCCCATCAGTGACTTCCAGTACCAGCCGATCTGGCGGACGACGCGCCGTGCGCTCGTGGTACTGCGTCCCATTGCTCCTGCACCTCCTTCTCCGCTGCGGTGGCCAACATCCCCGACGGTGCGAAGATTCGCGAAGGCACCGGGGCATCCTCGGCCAGTGGCGCGGCGTGACCGCGAATCACCTTGAGCACCATCATGGCCCCGGCCGCGACCACGATGATCACCACCACCGCGAAGACGATCGACAGTGTGCCCTGGATGAAGGTGTTGCGGATCACCGCGTCGAGCTGTCCGGCGTTCTTGGCAGCGCCGAAGGTGGTTTCGCCGGCCTCCCTGGCGTTGCGGAACTGGAAGTGCTGGGTCCAGTAGCCGACCCTCGGATCGCCGGAGAAGATCTTCTGCCACGACGCGGTCATCGTCACCGTGAGATCCCACAGCAGCGGGACTCCGGGAATCCAGGCCCATTTGAGCTGTCCGCGTTTGATGATCACCACCGTCACCACGGTCAGCGCGATCGCGGCGAGCAACTGGTTGGCGATGCCGAACAGCGGGAACAGCGTGTTGATGCCGCCTAGTGGGTCGGTGACACCCATCAGCAGGATGCCTCCCCAGGCGGCGACGACGATGATGCTGCACGCCCAGGCGCCGACTCGCCAGCTCGGGTTGCTCAGCTTCTTGAGTGGACCGCCGATGTTGGCCAGACCGTCGGAAAGCATGAAGCGTGCCACGCGGGTGCCGGCGTCGACCGTGGTCAGGATGAACAGTGCCTCGAACATGATGGCGAAGTGATACCAGAACGCCTTGAGGCTCGCGCCGCCGAAGACTTGATGGAGCACTTCGGACATGCCGAAGGCCAGCGTGGGTGCGCCGCCGGTGCGCGCGACGATGGTGTCCTCGCCGACGCTCTCAGCGGCGCTGCTGATTTCCTCGGCAGTGATCGGGGGTCCCGAGAGGCCCAATCCGTTGACGTAGTCGGCCGCGGTTTGGGGGGTGGTGCCAGTGGAGGCGGCGGGCGCGTTCATTGTGAAGTAGAGATGCTGGTTGATGATGGCTGCAGTGATCAGCGCCATGATCGCGACGAACGACTCGGTCAGCATGCCCCCGTAGCCGATCAGCCGCATCTGGCTTTCCTTCTCCAGAAGCTTTGGCGTGGTGCCCGAAGATATCAGCGCGTGGAAGCCCGACAGTGCTCCGCACGCGATCGTGATGAACAAGAAGGGGAACAGCGAGCCGGCGAACACCGGGCCGGTACCGCTGGCGGCGAATGACGAGATCGCCGGTGCCTCCATGACCGGCCGGGCGATCACGATACCGACGGCCAGCAGCGCGATCGTGCCGACCTTCATGAACGTCGACAGGTAGTCGCGGGGAGCAAGGAGTAACCACACCGGCAGCACTGAGGCTGCCAAGCCGTAGATGATGATGCACCACGACAGCGTCACCTTCGACAGAGTGAACCAGTCTTCCCCCCAAGATGTTTCGGCCACCCAGCCGCCCGAGGCAACCGCAAGTAGGAGCAGGGCGACCCCGATCAGCGAGACTTCCGAAACCTTTCCCGGCCGCAGAAAGCGCAGATAGAGACCCATGAAGATAGCGATGGGAATCGTCATCGCGATCGAGAACACGCCCCATGGACTCTCGGCCAGCGCATTGACCACGACCAGTGCCAGCACTGCGAGCAGGATCACCATGATGACGAGAACGCCGACGATCGCCGCGACGCCGCCGACAGCCCCGAGTTCGTCGCGGGCCATCTGTCCCAATGAGCGCCCACGCCGGCGCACCGAGATCGACAGCACCAGATAGTCCTGTACGCAGCCGGCGACCAGTGCGCCGATGATGATCCAGATGGTGCCCGGTAGGTAGCCCATCTGCATGGCCAGCACCGGACCGACGAGCGGCCCTGCGCCGGCGATGGCGGCGAAGTGGTGACCGAAGAGCACCCGCCGGTCGGTGGGCATGTAGTCGGTGCCGTTGTCGAATACCTCGGCGGGGGTGGCATTGTCGTCGCGCGGTTTGACCAGCTTCATCTCGATGAGACGGGCATAGAACCGGAAGCCGATGACATAGGTGCAAATCGCGGCAAGGACGAACCAGACCGCGTTGACGGTCTCGCCTCGGAAGAATGCAATGACCGCCCACGCGATCGCCCCGATCACAGCAATGACCGTGAAAACAATCTTGTGCCTGGTCTTGATCGGTGACCGGTCGATGATCGCCACCGGCGGTAGATCTTTGTCGGTGCGGATGTAGGTGATGTCGCCTTGGCGGTCCTCGATCCGCTCTGACGGTGTGGCGGTGGGTGTGGCCACGGGTCTCTCCCTCGTCGGCTCGACTGCGCGTTCGGCCCTGGATGGCATGCTTTCGCTGATCCTTGCACCGGACTTACCGGGGATGTGGAGAAACCGGCTTCATGAGTCAGTTGCCGCGTAGTCCCGACATCCGCCGAAACTGCACTTAGGCAGCGAAAACGCGAGTGCGGGCCTGCTCAACTGCTGTCTCGGCGAGGAAAATCACCGAACGGCGAACGTGATCGAGTGCCAGCCGGTCGCACCGTCGGGCACCGGGTCGGCTCGCTCAGATGTTTGGGTGTATCCGGTGTTGTCGGTGGCGCGCACTGTAACCGTATGCAGGCCCGGCTCCTGGGCATCCCAGTCGAAGCTCCACAGCCGCCAGGCGGCATCGGAGTAGCGCGCGCCCAATTGCGCTGGCTGCCAGTCACCGTCATCGAGCTGGACTTCGACGCCGCGCACACCACGGTCCTGCGCCCACGCGACACCGCCGAACTTGACCGGACCCACGGGCACGTCCTGTCCGGCCCGGGGTACATCGATGCGGGACTCGGTCTTGATGGGCCCCCGCGCCGACCAACCCCGCTGCGTCCAGTACGCCTGCGCTCGATCGAAGCGGGTCACCTCCAGATCGACCACCCATTTGGTGGCCGAGACATATCCGTACAGGCCCGGGACGACCAATCGGGCCGGATATCCGTGCTCAACGGGCAGTGGATCGCCGTTCATACCGATCGCCAGCATCGCGTCATCGGCAGTGAGTGCCGCCACGGGGGTGCCCGCACTCCACCCGTCGGTCGACCTCGACAGCACCATGTCGGCATCGGACTGCACACCGGCTTCGGCAAGCAGGTCTCGGACGCGGTAGCCGGTCCAGGTCGCGTTCGAAATGAGTTCGCCGCCGATGGGATTGGACACGCACGTCAGCGTCACGACTTGCTCCACGGCATCGAATCGGTCGAGATCGGCAAAGCCGTAGGTGACTTCACGGTCCACCATGCCGTGAATCCTCAGCTGCCAATCGGCGCGGCTGAGTTGGGGCACTCTGAGCGCGGTGTCGATGCGGTAGAAGTCGGAGTTGCTGGTGATAAACGATGGCAGAGCAACGCCTTTCGGCTGCACGGCTTCGGGTATCGGAGGTGCGGCGTCGTTGACTCGGGGCAGCGCGAAGGCCTGTCGATCGCCTGAGACCGAGGAGGTGAGCCTGGAGATCACGGCGCCCGCCACACCGCTGACTGCACCGAGGGCAAGGAAACCCAGCGTCACCAAGGACAGCCTTCTGCCGCGGTCCGGGCTGTCGGAGGCTCCGGAAGCGGCCGGGCTGTCTGGAAGGTCGCCGGTGTCTTTGACGTCGCCGGTGCCCGGAGCATCACTGAATCGGCCCGAAACCAACAGGCGGAGCACGGCTACCCCGCACGCAGTGCCCACCACCGCCGGCACGACGTCGACGAACGTCGCGCCCGCGCGAGTCAGAACGGCAGCACACCCCGCGAGGCCGGTGGCCACGATCACCGCACTGCCCAGCGGTCTGCGGGCAGACTCGAGGAGGCCCGCGGCGGCCGCGACCACCGCGATCACCACCAGCACGAGCACGGTCAACACCAGCTTGTCGGCGGTACCGAAGGTCTGGATGGCCCACTCCTTGACCGGACCGGGAGTCAGGTCGATCACCGCGGACCCGGCCGCGGTACGGACGTCGGCCTGTTGTCCGAACGCGGCCCCGGCCAACTGGGCGATGCCGACCGAGACAGCAGCCGCGGCGATGCCACCCATCGCTTTGATGCCCCAAGTGGTCATATTTTCTAAACTACCGCCGCGGGGCACCCCAAACCCTTACCGAAAGATGTCCTGCGCCCAATCCTGGGTGCGTCGGACGCCGGCGGTGGGTGTCCTCACCCGAGTTTGCACGTGCTTGCGCACAGGTTCGGCGTCGGCGACGTGCCGAGACGACTCGTAGTACCAACCTGCAGCGGGGGGTCTGGGCTGGTCCGACGATCCGACTCGGTCTGCGCGCGGTGGTCGCCTGCGGCAACCGGCTGCTGACCGCTGTCCAACCGGGCCGGCCGCCGAAACTGCGTACCGGCTGAGACGCACCCGAAGTCTTGCCGCTGGAATGCTGTCTCAGCGATAGACCGCTAGCGCAACGGACGGAGCACAATCGGCATGCCGTCGATCGGAACCGCCATGCCGCCGTGGTCGTAGTGCGGCCGGTAGCCCGGATCGACCAGTTCGAGCCGGTACTTACGCAGCAGTCGGTGCATTACAGTCTTGATCTCCAACTGACCGAACACCATGCCGATACATTTGTGCGCACCACCTCCGAACGGGGCGAACGCGTAGCGATGCCGCTTGTGCTCGTTGCGGGGTTCGGCGAACCGCGCTGGATCGAATTTCTCGGGATCGGTCCACAGCTCGGGCAACCGATGGTTGAGCGATGGCCAGGTCATGATGGCGGTGTCGGCCGGGATATGGAACCCCATCAGCTCGGTGTCTCGGACTGCCTGGCGGAAGTTGAACGGCAGCGGAGTCACCATCCGCAGGGCCTCGTTGATCACCAGGTCGTAGGTCTCAAGCTTCTCCAAGGCTTGGATATCGAGTGGGCCGTCGCCGATCCGCTCGGATTCCTCGCGGCACCGGTCCTGCCACTCCGGGTTGGCCGCCAGGTGGTAGGCCATCGTCGTCAGCGTCGACGTCGACGTGTCGTGGGCGGCCATCATCAGGAAGATCATGTGGCTGACCACGTCCTGGTCGGTGAAACTCTGGCCCTCCTCGTCCTGGGAATGACACAGCACGCTGAACATGTCGGTGCTCTCGGAACGCCGCTTCTCGGCGATGCGCGCGTTGAAGTAGTCCTCGAGCGTCTTGCGGGCACGGATGCCCCGCCACCAGCTCAGCGGAGGCACCGGCTTGCGGACGATCGCATTTCCCGCTCGCGTGGTGGTGGTAAACGCTTTGTTGACGGTGGTAACCAGTTCCTTGTCGGTGCCGGCCTCGTGGCCCATGAACACGACCGAGGCGATGTCAAGGGTCAGCTCCTTGACCGCCGGATGGAACAGAAATCGGGGATCGTCGGCCACCCAGTCATTGGCGATCACCGCCGAAGCCACGGTATCGATGTGCTCGACGTATCCGGTCAGCCGGCTGCGGGTGAATGCCTCCTGCATGATCCGGCGGTGGTACATGTGGTCTTCGAAGTCGCGCAACATCAGGCCGCCCTCGAAGAACGGCCCGATGACGGGATCCCACGCTTTCTGGGAGAAGTCCTTGTTGCGGTTGGAGGACACGGCCTGGGTGGCATCGGGACCCAACGCCGCGACGGCGGGGAGCACCGGAGAGCCCGCAAAGTGGATCGGCCCGTGCTCGCGGTATAGGTGCAGGACAAAGTCGGGACCGCCGCGGAACAGCTCGATCATGTGCGCGAACACCGGTAGTCCGTTGTCGCCCCGCACCGCTTTGAGACCGCTGCCCGCAGGGGGCTCCGCCAGGACGACCTCCTTCCACTCATGCTCAAGTAGCCGCTTCTCGAGGGCTCCCATCCCGGGGATTGTGACCGGCGTCGGCCTCAAGCGCCGTTTCGCCTGGTCAAGCAGGTAATCCTTGGTGTTTATCGTGGCCATCGAACTCTCCTGGTAAAGGCAAGCTGTGGTGGATGTCACCCCTGCTCATATCCTGATGGGGAGACTTGACGCATGTCAAGTTTTGATTGGAGCGAGTCGCGGTGCGAAGGTCTACTGCCATGACCGCCGAACCATCACGTCCTCCGCAGGAGCGCCGCAGTCGCGGTGACCGGCGACGCGACGCGATCATCGGCGCGGTCCGAGAGTTACTGCAGGAACGCTCGTTCGCCGACCTATCGGTCAGCACCATCAGCGAGCGCGCCGGCGTCGCCCGATCCGGCTTCTACTTCTACTTCGACTCCAAGTACGCGGTACTCGCGGTCATTGTCGCCGACGCCATGGCCGAACTCGACAAGCTCACCCACGACTTCGCGCCGCGTGAGCCAGGGGAGTCCCCATCGGATTTCGCCAAACGCATGGTCGGCTATGCCGCGATCGTGTTCTCGTCGCACGACCCGATCATGAGCGCGTGCAATCTGGCCCGAACCACTGATGCCCAGATCCGCGAGATCATGGACGACTTTCAGGACACTGTGATCGACAAGATCGTCGGGCTGGTCAAGGACGACTCGGGCGCACGCCCGGTATCCGACGACCTTGCGGCTCTGGTGCGCACGTTGACCGCGGTGACGTCCATGACGCTCGCGCAGGACAGTGCGTTCGTGGGCCGCGATCAGGATCCCGCCGGGGCCGTCGAGATCGTCGAGCGGTTGTGGCTGTCCGCCCTGTGGGGCGGGGCCGACAGCGACCAGTAGTGTCGCGATCATGGCGCAGCAGGGTGGATTCGACGGAGGTTTTTCCGGCAAGCGGTGCCTTCTCACCGGCGCCGCCAGCGGGGTTGGGCGGGCAACCGCATTGAAGCTGGCCGCCGACGGAGCCGAACTGTATCTGACCGATCGTGACGCCGCCGGACTCGAGCTGACGGTCGCCGACTCGCGCGCGTTGGGTGGTGTCGTCGCCGCGCATCGAGCCCTGGACATCGCCGACTACGACGAGGTCGCCAGGTTCGCCGCCGACATCCACGCCACCCACCCGGCGATGGACCTGGTGATGAACATCGCCGGAGTGTCGGCGTGGGGCACCGTGGATCAACTCGCCCATCAGCACTGGAAGTCCATGATCGACACCAATCTGATGGGCCCGATCCACGTCATCGAGACGTTTTTGCCGCCGATGATGGCGGCGGGCCGCGGTGGGCATCTGGTGAACGTCTCGTCGGCGGCCGGATTGGTGGCCCTGCCCTGGCATGCCGCCTACTCCGCCAGCAAGTACGGTCTGCGCGGGTTGTCGGAGGTGTTGCGCTTCGACCTGCACCGACACCGCATCGGCGTATCGGTGGCAGTACCTGGAGCGGTGAAAACACCTCTGGTCCAATCGCTTCACATCGCGGGCGTGGACCGCGAGCATCCGCACGTGCAGTTCTGGACGGACCGTTTCGCCAGCCACGCAGTGTCTCCGGAGGTCGCCGCAGAAAAGATCCTGCGCGGCGTCGTCCGCAACCGGTTCCTGATCTACACCTCGCCGGACATCCGCGCG
>Ga0210003_1002586_pt1 | contig 15153 bp, 17 predicted proteins | sample LantaG_FD_182804 | JGI IMG/M metagenome (GOLD analysis project Ga0210003, IMG submission 182804) | Deep subsurface microbial communities from Baltic Sea to uncover new lineages of life (NeLLi) - Landsort_02402 metaG (SPAdes) (version 2) | ecosystem: Environmental > Aquatic > Marine > Oceanic >... | reverse complement strand
CTTTATACTTACCAGGTCCTAATTCAGTATCACCATAAAGATGGCTACCTTCATTAAGAGTTTTACTATAAGCTTCGAAAATTAAATCTTGATCTGTTTTCATATTATTTATTTAATTAAATTTATATTTAGGATCGTTAGCACCTGCTAAGTAACCTTTAAGAATTTCACTCAACGAAGAAACTTCCATCGCTACTCTAGCAATCTTCTTAGTTTCTGAATTTGAAATACTATCAAAAATTGTATCAGATTCGGGTCTTAAAGCTAAATTGCTTTTAACTGAGATTAAAAATCATTAGGGCCTTATATGATCTTCTATAAGTGAAGCGTATGCTTTTACTAATTGAGGGTCATCGGTATAACGCTCTTGCTGTAATATATCAACAGCAACGAATACCTTTTCAAGTACTTGATTAATCTTATCTTCTAATTCTTTTGGTGCTTCTAGAAGTTGGTCTAGTAAATTTACAGCACCTTCGCTAGCATAATTTTCATTATCTTCTTCTGCAGAACCGAATTCTTTCTGTTGTTCTGCTATATAATCCTTAAACAATTCAAACAATTCATCAATATTGCTCCCGTCAGCACCGGCAAGCATTAAGCTTTCGATTAATCCATGACCTTCATCTACAGCTGCTAAAGCAGTATCAAATAAATCCTCCAGAGGAAGATCTTCAAATGCAGTTCCATAATCTTCCGCATCTTCAGGATCGACTTCATCCGGATCTGGTCCGATTTCTGCTGCTGCTTCTCTACCTCTCATTATATTTTTTTCTCTGCTTTCGTTATCTTCTTCACTAGCAGTCCAATACTCTTCACAGTGCTCTATTTCTGCTTCTGTAAGATTCCGACCAAGCTCAGCCTTCATAGCGTCAACAATTGCATCTAGATCATCAGTATCGACTTTCATACGTACATTATCGAGCGTCTCAAAGAAGTGTGCATCAGGTTGATGACCTTCGTTAATAAGAGATCTAGATACAGTGTAAGCTTCAAAGATTGAATTTATATCGGTTTTATTATTCATATTATTATTTAATTAAATTTATATTTAGGATCGTTAGCACCTGCTAAGTAACCTTTAAGAATTTCACTCAACGAAGAAACTTCCATTGCTACTCTGGCAATCTTCTTTGTTTCTGAATTTGAAATGCTATCAAAAATTGTATCAGATTCGGCAGAATTTAAAAATGTCTGAATACTATCTGTAGTACCATTTAGGTAATCCGAAAACCCATCCATTCTGGTGATCCATTCGCTTAATTGATCATACATCTCTTTCTGCTGACTAACCATTGTAGATGTACTGCCTTTAGGTATATCAGCTCCGAGTTCGTCACTAGTAATGTCTTGTAATTGTGAATCTAAAGCCTCTGCATCGGTAAGCTCTTGATCTTGCTCTAAAATCTTATAAAATCGGGTTGAGTATACGTTCATGTATATATTTATATCAAACAGCATAAATATATACATGAAGCAAAGAATATTTGAAGATTCCGAAATACCAAACTCCCAGAGGCAGATAACTGGGGTAGGTGCTAATGCTGTAGACCCAGGGGCGACAACGCTTCAACAGCAGTTAGTTCATAGAAACGAAGATATAGCTCTGCAGAATCCTAATAAAATGTACCCAATCGAAGGTATAGATCAAGCTATATCTGATGCCTTTATTAATATATCTAACGCGCAGCGGCTTATAGAAACAGCTAAATTAAACCCAGCTCTTAAAAGCCATAAAAATAGCTTCTTAAAGTTAGAAAAAAATCTTAAAAGTATAACAGGTATATTAGTTGATTTTGACGATACAGTTTCTATAATAAAGAATAATGAAAAGTAGTTTTGGTAAATTAATATACTCGATATTCCTAACCTTTAGTATAAGCACGTTAGTAGCTTTAATCTTTAAAGATGTATTTTGGAATGTATTCGCAATAGTAACTATATTGCAAATTATTAGTTTCGTAATTTTTAATCGAATATATACTAACTGGTTGATACAGTCTCTTGAAAAGAGTAAAACTGAACAGTTAAGAGAATCTAATAGAAACTATACTCATGTAGAATGTCCTTGCTCGCAAAAGTACACTCAATTAGTAGATATAAGATTTGATACTAGAAATATCTACCGCTGCATGCAGTGCGATAAGGACATATCAGCTACCCCTAACATTACTACAGTTAATGTATCTGACCCTCTATACTTTGATAAGAAAAATGGATAATTTAGAGAGCATCACGACAGAAGTGCCTCCAACTGCACTTGCAGGCCCACTGAAAGATATACCAACTAGTATAGAAGCTTTATCTGAAGAGTTGTTAAAGTCGCTTACATATGATCAGAGCGATTTATTTAAACAAGGTAGAGCATTTATAGGTAATAAGCCAACGACTACTATTACTTTATTGAGAGACTTCCTTTATATGGAGGTAGAACAGTTACAATTAACAAAAGAAGTAGATAATGTTGATAGGGCCGTTAACAGTAAGACTAAAAAAGCGCTACTCTCTCAAATAGATAATATTATTAGTATTCTTGAGATGTCAGTTAATACTAAGTCAGATCGTATATTTCTTATGATCGGAATGCTTTTACGCTCCTTATATAAAAAATAGGAACTGTCATATAATTATAGTATGAAAAAGATTAACGAAACTAAAGAAGTACATACAATGACAGTAGAAGAGCTCGAACGTGAAAATATTGATTATCTTTCGAGGTTCGCATGCTTATTATATGGAGTAAATGTGGCTGGAGAAGCTGCAGCTAAAATGGGCCGTAATACAGAGCGTGATAGTTCGTGGATTAAGCCTATTTTCTTTCAGAAGTATATCGATGAAAGATATGGCGATATGAAATATAATATTACTAAATCCTTAAACGGGGGTGATGATGAAGTTTATTCCTGGTAGTTCATTTATAAACCGAACTTCAAAGTTTGGAAAGTATTTTCGCCGCGGTCAGACATATGTTCTAAAGAATATATCACCTAGAGAAGGTAAGCTAAAATATATCTTTACTAGTGTAGACGGTGATAAAGAGATTGTATTTAGTTCAGCTGAAGAAGCAGATGGCTTCTTGAGTAACTTCTAATAATAATCGCCGTATATGTCGGTATCATTTACACCCATATCAAACACATCGTTTATACTAGTAGAGTCGGCACTATATTCACTGTAATTTTCTTTTTTAGGTTCAGTTTCAATATTAGCACCACCACTTAACCTACCAGCGAATGCATCTTCATATATTTGCTGATTACCTGAAATATTTTCTCCAACAGTATTAAATGGTATACCTGGTTCAAAGCTATAATCGTACCGCTTAGCTCTAATTATAAAAACATAATGACCAGCTAAAGGATTGATTTGTGAAATATCCTCATCTAGCTTTTCAGTAATCTCAAAATATTTTGGTTGTCTGTTAGCAGGTCTATCATCTCCAAATTCTGATAACTGGAATACATCACCAGCCTTAGGTTCAACTACTGAGTATTGGGTATCATATACTGATGATAGAGTGTTAAACGTCGCTTCATATGATGATATATGAACATATGCTGTAATTTCATCATCACTTAAGAATCCGTATTTACTTAAGGTAATAGCATTATCATTAAGATTGATCGCCATCACTATATCCCTTGGTTCTGCGAAGGTCTTAGTAGGCTCTTCCCCGTATATGTTATCAGCCGATAGTACGTTAAAAGTATTAACGAAATACGAAACCTTAACACCGTACTGGTTTATAACTTCTCTCCACCAGTTACTAAATAGAACGCGTTCCGATTCTTGTACCCCTTTATCGGTAAACCTCCAGCATGTTTCATCATCCTGAACAAGCCCTGGGTAGCAATTATTATTATAATCTATACTCATTTTTGTAACATAAAGGTGTTAGTCTGTGGGTTATAGAAGAGGCGAATACCTGTTTTGCCTAAAGTACAATCTTTATCTTTATGAGGTATAATATTAAAAGTATCTCTTATATACTCTAAATCAGCCGGAGTACATGCGCATGTACCTTTATTAGTTTTTAAATTTTCTATTTTTTGATTGTTAGATGCATCAGTTTTAACATAATCAGGCACAAGATTTAAATGCTTACGTCTATACGATGACTGTGTATCGGTAAACCCGTGACCTCTATGTCTGTGGTTGGTATGAAACTTTGCAAAACTATCCATAATTATATTTAATCAAAAAAAAGCTGCAACCAATAAAGTCGCAGCTTTTTTAAATTTGATTTTTAAATCTTAAGCAAACAAGTCACCTGTCTTACCAGTCTTTGTACTATGGACTTTATTTTGTTTTGATGTTAGCTTATGACCAGCTGCATCTGGAAGAGGCTTACCGTTAGCATCTACTTTGATTTTAACATCAGCTGAAGCTTTACCGCCAGAAGCTCTAACACTACCAACTGTATTCTTACGGCTCGTTAATGAATGACCAGCTGAACTAGGTACTTCTTTTAATTCAGTCGCTTCACCGAAAGCGTTGAAACCGCCTTCTTCATCTTCATCGCCTTCTTCACCTTCATCTTCATCTTCAAGCTCATCTTCACCACCGAGTTGAGCCATTAACACGTCATGAAGCTTTTGCGCAGTCTCGCGATCGAGAGTTAAAGTAACTTCATCAGTTTCTTCAACGTCGCTAACTTCGTCATCAGTATCAATACCGAGAGCGTCAAGCTCTTCCATGTCCTGGTCGCCCATAACATCTTCAAATAATTTATCAAAAACAGATTTCATATTAATATTTATGCTATCTTTATATGTTTTTTCAACTTTCTCATCAAACTTCTGAGAACTAAATTTACCTGGAGTGTAAAGATTATCTTTCTTTTTCTTTTTAGACATGGTCTTTGGATCAATCGGCTCTTGGTAACCATCAACTTCTGTAATATCTGAAGTCTTTTTATTTTGAATATCTGTAGCAGCTTTACTATCTACACTCACTGGACCCTTACCGGGTTTCGTGCCGAAGCTTTTTATACCACCTCTCATACATGGCGATGCTTCCTTAGTTGACTCTTTTATGATGCTGTTTGAGTATACATTCCATATATCGGTTAGATTATTCTTTCTTGACATCTAAATATTTATTACATAATGACTAAAAATAAACAAAATTACATGAATAATCCAAATCTACCTGCAGTAGGTGCGGAATTCGAGTATACATCGTCACAAATAAACCAGCTTCAAAAGGCTGCAAAGAACTTACTATATTTTGCAGAAAACTTTTTCTATATTATTTCCTTAGATGACGGTAAGCAGAAGATTAAATTACATCTACCTCAAAAACGAGTTCTACGTCGAATGAGAGACAATAGATTCTTTATATTATTAGCATCGCGGCAAATCGGTAAAGCATTAGCGTTAGATACTCCAATACCAACGCCTAATGGTTGGACTACTATGGGTGAGCTTAAAGACGGGGATATAGTCTTTGATAATAAAGGTCAACCGACGACTGTTACAAAAGCTTGGGATGTTATGGTTGACAGGCCATGTTATAAGATAATATTCGATAACGGTGAAGAGATTGTAGCTGATGAAGGTCATTTATGGTTTACTCAAGATACGAAGGAGAGACGTAAAGGTAGTGTAGGTTCAAAAAAGACAACCGTAGATATATATAATGATCTGTATAGAAACGATAAGGAGCCTAATCACCGTATCCCGATTTCTATGACTGGTGTTGAGTATAAAGAGAGAGATCTCCCGATAGATCCTTATATTTTAGGTTTATGGCTCGGTGACGGCTGCAACGATTCATCTATTATAACGGTAGGTGATAGAGACGCAAGCGAGATGCAAGAAATTCTTAAAGAGCAGTCGCAATTTGATAAAATTCAGCTTAAAACGTATCAAAAAGGTAGCAACAGCTTATTAGTGACAGTTAATGAAGGTATACAAACGAAAAGTCTTAATACTCTTTTAAAGGCTAATAAACTTTTGCATAATAAGCATATCCCGGTTGAATATACAACATCCTCGAGAGATCAACGGCTTGAGCTTTTAAGAGGATTAATGGATTCAGATGGCTATATATCAAAAACAGGTATAGCGCAGTTCTATAATATGAATTTGGGGTTAGTTAAACATGTCAAAAATTTAATTGCTAGCTTAGGTTATAAGGTTACATATAAAGAAAACGATATATGGTATAAAGGTACTTATCAAGGTAAATGCGGGGTATTAACATATACACCCAGAGAATATGTAGCTAAGTTAGCGTTCAAGCGCGACCGTATAAAACGTAGATTGAATGTAAATGACTCTAGACGTAGAGCGCATTGGCATTATATTAAAGATATTATTCCAGTTGAGTCAGAGCCAGTTAGATGCATAACAGTTGATAGCGACGATTCAATGTTCTTATGTGGTAATCAATATATACCCACTTCAAACACTACAATGATGACAATCTACGCTCTATGGATTGCATGCTTTAATGACGATCAGAAAATTCTTATTGTAGCCAATAAAGAAGGTACTGCTATTGAAATAATGCAACGTATACGAATGGCGTATGAAGAACTACCTAATTGGTTAAAACCAGGCGTGAAAGAATATGGTAAAACCGCACTTACACTGGCTAACGGTACGAGAATAGGTATATCAACTACCACAGGCACAGCAGCTCGTGGTCAATCGGTTAACTGCCTTATATTAGATGAGCTAGCTTTCATTGAGCCGCATTTAGTAGAAGAATTCTGGAAATCAGTATATCCTATCGTTTCATCCTCTAAGAAGTCTAAAATTTTTATAGCTTCAACAGCAAACGGTACCGGTAATCTATTTTATAAACTGTACTCTGGAGCTGATAGTGGTGAAACTAACTGGGCTTGTGATAAGATTTTATGGAATGAGATACCTGGTCGTGACGAGCGCTGGAAAAATGAAACTATTGCATCAATTGGGAGTGCTGAAGCTTGGTCACAAGAGTTCGAATGTAATTTTATTGACTCAGGTGAGAGTTCAGTAAATGAAGAATTATTTGCAAGATTGATGCAAAAAACACGTGAACCTAAATTTATATTTGATGAAGGTAAATATCTACTGTGGGATGAGCCTAATGCAGAAGGTGTATATATAGTTAGCGTTGATACCGCTGAAGGCGTCGGAGCTGACTATTCAGTGGTGCAGATATTTGATTATAAAGACCTTACATCTATTAAACAAGTAGCCACATATTGTGATAATAACATATCGCCTTACAATTTTACTGAAAAGGTACATGAGATATTACAGCACTGGGGTAATCCGCTAGTATGTATAGAAAGAAACAACTGCGGAGCTCAGGTGGTCGATAATCTGAGTAAACATCACGAGTATGAAAATATTGTGTCGTGGGGTGCGTCTACTGCAGGTCGATCTAAAGGTCAATTAGGTATAGTTGCTCATACAAATACAAAGCATAAGGGGGTAACAAACATGAGATATTGGGTAAATGAGCTCGAAAGTGTTGATATAAGAGATGTTAATTTAGTAAAGGAGCTGAGAGACTTTGTTAGATACCCAAATGGTACATGGGCAGCAAAGAGAGGGGCTAGCAATCATGATGATAGGGTTATGTCAATGATATGGAATTTAATTATATTAGAAGATGAGGTAGTTAAGAGACATTTTGAGGTTGCTCAGTTAGATAAAAATAATAAACCGTTACAAATTAAGCAATTCGACTTTGGGATTAAATATTTTATGAACCCTACATCGATTTATAGTAATGAAAGAGAAGATAGCTTTGACAATACACCGCCGGTGCTTATTGGAAACGCGATGAATCAATCTTCGGATATAGATCAGCTAATTGAAATGGGATTTACAACTTTACAATAATTATTATGTCACTAAATCAATCACAGTTAAATAAAAGTAGATTAGATAAATTTCTAATGGTTATCAATCTACCAGAGCCATTAAAGAATATTAATACTACTGATCTTACAGCTCATACAGATAATAAGGTAAATGAAAATTCTCTACAGTTCTCAGTATACGGGGCAGTAATTCCAAGTGTACAGGTACCTGCAATTACTCAACAATACGCTGGTCAATCGTATAAGTTGTCTAGTAATTCGAGACCGCCATACGAGAATGTATCAGTTAATTTTACTATTGATAGTAGGTTTAATAATTACTGGGTTCTGTATAAATGGTTAGATTTACTTAATAACGATAAGACCTCTACATTTGATGCAGACGACTTATCAAAAACTCCGGTTCTAGGACCTGCAAGCAGGAACCTGAATAAATCCTCGAATCCGCCATTATTATATCAAGCCGATATAACATTATATGCTAAAGATGAATTTAATAAAAACGTTGCTAAATTTTTATATACCAAAGCATTTCCGGTAAGCCTAGGCTCTATCGATTATAATTATAGAACAGAAGGTGAGATAGAAACTACATTCGAATTTGCGTTCTCTCAGTTAATAGTTGATTTATTATAATTTTTTAATCTAGAAGCCATAAATAATAGTATGGGACGCACAATTCAATCACCGGGTGTAGAAATAAAAGAAATCGACTTAAGTCTGAGACCTAATATAACGTTAGGTACTACAGTATTAGCTGCAGGATTCTCAGATAGAGGACCAACTGACGAAGTTATTCAAATAACTAGCTTAAGCGAATTTGAACAAGTTTACGGAGTACCAACAACTCCAGCTGAAAGATATTTTTATCATTCTGTTAGACCACTCTTTAATTCACCAGCAAACGTGCTAACGTATCGCTTACCTTATGGTGATGATACCGGGGCAGGTTTTGGTAATAGCTACGGAGCTTTGGTATATCCATGTAGTGCAGTTTCACTATCAGGTACTGGAGTAAATATAACAACATATTCGCAAGCAACATCATCTAACGGTGCTAGTACAGTTGAGGTACCGGTAAATTATATACTTGGTAAACCAACACACTTTGAACTTACTCAGCAAGAGTATTTTAAGATTCAGCAAAGACAGGGGTTTAGTTGGTCCAATACAATTGGTAACCCAAAAACGTTTGCCGATATCGGTCAAGGAGCTGTTATCGTTCTTAATAAGGGCCAGACAACTGTTAATAATAAGTATGAAGGTTTCTACTTAGGTATGGTCGATAATACTAATTTAAATACTGCTACAAACTTTGACGGTACTCTTACAGCTGAAACTGTTGCAGCGAGTGCAGTGTCTACCAGCAATTACTTGAGATTGCCAGAAGGTCGTCTTAATTTTGCATTATCTGCATTAAATGACGCTCAAACAAATCAATTCGGTCAAGAATCGGATAGTATTTCTGAAATCATGGAAAACCTTACTCAATACGAGATTGAAAGTTCTCAATATGATGATGTATTATCGGTTGGTTTGTTTAAATTAAGACAGTCAGTGTTTGCAGCTGATGTTATCAAGCTTGATTATATTCTCACTGAAAGCTATGTAGGTTCTTTCGATTGGCACCGTCAGCAGCAATCTCAAACCGGTGGATCTGCTCTGAGCTTCTTCTTAGGATTTAAAGAGGATCAGTCACCAAATATTGAGATTCTAATTAACGAGAATCTTTCCCATAGAAATGGCGATACATGGTTAGGTCTAGATGGACTTCCACGTAATAAAGTAAGAATGGCTAGTACAAAATTTAGTACTTCTAATTTAGGTAATGCTAACTGGCCAATTCTCTCTGGCAATTATATACCTGCAGGTTATGAAACTGCCGCTGCTACTGTTTCTGCGACTCTTTTAGGAGTTTCGCAGACATTAGGCGCTGCTGATAGTTTATTTACCATCGGAGCATATACAAATGCTAACTTACAATCATCGCAGAAAGATCTAGGATCTATTCCAAAGAAGCTTGATAGATTGTTAGATACTGTTGAAAATCCAGATATCTTTGATATCGACATTACAATTGAAGCTGGTTTAGGTACTATTAACGCTGGTAGAGAAGTTGCTGGCGATGAAAGGTATTACGATGATCTAGTTTCTATTCAAATGTCCGGCTTCGCAGTGAGCGATGTTACTAAGATTTCGCCTGATGCTCAAAATTATAGAGATGCGTGGAAGACTATTTACAATAGATTCAACGACTTTGCTGAAAAGAGAAGAAAGGATCACTTATTCATTGCTGACCTTCCAAGACCAATCTTCTTAGAAGGTGCAAACTTTAAGACATTACAAGATCCTAATAAGAATTTCTCGTTAAATGTTCAAAAGCCAATACAAGCATTTACAGCTATCTTAAATTCAAGCTACTCTACAACGTATGCATGTTGGAATAAGGTTTATGACTCGACATTAGATGACCAAACATGGGTACCATTCTCAGGTACAGCTGCTGAATTAATGGCAAATACTGATAGTAACTTCCAGCCATGGTTTGCACCAGCTGGCTTTACCAGAGGTAGAGTTGGTAGTGTTAATGATATTGTTATTTACCCTAAGCAAAAGCAAAGAGATCAATTATACAAGATTTCTGTAAATCCTGTAGCTTTCTTTCCTGGAGATGGTTTCGTAGTATTCGGGCAAAAAACATTACAAGCAGCTCCTACTGCATTCGATAGAATTAATGTGAGACGCCTGTTCTTGAACTTAGAGAAGTCAACTCGCAATACTATGAAGTATTTCATCTTCGAGCCTAATACATTATTAACCAGAACACGGATTATTAACACACTTACTCCTATATTCGAGAATTGTAAGAATACAGAAGGCGTTTATGATTACTTGATCGTTTGCGATGAGAGAAATAATACCCCAGATATTATCGATCAAAACGAGCTTGTAGTTGATATATACTTAAAGCCAGTTAGAGCAGCAGAGTTTATCTTAGTTAACTTCTACGCAACTCGTACCGGTACCGATTTCAACGAAATCATCGGATAATATTAACCCTTAACAAATTAAGCCGATCTGAAAGGATCGGCTTTTTTTTGAACTCATATAAAAAACAACTAATCTAGATTAAATAATTACATGGCAGACGTTAAACAAACGATACAAGATTTTTATACCCAGGCTCAAGTAAAGGATTTTGCGAGAAATAATCTTTTCAGAGTTTTAAATATTGACTTTGGTGATGGTAGTGATGTTTCTATAGGTGAAGAAGATTTAGTATATGTAACCACATCTACTTTACCTGGTAAAACAATTCAAGACGTTACAGTACAATATATGGGATTAGACTTTCATATACCCGGTACTGTTAAATATAATGGGTCAGAAGGGTATTCTCTTACTTTTAGAGCTGATGAATCATATAACCTATATGATAAGTTCCAGCAAGTAATTAACGACACTTTTGATGATTCGAATTCTACCGGCAATTACTTTACTCCTAAAGCTAGTTCAGTTATTGATTTAGTTCAGTTAAATAAAGAGCTTAATAGAGTTTCTCAATATCAATTAGTTGGATGTAGTATTAGAAGTATCGGCGATCTTTCGTATGATGTTACTGCTTCTGGTGATGTTCAAACATTTACTGTAACTATTGCTTACCACTACTATAGAAAAACAGCGTAAATTTTAATTAATTTTACTTAAAAGCCGTATCGTTTGATACGGCTTTTTTTTGCTTAAATATTATATATGGGTATATTAAATGCAGCTAATAATGTAATACAAGGGGTATCAAATCTCACAAAAGGAGCTTTAGGCGGTACTCTCGCGCAACCAAATATAAATTTATTCGGTACAAATGTACCTGGTGTACCTTTAGTAAGTTTTAGAAACTATTTTATTCAATCTATGTCGACCTGGGTTGGCTCGATACCCTTACGGACCCAATGGGTGGTTTTATTTGATAGTTTCCCTATTGGCCTAAATTCTGATATTATAAGAGGTTTAGAGCCGGTTCAAGGTGATAAGAAGGGCTTTGATATCGATAGAGCGAAAGCCTTTGTAACATCGTACCCCGCTCAAGGTATAGTCGGATGTATTTTTGCTCAAGGGGCTAGTATACCAGATGATACATTACAAACTTCTGTAGCTAATATTCCAAATAACCGCGGATTTATACCTGGGGTTATATCTGGTAATAGAGAAGCCTTTGCACCGCTTACGTTACAATTTAGAGAGACTAATACATCCTTTATTGATTGCGTTATTAGACCATGGGTTATATTAGGGAGCCATGCAGGTATGGTAGCTAGGGATGATAATAATAAACCAGAGTTAAACCCAAAATCTAATATTACTATAGTCCAGTATACTAGGTCATATCAAAAGATATCACAAATTCCTAGAAAGGTGTGGCAATTTTATAACTGCGTACCAACCAGTGTTGGTACCAGAAACTTAACATATGATGCTGAAGGTATGGAACAATATACTACAAACTGGAGTTACTCTCATTATAACGTCAGTGATAACTTATATTTGCCTTTACCTGATTTAATAGATAAATTATTTTAATGATTAATAATCTAATACCGGTACAGTTAGCGCATGGTACCGTATATTTTAGAGAACCAACATTCTACGAATATAAAAATATATGTAAAATGCTAATATCTAGCGATATCGCCGGTATAGGCAATTGTTTAAATACTATACTGGATACTCTCATAGCAGATAAACAGCCTCTAAATATAATTGATAAATTTAAATGTTTATTATCGATTAGAAATACAATACATGGTAATGGTATAGCTATTGAAATTAATGGTAAAAAAATAAACCACGATCTGTCATTAATACTAGATATTCCGTTTGATGATACTACATTTAAGTTTAAGGATCTAACATTCGGTAGTCCTACTAATTTTTTTATTGATAGTTATGATGAGTTAATCGCTCAATGTTTAGTTAAAGTTAAAGATACTGATGTAACCAGTCTATCTATAGCTAATAGAATGGCTATTATAAATGAAACTACACTACCGCTTACACTAGTATATAAGGAAATATCTAAAAAATTCGCAACAAGAAATATTACATTTTATAATGATGTAGAAATTAATATATACGACTCGGCCGCTATATTAACGTTTTTGAGAGATATATTTCAAGAAAATTTATTAGATATATTTAATTTCGAATATGCGTGTATACGCAATCTTAATTTAAAATCCTCAGACTTCAATACATATACATACCCTGAACTTAAGATATTTATTAATTGTTTAAACAAAGAAAACAACGATCAAAATAAATCTATGTCTGATAAGTAGTTGTTATTGTAAATATTTACTATAAATATCTTTATGTCTGATAATAAATTTAATGATATCTTAAACGAGATTAAGGTTAATAGAACGTTTTTGAGCGTATATATACCGTCAAAGCAAACGGAAGTAGAATTATTACCCCTTACGTTAGCGCAGCAAAAATTAATTATTGAAACTACCTCGGATACAACTCTTGGTATATTATTTTTTAATAATATATTTTATAAGATATTAAAGGAAAATATTCAATGTGATATTAAAGATTTAACAACTATTGATAGGGTTAATTTAACGTTAACATTAAGACAGCATTTAGAGGATATTGTAGAGTTTGGTGAAATTTCAGTATCTGTGGCAGAAATTCTCGAGAAAAATAAATCTATAGTTAATACTATAGAACCAGTTACGTTAACTTCAGGAGATTTTACTTTTGAGATACAAGCTCCGAATCTAGATATTGATAACTTTATTAATACTCACCTGTTAAATAAATATAAAAATGTTTCATTTGATGATCATAAATTAAAAAATCTTATAAGTGATCTGTATGTATATGAAATTTTAAAATTTATTAAAACAATAAAGATAAACGATACAGAAATATCCTTACATAGCGAGTTAGTTAAAAGTGCGAGTGTTATAGAGAGTATAGATACTAAACACTTTAAATCAATTACCGATTATATCAATAACGTTCGCGATACAGAAGCAAAATATACTAAATGCATTAAGAGTGAAAAATCTATAGATATTACTCCTGACTTGTTTATACTTTAGGTTAGCTATTAAATAATAGTATGGCTGACACTACTATAGGTGATGCATTACTATTATTATCAAAAGTATCCTCATCAACAGATAAAAGATTATCATTACTTGAAAAGGTAATAGGTAAGTCGGCCGCGTCTACATCAGTCTCTCCGAGCGCTAACTCACCTGTTGCTAAAGTAACGGGTAAACAAGCACCGGCAATAGCAACCAAGAAAATACCACGAGATGTTGTTGAAAAGCCGAAATCGGTGATTATCAGTGATTTCGGTAAAAAAGCTGAGAGCGATCTAAAGATGCTACAAGGTAAAGAGGGTACTGACGGTAAAGAAGAAAAGCCAGCTGATGCCGGTGGTGGTATGAGCTTTATTAAGAAGCTTATTGGACCTGCATTATTAGTATTAGGTGGCATTGCCGCGTTAGTTACTGGTTTAATGACAGATGGTCCGCTAAAAGGTCTTCTTAAAATACTTGCAAAAGGTGGTATTATCGGTGGAATTAAACTATTTACAGGTATGATGACTAAGCAGTTAGGTAAGTTTACTGGTCTATTTAGTAAACTAATGCCTGCGAATATGTTCGGAGCAGTTATTTCCAAAGCAAAAGGGTTTTTAGGTGGTATAACAAAATTTCTATTGAAACCGTTTGCTAAAATAGGAGGTAAGACCGCTGGTAAGGGTATATTTGGTACTATAGGTAAACTCTTCGGTAAATTTTTAAAGCCAATTTTAGGTAAACTACCAGGTATAGGGTCATTAATATCATTTGGGTTCGCGTTTAGTCGATTTAAAAAGGGTGATATTATAGGAGGTTTAATTGATGTTGCATCTGGTATCGCATCGATGGTACCTGGTGTAGGTACCGGTATAGCAATTGGTTTAGACGTACTTAACGCATTTTTAGATGTTAAAAAGGGTGGTAAGGATGAGAAGGTTGAGCCAAAGGGCTCTGGATTTAAACTAAGCACCTTTTTCGGTAAAATAAAAGATAAGATAATGAATAACTTTCCTATTAAAAATTTAATGCAAATGTGGAGTGGCGCTAAAATGGTATTTAGTGGAGATACAAAAGGAGGCTTAACAGAGATGGCTAATGCTATCCCATTTATGAAGCCTTTAGCTAATTTCTTATTTAGTGAACGTGAAGAAGTCAATGAAGAGACTGGTGAAGTATCGAGTACTACGATGTTTGCAAAGATAAAGGAAGTAGTAATGAATAACTTCCCTA
>Ga0210003_1002585_pt1 | contig 15154 bp, 20 predicted proteins | sample LantaG_FD_182804 | JGI IMG/M metagenome (GOLD analysis project Ga0210003, IMG submission 182804) | Deep subsurface microbial communities from Baltic Sea to uncover new lineages of life (NeLLi) - Landsort_02402 metaG (SPAdes) (version 2) | ecosystem: Environmental > Aquatic > Marine > Oceanic >... | reverse complement strand
GAAGGTGCCCCCCCAGTCGAGGCGCCAGCCGCGGGCGAAGGGCTTGGCCGGCCAGGCGGGCTCTCCCTCCTCGGGGACGACGTACCTGGAGAAGAGTTGGAGTCGGAGGTGGAGAGAGAGAGGGAGGGGGGGGGGTGAAGAAGAGAAATGGTTTTGTTAGCCGGGACGTGGCAAAGAAGAGGGGCGTTTTTTTTGTTTTCGTTTTTTTGGGAGGGGGCAAAAAAGTGGGCAATTGGGGCAGTTTTTGTTTTTGTTTTGGTTTGTTTCGTAGGGCAAAGAAGATAATTGGGCAAGAGAAAGAGGACGAGGAAGAGAAAGAGAGGAGTAAAAAAAGGCGACGGAAGAAGACGACGAAGAAGCAAAAAAAGAACTCGCTCGCGAAAAAACGAAAAAAAAACTCCAAAAAACTCACTCTGGAGCGTCGTAGGTGTAGGGAGCAGGGCAGTACTCAAACTCCTCCTCCTCCTCGGACTCCACCACGCGGTACTTTTTCCCGGAGGACTTGCCCCCGGTCGCCAAGTAGCCGTGCTCGTTGAACTCGTCGTCAAAGTCGCCGCCGCCGTGGCCTCCGTAGTCGTCGAGCGAGTCGAGGCCGCGGCCGTAGCCTCCGTCGCCGATCAGGCCGTCGTCGTCGAAGTCGGCGAGGTCGTCGTGGGGCTCCGGGTGGGCGGCGTCGTCGTCCTCGTGGTCGCCGCCCGGGGCGCGGGTGTCGTACATGTCGAGGGCCTCGACGAGCCTGGAAGAAGAGAGAAAAAGAGGTGGGAAAAAAAGAGAGAGTGGAAGAGGTCGAGGTGAGGTGAGCGGGGGGACTAAGAAGTGGAAACGCCAAGAGAGGCGCGAGCGCGCTCGCTCGCATTCTGGGGCTCGCATCGGGGCTCGAATGGCGAGCTTCTGCTGTTCCAACTCGCGTAGAACGACATTGTTGATATCTCGGAGCAGTTTTGCGGAGCGAGAGGCTCATCAAACGGACAGCGAGCGAGCTGGGGGCACGCGTGATGACGACGAATGATGAAGAGAGAGAGGAAGAAGCAAAGGCTCGAGCTCGAAGGTCGGCGCGATGGAGTTTTTCCCTCTTTCTCGTCAATCGAAAGCTTTTTGATTGCTCCCTTTCTCTCTCTCTCTCTCTCTCCTCTCCGGCACGGCCTCTCGCGTCCTCCTATCTTTTCTCCACCTCCAATTCCCCAGCACAACTCACTTGGAGAACGAGCCCATGTCGCCGCCGCCGCCAGCGTCACCCTGTTTTAGCAGTTGAATTGATTGTAAAAAGAAGAAAGGGAAAAAAGGTGAGGTGCTCGTCGTTTTCGTTAGCGCCGGCGTCGTCTGCTCGGGGCTTGCTTGAAAAAGTTCGATTAAAAAGAATTGCACCTCCCGGCACGGCCAAGTTCAGGACTTTGCTCCTCCCCGCCTGTGCGCGATGGTCAGCTGGCGTGATTTCGAGGTCTCGAAGCACGGGAGGCACGCAGGAGAGCACCGCCAAGCACCTCGAAACAGCCCCTTCCTTGGCTAGCTTTTGCTCGCTTTCAATGCTGAAACGCTGGTGCGCCGAAGCTCTCCCCTCAATCGCTCGTCGGTTGCTTGCCCCGTCTCTCTCTTTTTCACGCGCCGCGACGTCACGTTTTCCGCGCTGCTTAATGCCCCCAACGCGTCCAGGGCGTCGCCGACAGAAGCCGATTAGCTTCCGACACGAAAATTGAGGGCAGGCAAGGGCGGCAACAGGGAGAACCGGTGCGCGTCCCTCGGCTTCGAAGAAGGAAAAAAAGAAGCAGCGACTCGGCGCACTGGAGGTCGTCGTTGCTCCGAATTTCCATTTGCATCTCAATTCCCTTCCTCTTCCTCTCTCTCCTAGCAAATAAAACAAACACGCACCTCGAAGCCTCCCGCCATGGCTCGCTAACTGGAACTCTAAGGAGAAAACAGGAAAGCGGGGGGCAGCCAGGCCGGGAGAGAAGTAGAAGAAGAAGGCTTGTCGAAAAAGGGTCGCGAAACTCGAAACTCAACTAAGTTGAGGAAAACGAGAAAGAAGAGAACAGAGTGAGGAGAAAAAACCTCTGCGGCATTTTTTTTTTCTTCCCCTTTTTTTTTTTAACACTTCCCCCCCTCGTCACCGCGCACGGCGACGGACATAAAAACCAAACTCTCTCTCTCTCTCCTTCCCTCTCTTCTTATTCCATCTCACTTGACAACCTCCACCACCCTGGCCCCGAGCGAGTCCAGCGCCGCGACCCTGCTCGACCCGATCTCGAGCCCGCCGACCTCCCTGAAGGCCCTGCACATCGCCTCGGCGACCTCGACGCCGCTCCTCTCGTCTCTGACGACGGCCACGCAGGTCGGGCCGGCGCCGCTGATCGTGCAGCCCAGGGCGCCGGCCTCCGCCGCGGCTTGCTTGACTGCAGCAAAACCGGGGATCAGGGGGCCGCGGACGGGTTCGACGATGGCGTCCGCTCCCAGGGCCTCCCCGAGCTTCACCGCGTCGCCGAGGAGGATCGCCGCGACGAGCGCGCCTCCCGAGGCGCAGTTGGAGACCGCGGCCCCCATGGGGACCTCCTTGGGAAGGACGGCGCGCATCTCGGCGGTGGGGGCCTCGAACACGGGGTTGACGAGCGCGAAGAAGAGAGCGGGAGAAGTATTTTCTTCGTTGTTCTCTCTACTCCCTCCTCCTCTTCCCCCTCCGAAAGCGAGCTCCCTGACATCCAAAGGCTCCGCCGAGCGGATCAGCACGAAGCCGCCCATCAGAGCCGGCGCGATGTTGTCCGCGTGGAAGCCCGACACGGCGGCCTCGGACTCCAGGCCGGCGGGCACCAGCTGCTGGTTACTCAGGGGGGAACCAAAGAGGCCGTTGACCGCCGCGGCGGCGGCGGCAGCCGAGGCCGCCGAGGAGCCCAGCCCGGAGCCCAGGGGCAGCCCTTTCCTGAGGGTCAGGGCGACGCCGCAGGCCCGCGGGGACCCCAGCAGCTTCAGGGTGGCTGCCGCGGCGATCCCGGCGCAGTTGTCCTCGGCGCTCAGCGACAGCCTGCCGCCGTCGCCCTCGATCCCCTCGATCGTCACCCTGCCCGGCTGGCCCGGCAGGGGCCTCGCAGTGACCGTGTCCCCGGCGCCGCCGACGGCCGCTCCCAGCCAGTCGAACCCTGGGCCCAGGTTGGCGACGGTGGCCGGAGCGAAGGCCGAGACGGAGGAGGCGACGGGTGTCAGCGGGGGCCCCGAGTAGAGAGGAGAGAGGTCGGCGTGCTGTTGCTGCTGTTTTGAAGCTGGGGCGGAGAAGGAGATGACGAGATTCCGGTTGCTTCTTCGTGTCGTCCTGTTGCTGTTGCTGCTGCTGCTGCTGCTGCTGCTGCTGCTGCTGCTGCTGCTGCTGATGGCTCGCGGGGAGGCCGCCCTGCTGCTGCTGTAGGAGAAGCGCGACGAGGAAGAACCGGAGGTCGAGGTCGAAGGGGAAGCAGTGGCAGCAGCAATCGTCGTTGTCGCTGCCGTCGTCGCTCGGATCGGCCTCGGCATCGCGGCTCTCTCGAGGCTTTTGACGCCGATCGCCGACGAGAACATCATAGAGAGCGCCATGAGGCTTGCCTAGGAGGTAGAGTCGGATAGGAGAGACGCGATCTCGACGAGGGAAGAGAGCGCGAAAGTTGGCTTTTGGCTAGCTCTTGTTCGATCGGGGGTCGATTGAGTTTTTTTGAGCAAAGTCGAAACGCTGTCAACTCCTTCTGTTGACTTTGCTGATCAAAAACAGCTGCGAGCAAAGAGCATTCAACGATCTCTCTCTCCTGAGATGCGAATTGAGCTCAGAGAAAAAAGGAAGAGAGCACTGGAACGCGAGAGAAATGAATGTGTGAGAGAGTGAGAGAGTCGAAAAAAAACAAACTCGACCACCTCTCCACTCAACCCACCCACAACCTCCAAAAAAAAAAGCAAAACGCTATCTCTCTTCTTCCTTGGCATTTGAGCTCCTCCTCATCGGCCTATAGCAAAAGCCCCTTTTCTCAAACAGCATCATCATGCACCGCGCGACCGCGCAGACGGGCGCGCGCGGCGGAGGATCGGTCGCGCTCCGACAGCAGCAGCCGAGGCGCATGCCGATTCTCGCTCGGCCGTCGTCGTCGTCGTCGTCGTCGTCGCCGCCGGTGCTGGCTTCGTCGTCCTCTCCTTCTTTCTTGCTCCGCTCCGCCACGGAAAAGGCCGCGTCTTCTTCCACCACCTCCACTGCCGATGGCAACGAAAGCGAAGGCGACATCCGCAGCAAGGCGAACAGGCGCGGTGAGTCTAGGTGGATGATGGGGGTGGGAAGAGAAAAGCGAAGCGAGCGAGCGATTGATGGGAAGCAACTCTCTCTTCAAGCCGCGGAGGATGCGGGCGTCGCTCGTCGCTCGTTCTCTCTTCGCCGTCGCTCGTTCTGCGCTCGCGCTTTCTGGTCGCGGGCGCGTGGAATGGTCGAGTGACCCGTCGTGACCGCAAAGCAGACGAAGAGAAAGCGACACAGCGTCAGAGAAAGGAGCGAAAAGAGCAAGCTTGAGCGAGATTGAGAAAGGGGAAAAGCACGCTGAAGAGGCGACGGAAGAGCCGCCGCCGCTCTCCAAACCTCCTCCTTTCGTCGTCGTTCTCTCCCTTTCTTTCTTTCTCTCTCTCTACCACCTCTCCTCCTGCTGCTGCCCTGCGCCTCTTCTTCTCTTGCTCCGTGTTTGTGAAAGAACAAACACGCGCGCGCTTTCATGTTTGTTGAAAATCCACTCTGCCTTTTTTGCTCACTTTCAAAAAAAAAAACCCTCTCTCTCAAAAAAACCTCGAAAAACTCCCCTCAGCTCCCCTCGAGAAGTCCCACCTCTTCAACGCCCGCTACGTCCCCTTCGCCGACGTCGCCTCGGGGGCCAACCTTCGCACCTGCAAGGAGGCCTACGACCTCGACGAGGTGCTCTACCGCGCGAAAGACGGAGGCCTTCTCGATGTTTCCCACGACATGGAGGCTCTTGCGATCTACGGACCCGAGTACTGGAAGGCGCTTTTCGACGCTCGCACGGGACGTACGGCCTGGCCCTTCGGGTCCGGGGTCTGGTCCAAGAAAGAGTGGGTCCTCCCTGGCATCGCAGACGACGACATCGTCTCGATGTTCGAGGGCAACTCCAACCTGTTCTGGGCAGAGAGGTTTGGCAGGGACGTGTGCGGGATGAAGGACCTCTGGGTCAAGCAGTGCGGCAACTCGCACACCGGTTCCTTCAAGGACCTCGGCATGACGGTGCTGGTCTCGCAGGTCAACAGGCTGAGGAAGCTGAAGCCCGAAGCTGTCCAGGCCGTGGGGTGCGCGTCGACGGGGGACACCTCGGCGGCCCTGTCTGCCTACTGCGCTGCTGCCGGGATCCCTTCGATCGTCTTCCTGCCGGCAGACAAGATCTCGCTCGCGCAGCTGGTGCAGCCCATCGCCAACGGAGCTCTCGTTTTGTCAATTGACACAGACTTCGACGGGTGCATGCGCCTGATCCAGAGGGTGACCGAGGCCTCGCCCATCTACCTGGCCAACTCGATGAACTCTCTGCGCCTGGAAGGGCAGAAGACGGCGGCGATCGAGATCTGCCAGCAGTTTGACTGGGAAGTTCCTGATTGGGTCGTGATCCCCGGAGGCAACCTGGGGAACATCTACGCTTTCTATAAAGGGTTCAAGATGTGTTTCGACCTGGGTTTGACCAAGCGCATGCCGAGGCTGGTGTGCGCGCAGGCCGCCAACGCCAACCCGCTCTACCGGGCCTACAAGGCTGGCTACGAGAACTTCGAGGCCGTGAAAGCGCAGACGACGTTTGCGTCGGCGATCCAGATCGGCGACCCCGTTTCCATCGACCGAGCGATCATGGCCCTCAAGGCCTGCGACGGCATCGTCGAGGAGGCCACCGAGGAGGAGCTGATGGACGCCGCCGCGCGCGCCGACAGGACCGGGATGTTCAACTGCCCGCACACGGGCGTGGCGCTCGCCGCTTTGCTCAAGCTGCGCGAGCGCGGCGTGATCGCTCCCGGAGACCGCACCGTCGTGGTCTCGACGGCCCACGGACTGAAGTTCACGCAGTCTAAAGTGGCTTACCACTCCAAGGAGATCGAGGGGATGAAGTGCTCGCTGGCCAACCCTCCCGTGGCCGTGAAGGAGGACCTCGGGGCGGTGATGGACGCGATCAAGGTCAAGTTTGACAGCATGCGTTGAAGGAAAGAGGGTTTTTGATAGAGATCGGGGTTTTTTCTTTCCGCGTCGCGCGCGCGCGAGATCGCGAGAGAGAGGTCGAGAGGGATTTGGTTCCGCTTCTTTCTTCGCTCGCATTTGCTTCTACTTGATTTCTCACAAAAAGCAACAACAACAACGTTTTTATTTCACCGTGGCGGTTGCGGCAGAGCGGGAGGAGAGAGAGAGGCGGAGGGTGAGAGAGCGCGCGGAGGAGTTGAGAGAAGGAAGTCGAGAGGTCGAGGTCGGCGAGAACGAAAAAAATCTCGTCTTCCCTTCTTCCTTTCTTTTTTTTCTCCTTCCTCTCTTCGCTCAAACCTTTCTACCTTTTCTCGAATCCCGCTGGCCGGCGTGTACCAATGATTCATTATCCTTTTCGTTTTTTTCTTGCGTGCGTCTTTGTTTTCGAGGGGAGAGATGGAGAGAAAAGAGAGAGAGACTAAAATTTATTTTCGCAAAGGAGAGGCCGACTTTTTTTTGTTTTCCTTTTTGTCAGAGGGATTGGAGAGAAATAAAAACACCAAGATGGAAAGAAGCGACTTGAGAGAAAGAGAGATGCGACTCTCTTCTTGTTTTTGGTTTTTGTTTTGCAATAGACAAGAAAGAAAGAAAAACGGAAAAGCAAACACAGTGATGGAAAGAAGAGAGAAGAAGCAAAAAGCAAAAAAGAGAAAGTTTCTCTCTCTAAAAAAACAATAACAAAACAAAAGTCCTCTCTACTACGGCAGCGCCCCCGAAGGCAGCGTCCTAGCCCCCTCCAGCCTGGGAGCGTGACAAGCATCCGCCAGCGGCGCGCCCGCGCCCCTCCTCGCCGCCACATGCCCGGCCGCGAGGCCACACAGGACGGCGGCGCAGGCTCCCAAGTTGTAGGTCATCGCAGCGAGCATCAGCAAATAGCTTGCGGCGGCGTGCACGGCGTAGAGCAGGGCCGAGCCCGGCCTCGAGGTGAAGAGCGTCGAAAGGGAGGCGCGGAGGAGGCAGGCTGGGTTGTGGGCCTGGGGCTTGCGCGGGGAAGGAGGGGAAGAAGAAGAGGAAGGAGCGGCAGAAGAAGCGGCGGCAGCTTGGGCGGCGCAGCAGGGGCGGATCGGAGCAGCAGCAGCAGCAGCAGCGGAAGCAGCAGCAGGAGCTTCTCCTCCTCCCGCGCCGGGGAGCAGCGGCGCCTCGAGGCCTCTGCTGCCGTTCTCCGCGTTGCTGCTGCTGCTGCTGTTACTCCTGGCGTCCCTCTTCTCCCCGCACCTGCAGCAGGGGGGCGGCCTCGCCAGCGCCGACCTCGCCGCCGCGAGCCCCTCCTGCGCCGCGGCGAGCGAGAAGAGGCCGAGCAGGGCCGCGGCGTAAAGAGCAGGTTGCCCGCCGGTCTTCCAGCCGGAGAACCAGAGGGTGAGGTCGGTGGACTGGTAGAAGGTCCTGTGTTGGTTGGTTGGTTGGTTGGTTGGTTGAGGAGGGAACGAGGTGGTGGTCGGGGTTGAGAGAGAGAAAGGGAAGCTGCTGCTGCATCGCCTTCCATCGTCGTCGGAATTCGTCGTCGTCGTCCTCTTCCGCTTTTCGTGATCGTTCACCGCCCCCTTCGTTCTCCTCTTTCTCGGGCTCGGAATCCACCACCGAAACGCACATGTGCATACCGCAGCCGAGGCGCGCAGGCTGGGGCTGGAGGGAGGAGGCGGGAGCGGCGGCGGCCGCGGCAGCAGCAGCGGCGGCGACGAGGATGGGAGACGTCATTTTTTTGCTTCTGCTAAAAGTTTGGCTAAGGGAAAATGTAGGTCTGGTTGCATTTTCTTCGTGTTCAACGGAAAAAAAAAAGAAGAAGTCAACTTTCCGAACTTCTGATCGGGAAAACCTCTCACCCCGCCGCGCCCTTCCTTCCCCGCGCTCTCCTGGGCACGATCATGCGTTCTCCCTGTGCGCCGAGCACCTCGCGAGCATGCCGGAGCCTCGAGTCCAGCTTGATTGGCGATTCGAGCCCTAGAGCTCCCGGAGCTCGCCCGCGGAAGCATCAGCAGCAACGCCGACGCCGATGCGGCGTTGCCACTGCCGCTGCTGCTCCCGACGCTGCCGCTGCCCCCGACGAAAACAAAACCTCCACCTCCACCTCTTCTCCTCCCTCCTCTTCTTCCTCCGGTTCCTCCTGGACAGCCACCGACGGCGTGCGCTCCGAGGACTTTCTGCAGGCTCTCGGGACGCGCCAGCAGTACAACATCAACGTGGACCACGGTGAGAAAACTTGATTTTTTGGGGAAGGTTTTTTGAAAGAGAAAGAGGAGTTCAAGTTTTTGCTCGACCTCGACCTCGAGAAAAAAACCTCGACCTCAATCCCGCAACCTTCCCCAACCAACCAACAGGCCAGAACGTCGACCACCTCGACTCGCTCTTCGTCGGCAACGTGCTCGGCCACCGCTCCGACATCGCCGACGGCTCCCTGAGGGAGGACGACCACCGCCGCACCTTCAACAACCTCGTGGGCGACTACTACGTCGCCCCTTCCTTCATGGACGCCGTCGCGCTGCACGTGACCAAGAACGCGCTGGTCGAGACGGGCGGGCTCGACGACAAAACCGTGGTTCCGTTGATCCTGGGTGTTTGGGGTGGCAAGGGCCAGGGGAAGACCTTCCAGGTGGAGCTGACGCTGAAGAAATTGGGGGCGGAGGTGGTGACGATGAGTGCCGGGGAGGTAAGGAAGGAGAGAGGGGTGGGAGAGAGAGAAAAGAAGAGAAACGCGCGAAGAAGAAGAAAATACTCTCTCTTTTCTCTCACTCTCTTTCTTCTCCCCCCCTTTTTGATCTGTCCCCCACCAAACAAAAAAAACAACTAGATGGAAGACGAGTGGGCCGGCGTCCCGGGACAGCGCATCCGCCAGCGCTACAAGGCAGCCGCCGAGCTCGGCCGCGTCCGAGGCAAGCTGTCGGCGCTGGTGATCAACGACCTCGACGCGGGCGTCGGCGTCTTCGCCAACACGCAGCGGACGGTCAACAACCAGATCGTGATCGGGACGCTGATGGCGCTGTGCGACGACCCGAACTACGTGGAGGTGATCGCGGACGACTGGAGGACCGGTGAGAGTTGTTGTTGGAGGAGAGAGAGAGGAGAAAGAGAAGAGAAAGAGAGAGAGAAGAAAGAGAGAGCGAAAGAACTTCAAAACTTAACCTCAAAAACACCAAAACGATATAAAAAAAACAATGCGCAGGCCGCCCCAAGCGCGTCCCGAGAACTCCCATCATCGTCACGGGCAACGATCTGTCGACGCTGTTTGCTCCTTTGCTGCGCGACGGTAAGAGAAGAAAGAGAGAGAAAGAGAGAAAGAGAGAGAGAGAAAAGAAGAAAGTTTTAACGAAAAAAGCTCTCACCTTTTTCACAAAAAATATATCAAAAAAGGCCGCATGGACAAGTTCTACTGGAACCCGACGAGAGACGACCTCATCAACATCGTCTTCCAGATGATGAAGGAGGACGGCGTCAGCAGGGAGGACGTCGGCCTCGTGCTCGACGCCTTCCCCAACCAGTCTCTGGACTTTTACGGCGCGATGCGCTCTTCGGTCTACGATTCCCAGATCCGGAGGTGGATCGCAGAGACCGTGCAAATCCCCGTGTCTGACTCCACAGCTGCCATCAACGACCTCAGCGAGGCCAACATGAGCGAGCTCTGCAGGCGCCTGGTGCTGAAAGAGGACCTGCCGACCTTCGAGGCTCTTGATTTGTCTCTCGAGGATCTGCTCGCCGAAGGGGGGAGGCTGCAGCAAGAACAGGACTTTGTCAACTCGCAGAACTTGGCGAAGGAGTACCTGAAGAACATGGAGGACGGGAGCTCGGGGGGCCTGATCGGCCTGAGCGGGGACTACGTCGAGGAGTGAAAACTATCGTGGGTGGATGGGTGGATGGGGGGAGAAGAAGAGATAGAGATAGAGATAGAGAGAGAGACAGCTTTTTTTTCTTCTTCTTTCGTTTAAACAAAGCGTTTTTTTCCAAAATCTGAAAAGTTGTTCTCCTCTTCTCTTTCTCTCACGCCGGGGCAGCAGCAGCAGGAGCAGCAGCAGCCACCGCGGCGGTGCACTTCCACCCGTCTGCCCTCCTCCTCGTGCAAGCCCCTCCACCGCTACCGCTGCCGCCGCCGCAGCTGCTCCCCTTGCCTCCTCCTTGATTTCCTCCTCCACCTCCACCACCACCTCCACTACCACCACCACCGCCGCCGCGGCACCTCTGGCAGTCCGCGTGAACCTCCTGCAGCGCCGGACACGCCCTAGCGGCACTCTCGATAACCCTCTCGGCGTCCAGCTTCGGGTTGCCGTCGATCCAGAGGCGCGTCAGCGAAGGAAGAACGTTTTTTTCGGTTTTCTTGTCTTTTCCGTTTCCGTTTCCGTCTTCGTCGTCGTCGAAAAACTCCAACTTTTCCAAATCGTTCCGCGAGAGCCAGAGCTCCTGCAAGCCTTCTAATCCTCCTTTGCTCGCCCACCCTCGCGGCATCTCCTTCAGCTTGTTGTCCCAGAGAGGAAGCCTCGTCAGCTTCGTGAGTTTTCCCTTCTTGAAGAGCTCGCTCGGCAAGAATGCGAGCTCGTTGCCGAAGAGAGACAGGGCTTCGAGGTGAGAGAGAGAGCCCAGGTCGCCAGGGACCGAAGGGTTCATTTTGTTCAGATGGATTGAGAGTCTCGACAGCTTGGTGCAGTCGCTGAGAGCTCCTTCGGGCAGCGAAGTGAGCTTGTTCGAGTTCAGCGAAAGCCACTCGAGAGACGAACACCCCCTGAGGGCGCTCGCGGGGAACTCCGCGGCGAGCTCGTTCGAGTGTAAGGAGAGGCGGGCAAGTTTCTTCAGCTTGCCCAGGGCTGTGGGCGGCAGGGAGGAGATGCGGTTGGAGTGGAGGTCGAGGCGGGTGAGGAGGCTGGTTTTGGGGTTGAAGGTTGGCGGGGGGAGGGGTGAAGGGTGAGAGTGATGAAAGAAGAAGAAGAAGAAAGAAAGAAAAAAACCCGAAAAAAAACTCACGTCAGCTCCCCGATCTCTTCCGGCACCCCTTCCAGAGCGCACTCCGACAGGTCCAGCGTCTCCAGGTTCCTCAGCGACGCCAGGACCGCACCGGGGCCCAATTGTCCAGCAAGCGGGTTGAGCGCCAGCGACAGGTGTTTGAGCGAAGACGCGACCAGCGAGAGCTGCGGCGGCAGGCTGCGGAACGAGTTGTTCTCCAGCCAGAGCCACTCGAGACCCTCATTTTCTTCTTCGCTGCCTCCTTTCCCGAGATCGTCGGGGAGACTCCGAAGCGAGTTGCCCCCCAGAGAGAGTCTCCTGAGCTTGGGGAAGAGCAGGGGCATCACCCCCGGCGGAGGGAGGCAGAAGGTCGAGGAGGAAGAAGAAGAGGTCGACGACGAAGAGTTTGCAACGCCGGCGAGGTCGAGCGCCGTCACTCGCCCTCCCTCGCTCTCGACGCCCTTCCACTCGCTGAAGTCGAGCGTCGTCTTGGGAGCTTTGTCGCTCCCTTCGATGATCCTCCACCCCCAGTCGTCGTCGGGCGAGGTCAAAGAGGGCACGGCCTCGGCGAGTAGGGCCAGAGCGAGAGAGGCCCCCTGCAGAGCTGTCGCCGTCGCCGTCTTCTTGTCCTTTTCTTTCTTCTCGAGCTCCTGCCTCTTCGCGGGGCGGGCATCGCCATCGTCTTCATCATCTTCTTCTCCTCCATCAGCACGAGGGCGGTCGTGCTGCGGCTGCTGGTCGGTTGGGGATTTGAAAGAGAGGGAGAGAGGTGGAGGAGGTTGAGGTCGAAAAAAAAAACCGTCGCATCTTCACTTTCAATCTTATCCTTCCTCCTTCTCTCTCTCTTTCTCTCTTACCTTGTCTCCCGTCGCCCTCACTGCAGCTGCCGCGGCGACGACAGCATCCGTGTCCAGCGAGAGCAGGTCCGCAAACGGGTCCATGGTCTTTTGGAGAGAGAGAGTCTCCCGTGTCGAAGAATTGGGGAAGAAGAAGAAAAAAGTCGAAAGAGTGTTTTTCGATTTTCGTTTTTCTTCATTTTTTTCTCTTCGTCTCTTCGACTTCTTCAAAGAATCCTTCTTCCTTCTTTTTCTTCCTTCTCCACACCAAGATGTCGTGGATCACCGCCGCGGCCTTGCAGCTGGTGCTCACAAGCGTGACCCTGGGCGCGCTGCGGAAGAGCGGGATCATCGCGTGAGTGCGGAGAGAAGGGAGCGAGAGACGAAGAGCGAGAAGAAGAAGCAAAAAGAAACCTCGTCGTCGAGCATTCGTTTTTTCGTTTCGACGTCGATTGCCTTCTGCTGGCGCTTCGGATTCGAGACGCTTCTGTTTCGCAATGCGGCGCGTTTCGGACAAAGAGGAGACACGCCTCTTTCGTCCCATGCGAATAAACGAATTCAATTAGGGGAGCAAGGCGATGAAAAACGAGCTCCAAAAAAGAGCTCGCCTTCTTTTTTCCCGTCCATCGACCATCGACAAGGCGCGCCCTCTCTCCTTTCATCAACCTCTCAACCTTCTTCCACCTCCTCGTCTTCTTTCAAAAAAAAAACAACCACCAGCGTCGACTCCCGCAAGATCAAGAACCCGACGCTGCGCTCCGTCTTCGAGGGCGCCGTCGACCTGGGCGCGGACGCCGCGGGCAAAGCAGAAAAGTTCTGGGAGACGATTTCGAAATGAGAGAAAGAGAGAGAGAAAAGGCGGGTTTTTTTCTCTCTTTCATTTTCCGCACTTTTTTTTTTCACTTTGTAAACAACCCCCTCCATTTTCATCGAAATTGAATTCAATTACAACACACTCATTTCTTGTTACTGCCCTTGCTGTTGCTCTTTCCACCGACAGCGGCGCGGCACAGCTTGAGGCCGGCGAACGCGGGAGCCAGGACCGACTTCCGCTGCGGGCTCGCCGCCAGCGCCGTCGCCTCGTCCTCTGGCTGTTCGACCCAGAGCTTGTGCGCTATCCCCGCCCTTGTCAGAGACTCCGCGAGCTCTCTCAGCGTACTCTCGTTGTCTGCCTCGAGCACCACTTTGGTCATGCCGTCGATGGCCTCGGGCGAGCAGTACGATTTCGTTTCTTCTGTCTCTCGCGAGAGCCACAGAGCGGCCGTCGCGGCGTGCGCAGCCTGCGCCGCCAGAGAGCCCAGGGGCCAGCCCTGCTCCTTCCAGAGGTCGGAGCGGAGGACGACGTACTGCATGAGAGGGTCCGAGGATGAAGGTGTTTGGTCGCTCGTGCCTGCGGCTGCTGCTGCGGCGGTGGAGGTTGAGGCTGTTGCAGCGGTTGCCGCCGCCGGCGATGAACTCGACATGATCAATCCCCGAGCGAACCGCAGCGGCGGAGCTCCTCGCGCCAGGGATGTTGCCTGCCTCCTGCTGCTGCTGCTGCCGCTTACGAACAGGAGACGTCTGCTCGCGTGCGCTGCTACTGCCGATGCGGCTGTGGCAGCTGCCATCGAGGAAGAGAATCGACGAGGAATTTCTTGTTTTTTTCTGAACGAAGTCTTCGGAAGAGGAAGAAAACTCATCGGCTAGAATTTCCACAAAAAACGTCGAAAGTTTCAAAAACTTCGAATCGGGCCGCCACCCGCTTTTCCCTGCTGCTTCCACGACGATGAAGCTCCTCACCCACAACATGCTCGCGTGCCATATTAAGGGCGTCACCAACAACTTCCCGCTCAAGATCGAGGCGACCAAGGTGAGACGACGGGAGGAGAAAGAGATGAAGGGGAAAATCGAATGCGAGACGAACCAAGAGCAAGCCGTCGTCGCCGCTCGAGTCCCTTTCTCTCAACCTCAACCTCGACCTCGTTCTCTCCTCTTTCTCCCCTCTCCCCGTCTCAAACCAGGTCGAAACCATCGAGGCGGACTTTGACCCCGACTTCCTGCGGGACATGCTCCCTCGCCTCGAGTGGGGAGCCCTGGCAGAAGCGGCCGCTTCTCTGAATTGCTCGCCACCTTTACAAGAGACGCCGCCGACAGAAAAAGACCTGAACGATGACGCTTTTTTGAAATCGTTCCATCACGCCTTGCTCGAGGTCTGTCTGATCGAAGGAGCGCTGGTGTGCCCCGAGACGGGCAGGAAGTTCCCTGTCGAAAAGGGCATCCCGAATATGCTGCTGACGGAGGACGAGTGTTAGAGAAGGAGGAGAGTGGAGAGAAGAGATAACTATGTATCAAAAATGAAAAAAAAGAAAAACCCGAAAACTTGAATTTCGCTTCTTCCTCTTTCTCTTTCTCTCTTCCTCCGCATCTCTTTTCAAAGAATCGTCAACTCTCCCTTTCTCTCTCTCTCTCTCTCTCTCTCTCTCTCTCTCTCTCTCGTATTTACACAGATCGTCATCAAAAAACAAAAACAAAAAACAAAAGAATTCCACAAAACGAAACACCGAAAACTAATTCCACCTCTTTGCGTTTTTCGCCACGCCACCTTTCTTGCCACCGGCTGCAAACTCTTTTGCTTTCGCTTTCTTTGCCAGCATCTTCTCCGCTTTACTCATCTTCGACTTGGCCCTGATCGCGTCCTGCACCACCGCCTTGGCCTGCGCCTCCTTCTTCGCCATGGCGCCGCGCTCCCGCGCGTTCTTGTCGAGGAACCGGGCGTAGTCCCCCTCGTAATCAACTAATCGACACCCCTCGACCGCCACGACGCGCGTCGCGACGCGCCGCAGAAAGTAGCGATCGTGCGAGACCGCGATCACCGCCCCCGAAAAGCCCAGCAGGGCCTCCTCGAGCATCTCCTTGGAAGGGATGTCGAGGTGGTTGGTGGGCTCGTCGAGCACCAAGAGGGTCCCCCTGGCGAGCATGAACTTGGCGAGCGCGAGGCGGGCCTTTTCCCCGCCAGAGAGGACCTCTGCCCTCTTGTGCATGGCCTTGCCCGCGAACTGCATGCGGCCGAGCAGGGCCTTGATCTCCTGCAAGTGGTTTGGAAGAAGGGGTTCAAAGAAAAGAGAGAGAGAGAGAGAGAGAGAGAGAGAGAGAGAGAGAGAGAGAGAGAGAGAGAGAGAGAGAGAGAGAGAGAGAGAGAGAGAGAGAG
>Ga0210003_1002584_pt1 | contig 15154 bp, 10 predicted proteins | sample LantaG_FD_182804 | JGI IMG/M metagenome (GOLD analysis project Ga0210003, IMG submission 182804) | Deep subsurface microbial communities from Baltic Sea to uncover new lineages of life (NeLLi) - Landsort_02402 metaG (SPAdes) (version 2) | ecosystem: Environmental > Aquatic > Marine > Oceanic >... | reverse complement strand
GGCTGGTTACCCGACCCGCCGGGGCCACAAACGGTCTGCTGACAGGCGCCCCTAGATTGGCGGCCCGACCGGGGGTGGCGGTGGCGGAGCTGGGGGTGGTGGTTCGAACGGGGGCGGTGGCGGTTCGAACGGCGGCGGTGGTGGCTCAAACGGTGGCGGCGGTGGTGGCGGTGGTGGTGGTGGCGGTGGCATCGGCAGCGTTATGGGTGGTAGTCCAGGGATTTCAATCACGTTGACTGCCAACGGTGGTGGTGGTGGCTCTCCTGGGGGCGGTGGTGGTGGAGCGTTGAAAATCTGAGGAGTCGGCCGATACACCGGCGCCGGGCCGATCCCGTTACTGGTGTTGATCGTGATGATCGAGCCCGGGACGGTTTTGCCCTTGGGTGTGGTTCCCGTCACGGCCCCCTTCAAAGCGTAGCTGTTGACCGGTGAAGGTTGATCGGCAACTCGGAAGCCGGCGTCTTTCAGTCGTTTACGCGCCGCGTCGAGCTTCAGTCCGGTCACGCTGGGCACTTCGCTGCCGGGACCGCCGTCGACGAAGCGTGGGTCGGTGGGAGGCAGAGCCAGCGGACCGAAATCCTTGGCCACCGGCTCCATCGCCAGAAACCAGGTGCGGGCCGGCTCCTTGCCGCCGAACAGGTTGCCGTAACTGCATTTGCGCAGCGGATACGAACAGAGGCCGGACGGTGTGGGGGTGTCGTCGAAAATGTAGTTCGCGGCGGCGAATTGGTTCGTGAATCCAAGGAATGCTGACGACCGATGCGACTCAGTAGTGCCGGTCTTGCCTGACATGGGCAGATTCCAGCCCACCGAACCCGCAGCGCCGGCGGCGGTTCCGCTGGTGGAGTCCGCGCCCAGCGCGTTGGCCAAGGTGTTGGCGAGCCCTTCGGGAATGACTTGTTCACAAGCTGCGGTCTTGACGGCCACCTCGCGGCCGTGGCGGTCGACGATCTCGTCGACGGGCGATGGAGGGCACCACATGCCGCCCGACGCCAGTGTCGCGCCAACATTGGACAACTCGAGCGCGTTAATTTCGATGGGGCCCAGCGTGAAGGACCCGAGGTTCTGCCGCTTGATGTAGTCCGCGAGGCTCTCGTTGTTGTCGGGGTCGTAAGCGCGAGCGGTCCCAGGCTCGGAGTAGGACCGCAGCCCCAGTTTGACCGCCATGTCCACCACAGGCGATACACCGACCTGTGCAATCAGCTTGGCGAACGCGGTATTGGGTGACTGCGCCAGCGCATCGGTGACGTTCATCGGGCTGCGGTAGCCGCCGGCGTTCTTCACACACCACGTCTGGGGCGGACATCCGGGGGTGTTGCTGCTTCCCAGGCCTGTTCCCTGAAACGATTGCGGGACGTCGAGTTGGGCGTTGATGCCCATCCCCATCTCAAGAGCCACCGCTGTGGTGAAGATCTTGAATATCGATCCGGCACCATCGCCGACCAGCGAGAAGGGCTGAGGTTGCACGGTCTCACCGGCGCCGATGTTGAGACCGTAGGTGCGGTTGTCCGCCATCGCCACTACCCGGTGCGCCTTCTTCCCAGGCCTGATCACGCTCATCACGCTCGCGACGCCATCTGCCCTGGGGTCCGCGACCGCGTCGACCGCACGTTTGACGCTGCCCTGCACTTCGGGGTCCAGGGTGGTGCGGATCAGATAGCCATTGCGCGCCACGTCGTCCTTGCTGAGGCCCGCACGCGCCAAGTATTCCAGCACATATTCGCAGAAGAAGGCACGATCACCGGCTGCGATGCAGCCCTGCGGCAGCGGGTCGGGCTGAACCAGGACACCCAACGGCTGCGTCCTGGCAGCACGTAGTTCGTCGGCCTTGTCTGGCAGGTTGTCAATCATGCTGTCGAGCACCAAGTTCCGCCGCGCCAGGGCGCCTTCGGGATTGGTGTACGGGTCGAGCGCGCTGGTGGACTGCACCATCCCCGCCAGCAGCGCCGCCTGCTGCCAGTTGAGTTCCATTGCGTTGATGCCGAAGTAGGTTCGCGCCGCGTCCTGCACGCCGTAGGCGCCGTTACCGAATGGCACCAGGTTCAGATACCTCGCCAGAATCTCTGACTTGGGGAGAGCCTTGTCCAACGCCAGCGCCATGCGCATCTCGAGCAGCTTGCGCGTCGGTGTGGTTTCCACTGCGGCCCGGCGCTCCGCATCGGTCTGAGCCTGTACCAGAAGACGGTAGTTCTTGACGTATTGCTGCTCGATCGTCGACCCGCCCCGGGTTTCTTCGGCCGCCTGGAGGTAGCCGACGAGTCCGGTCAGCGTGCCTTGCAGATCCACACCGTTGTGCTCGGCGAAGCGCCTGTCCTCAATCGACACGATCGCCAGCTTCATGGTGTCAGCGATCCGATTGCTGGGCAACGGCCACCGGCGCTGCGCGTACAGCCACGCGATCGGTTTCCCGGCGGCATCGACCATGGTCGAGACTCTGGGAACCTCGCCCTCTGCGAGTTGCGCGGAATCCTCGTTCACCGAATCGGAGACTCGCATGGCCAGCACGCCGAAACCTCCGGCCAGCGGAAACATCATCGCTGCGACGAGCACACCGGCCAGCAAGCAACATACCGCCAGTCTGGCGGACGCTGCCGCCTTCGCCGGGGGCTGCTCGGACATGCGCTCAGCCTATAAGGGCGCAAGCTTCACAGCCGACCACAGGCCAATCGAAGGGCGATCCGAAGCGGGTCTAGCTACTTGCTCTCCGTCGATCCACAGGTGCAGTCTTTCCCGCACGCGCAGTTGGGTCCACAAGTGCAGTTCGGATTGTCGCAGCTCGGGGCTGTCATGTTGGTACGCACGCTCATTATCATATACCCCCATGAGGTATATGCGCCACGCTCTAAGCCGGACCCAATTCGGTGTGCACCTCGGTAAGGGTCTCGTCGTCGCACAGGCCCATCGTATGGGCTAGTTCCGCGGCGCGTAATGCGTCGGGCGCCAGATACAAGGGGATGCCCTCGGCGTGCAGCGCCGTCGAGTGCTCGCGCAATTCGCTGTTGCGTTCGTCGCTATCGGTGCCGACCTGCCGGATGATGATCAGTGTGACCCGGCCGGGGAACTCGCGAGCCATCTCCTCGTATGTCAGGGCATCGCGCTGACCGCTGTCGCCGATCAGCACGAATTGCATGTTCGGATAGGCCTCAAACAGCCGGCGGATAGCTGTCCGTTTGTGCTCGGCGCCGCTGCGCCGTAGATAACGCTCGGTCGGACCCCAGTCGGTGAGGAACATCGGACCGAGCGGGAAAGCGCGTAACTGAACGAACTCCTGCAGCAATGGGTAGAAAGACCAGCTTCCGGTCGACACATAGAAGAAGGTCGGCTCCGGCTTGCGGTTGCCGGCGCGGTTGGAAATACCCCGGGTAAGACCCCGGTAGAACGACGACATGCCTGCAATGGCGGTGCGTTGGTCGGCCTCGCGCAGCACCGTCCGAGTGACCATGGACAAACCCTCGGTCAGGCCAGTGAGCAGGATCGTGTCGTCGATGTCGGACACCACCAGAAAAGGTGCTTTACGCGACGGTTTGATTACCTGTCCCGTGCCGGAGGCCGATTCGCCATCTTCGATGGGCGTGGTCACCGCGTACGCTTCGTGCCATCCCACACGCAGGGCCGGAACCGGCAGCGAGAAATTCGCGAATCCGTGGTTGTCGGTGACCTCTTTGGCGCTGTGCTTTCCGACGCGTAACTCCACTTCGACTCCGACGATGCGTAGCGCGGCATGCCGGCGCAGATTGGTCTGGGCGACCTCCCAGTACGGGATGCGACTGTCGCCAGGCAGTTCCGGAACCTCGAGCACGCGGACGCGGACTTTCGCCACGTCATCGGCTACAAAGCCGCGGTACACGACGACGTGCATACCTCGAAACGCCCCTGATTTCATCTTCTGCTCGCGGCGACGCTTGGTGAGTGCGCTCTCGACCCCTACCGCGGCAGCGGCGACTTTCGGGCTACGCAGCCTCGCGTCCAACTCGGTAGCGATCCGGCGGGGGAGTAGGGCCATGTAGCTCAGCATGGCAAATGCCGGCCGTAGCCGTCCGGTTAACTGCCCGGTCTCTTTACGGCGGACTTCGCCTCGGCGGGTGTTGGCGTGCCACCGATGAAATCGTCCCAGTGCCGGCGAACGGGGGCCCACCGCTCGTCGAAGTCGGCGGCCCGCCGATGGGCCTTCGCGAGTTTGTCGGGGTCGTAGCGCCAGCGCGCCCACGGTGATGTCGGGCGCGCCAGTCGGCCGGCGGCCAACCAGGCGATGGGGGCGACGAATAGGCCGATCAGTGCGGTCGGGTACTTGCCTTTGAGTGCGGTCACCGCGACCAGGGCGAAGTGGACGATCAACACCCCAACCGCGCCGATACGGAGGGCGGCCAGGTCGGCGGGCATCTCGTCAGTCTTGATCGGTGACACTCCCACCGCCGCGAGACCCACGCAGGCGGCCGCCAACGTGACCATGTTCACGGAGAGCTGACCCTCCTGCGTCCAGTAGACGTCTTGGAGCCGGAAGATCATCGCGAACTCGTCGAGCACCAGAGACGCGCCGATCCCCACCAGCAGGCTGGCGATATAAATCCACACCGACAGCGGCGGCGAGCCGACCGCGGTGAACCCGCCGAAGATGAGCAACAGCACCCCTGGGGTGGAGTGATGCATGTGTACACCGTCAGTGCTGACATTGTGGAACGGACCCTTGCCCGCCCGGATCAGGCGGGTGATCGTTCGAGTCGTCACAAACGTCACCACAAACGCGACGAAGCTGAGCATCAGCGGACCTTTGTGGCCGTCGATAACGTCGTTCTGCCACCAAGTGCTCAGCCAGTCCATGACGGCATCGTAGACAGCGCCTGGCCGGCGCCAAAGGCGTCCTCCCACGACCGGTTGGCGAAACCGATTACGGTCAGGCGGGTTCGGCTCGCGGGCGGGCCCTAGCAGACGGCAACGCCGGAGCCGGGTCATCTTCGCCAAGCGCTTCGGCGACGGCGCGTTGGAACACAGCTTCATCGGGCGTGACACCCGTCCACCGCTGGAAGATCTCCATTGCCAGCTGCACCAGCATCTCCACCCCGTCGACGATCGGGCAGCCCCGCTCACGTGCCGTGCTCAGGAACGGTGTGATCCGGGGATTGGTGATCACATCGACCACGGCGCAGGCGGGATCAATCGAATCCCAGAGCACCGGCACTGGCTCCAGATCCGGCGCACAACCGAGATGGGTGGCATTCATCAGCAGCGTGGTGCCCGGCGGCACGCTAAGCGCGCCTTGCCAGGGCAGCCACTCGGCGGGCACCCCGGAGGCCCTCCGCGCCAGCTCGGCCACCTCGCGCCCCTGGGCTTCACGGCGGGTGACCAGGGTGAGGTGGGCAGCTCCGGACCAAGCCATCTCAACGGCCATCGCCCGGCCGGCGCCACCGGCCCCCAGCATTACCACTCGCTGACCCTGCAATGGCACTACCTTCTCAATCGCCTTTACTACGCCCTTGCCGTCGTTGTTGTGGCCGATCAGGCGACCCGTCTCGATGGTGACGTAGTTAGCGGCACCGATGGCACGGACGTCGTCATCGACCGCATCAAGGAGCGGAATCACCTTCACCTTGTAGGGAACCGTGATCCCGATCCCGCGGTAGCCCAGGGGCCGCAACGCCGCGACGGCAAGCGCCAGATCCTCTTCGGAGGCTATGTCGTTCTTCCAGAACTGCCAGTTCAGGCCGTAATGGCGGTACACCGCATCAAACATGAGGTCGATGGGATTCTCAGCCACTGGATGGCCCAGCATGCCGGTCATCTTCTTCTGGGGAGGAATCACTGGGGAGCAATCATCAGGTGATCGCATCGATGTGCCCTGAACTCCTAATCGCTGACCCGCACCGGCTGCACATTCCAGATCTCGTCGCAGTATTCGGCGATGGCCCGATCGGAGGAGAACTTGCCGCTACGCGCCGAATTGAGGATTGACTTACGCGTCCATGCTTCGGCGTCTCGCCAGGTGTCGCTCACCTGCTGCTGGCAGGTGATGTAGTCGGCGTAATCGGCCATCACCAGGAACGTGTCGTGGTGGGTCAGATTGTCGATCAGGGGACGGAACACCTCGGTGTCACCGCGGGAGAACCGGCCGTCGGCGATCAAACCGAGAACCTCGCCGAGCTCCTCGTTGTCCTCGATGTAGCGGCTCGGGCGGTAGCCCCCGCTCAGCACACGCTCTACGTCAGGCACGGTGAGCCCGAACAGAAAGAAGTTCTCGTCGCCGGCCTCCTCGCGAATCTCGACATTCGCGCCGTCGAGGGTGCCGACCGTCAGTGCTCCGTTGATCATGAATTTCATGTTGCCGGTTCCGGAAGCCTCCTTACCGGCGGTCGAAATCTGTTCGGACAGATCGGCTGCCGGATAGATCAGCTGGGCGCTTTGCACATTGAAGTTCGGGACGAAGGCGACCTTGATGCGGCTGTTCACTTCCGGGTCCGCGTTGACCGTCTCGGCGACGGCGTTGATCAACTTGATGATCAGCTTGGCCATGGTGTAGCCGGGTGCGGATTTTCCACCGAAAATAAAAGCACGCGGCGGGATTTCGAGGTCCGGGTTCTTCTTGAGCCGGTTGTACAGCGAGATGATGTGCAAAACGTTGAGGTGTTGACGTTTGTACTCGTGAATGCGCTTGACCTGGATGTCGAACATCCAGTCCGGATCAAGGTCTACGCCAGTAGTCGACAAGACGTAGTCGGCCAACCGCGCCTTATTGGCCCTCTTGACCGCACGCCAACGCTTCTGGAACGCGGGGTCGTCGGCCAGCGTTTCCAGCGCCCGCAGCCGCTCCAGGTCGACCATCCAGCCCCCACCGATGGTGTCGTCAAGCAACTCACGTAGCCCCGGATTCGACAGACCCAGGAAGCGGCGCGGTGTCACGCCGTTGGTCTTGTTGCTGAACCGTTCCGGCCACATCTCGTAGAAGTCTTTGAGCACAGTAGTTTTCAGCAGTTCGGAGTGCAGCGCTGCGACCCCGTTGATGGCATGGCTGCCCACGGTCGCCAGATGTGCCATCCGGATGCACTTTTCGCCGTCCTCACCGATCAACGACATGCGCCGCGCCCGTTCCCCATCGCCGGGGAACTGGGCACGCACCTCGTCGAGAAAGCGGCGGTTTATCTCGTAGATGATCTCGAGGTGTCGCGGCAAGAATTGGGCGAACATTGACAGCGACCAGGTTTCCAGCGCTTCGGGTAGCAGGGTGTGGTTGGTGTAGCCCATTGTCGCCACCGTGATCTGCCATGCGTCGTCCCAGTCGAAGTCGCGTTCATCGACAAGCAGCCGCATCAACTCGGCGACGGCGATCGAGGGGTGGGTGTCGTTGAGCTGGATGGCGACCCGGTCGGGGAGTTCCCGGGCGGAGCGCCCGGCGAAGTCCTCCAGCAGATGCAGGATGTCCTGCAGTGAGCAGGATACGAAGAAGTACTGCTGGGCCAGTCGAAGCTGCTTGCCGACTGCAGGCTCATCGTTGGGGTAGAGCACCTTGGTGATGTTTTCGGACACGACCTGGTCTGCCACGGCCCGGTAGTAGTCACCGGCGTTGAACGCCTCCAAGGCCAGCGCCTTGACCGCGTTGGCGCTCCACAGCGTCAGCGTGTTGCAGGTGTTCACCCCGTAGCCCTGGATGGGGGTGCCGTGGTAGACGCCTTTGGCGACACGTTGGGGAATCCAACGCACCCGTTCGCGGCCGTGCTCGTTGCGAAAGCGCTCGGTGTGGCCGGCCCAGCCGACGCGATAGTTCAACTCGGGTTTGACAATCTCCCAGGGATTGCCGTCGGCTAGCCAGTTGTCTGTGGTCTCGACCTGCCAGCCGTCATGGATCTCCTGGTCGAAGATGCCGAATTCGTAGCGGATGCCGTAGCCGATGGCCGGGCGCTCAAGGGTGGCCAGCGAGTCCAGATAGCAGGCCGCCAGCCGCCCCAGCCCGCCGTTGCCCAGGCCGGGTTCCTGCTCACAGGCCAGCACGGTGTCGAAGTCCTGGCCCAGCGCGGTGAGCGCAGCGCGGGCCGCCTCCTCGATCTGCAGGTTGAGCAGGTTGCTGCCCAGGTGCGGGCCCATCAGGAACTCCGCCGACAGGTAGCAGGCTACTTTCTTGTTGAGGTCCAGGTAGGTCTGGGTGGTCTCGGTCCAGCGCTGCTGCATCCGATCGCGGACGGCCAATGCGAGTGCGTGGTAGTAGTGCCGGGGTTCCAGTAGCGCGGCCGGGCGCCCGAGGGAATAACGCAGATGATCCTCGATCGCCTTACGCAAGGCGTCGGGGCTCATCGACGTCCGAATGTCCTCACAGGTAAGGGTTTCCGGGGGATCCGGGCGAATGGACTCGCTCATGCGCCTGACGCCTTCTGCTGCTCGGCGATAGCGGGAATCCCATCGATCATCTCTCGAGTGCCATTTCCCGCATCTTCTTCCGGTCAGGCTTCCCGATCGGGGTAACTGGGAGTTCATTCATGAAGACGACGTCCGTGGGTACCTTGTACCCAGAGAGGTTCGATTTGCAGAAATCCCTCACTTCGAGGGCGGTCATCTGCTGGCCGGGTTTCAACACGACTGCCAGCTTGAGGGCTTCTCCCCGCTTCTCGTCGGGGACACCGAAGGCACAGGCCTGCAGCACCTTCGGATGGGTGTACATGAGCTCATCGACCTCGCGCGGGTAGACGTTGAACCCGCTGGAAAGGACCATGTCCTTTTTGCGGTCGACGATGAAGAGATGACCGTCGGTATCCAGGTAGCCGATGTCGCCGGTAGCCAGCCACCCGTCCTGCAGGACCTTCGCCGTCTCAGCCGCATTGTTCCAGTACCCGCTCATCACAGTCGGACCCTTGACCATGATCTCCCCGGGCTCGCCGAGCGGCAAGTCCTTTGTCCCTGTGTCGATATCGACGATGCGAATGTCGTTGTCGGGGAACGGCAGACCGACCCCACCGGGTTTGCGCACCGTTTGCGTAGGGTTGCCGGTGATGACATTCGACGTCTCGGACATTCCATAACCTTCGGTGATGACCGCCCCAGAGAGTGCCTCGAAAGTACGCATCGCCTCCACCGGCAACGGCGCCGACCCCGAGATGATCGCCTTGATCGCCCCGACCTTCGAGCTGCCGATGTCGGGATGCTGATTCAGCCCGATGATCATGGTGGGCACGGCAGGAAAGAAGTTGGGCTCGTGCTGGTTGATCGCTGCCAGGATGTTCTCGGTGCTCGGCTGGGGCACCAGAATGATGGTCCCGCCATTCACATAGTTGATGTTGATATTCAGGTTGAATCCGTAGATGTGGTACAGCGGGATGGCCGCCAGACAACGCAGGTCCTCATCGGGGGCGAGGACCGGTGAGAGCCAGTAGTTCTCCTGGTAGGCCATCGCCACCAGGTTGGCGTTGGAGAGCACGCACCCTTTCGAGACGCCCGTCGTGCCGCCGGTGTACTGAAGCATGAGGGTGTCGGTGTGGCGAACGTCAACGTCCGGCTCCGTGTCGGCACCGCTGCCAGCAAGCTCATTGAAGTCGTGGATGCCCGATCCGCTCTCCACATCGACGGGCATGCTCGGAAGCTGGAAGGTGATCACGTTCTTCAGCGGGGTGTCGTTGGCTTTCAGGATCTCGATGGGACCCTTGGAGAACGCGGCCATCACGATGATGGTTTCCGCTCCGCTGTCCTTGATGTAATGACGCACTTCCGGCGTGGCCGCCAGCGGGTTCACCGGCGCGACGATGGCGCCCAGCTTGACGCATGCCTGGAAGGCGATGCAGTACTGCGGCACATTCGGCGCCATGATGGCGACGCGGTCGCCTTTCTTCACCCCGAGATCAACCAGGCTGTTCGCGACCTTCCGCGCCATCAGATTCACCAGCCCGTACGACAGGATGGTTTCGTTGATGACCAGGTAGTCCTTGTCGGGGTGCGCTTCGGCGTTGCTGTTGAAAAGCTGCTTGACGGAGACCGGAGGGTAGATGACGGAGTAGGGAACTCCTTTGTCGTATAGAGCGAACCACGGCTTGTTCCTGTCGATCATCAGGCACTACCTCTCCTCAGTATTAGCAGCGTCGATCACCTTCGACGCCCAGGAGAAGTCACGGGGGATCGCCGCTAGCCGGAACTCACATTGTCAAACGCAGTGGCGGAAACCACGGCGGTTTCACTATTTCAGCCGGGCCCTGGTTGCGCGCGGAATTGTGGATACCTCGTCGCCCGAGAAGCAGGTCGCCCGCGAAGCAGCGGCTATCGCCGGCCCCGTCGCACCAGGACCGGCCGCGCCTGGACGGCACAGAACGGCGCGCACTGGTCGATAATCTCCACATGACTGCGGCAAAGCACATCGGGATCGTGTTGTTTCCCGACGTTGAAGAACTTGATGCGGTTGGTCCGTGGGAGGTCCTCGCCGCATGGACGAGTTCCTTTCCAGAAGACGGCTACGCCGTCTCGTGTCTGTCCCGCTCTGGCGGTCTGGTGCAGTGCGCCAAAGGTCTAGTGCTGCAGGCGCACCATTCCTTCGCCGACGCGCCCAATCTCGATGTGTTGGTCTATCCCGGCGGTCAAGGCACGCGGCCGCAGTTGCATGATCGTGAGCAGTTGGATTGGGTCCGTCGCCAACGTGCCGATGTCCCGCTGATGACCAGCGTGTGCACCGGATCTCTGGTGTACGCGGCGGCCGGTCTGCTCTCCCACCGGCCCGCAACCACGCACCGGGCATCACTGGACCGGCTCGCCGAGCTCGACCCCACCATTGTCGTGCGGCGCGATGAGCGTTTTGTCGATGACGGCGATATCATTACCGCTGCGGGGGTGTCAGCCGGAATCGACATGGCGCTGCACCTCGTGGCCCGACTCTCCGGCCCTGACCGTTCTCGAGAGGTGCGCACATACATCCAGTACGACCGTTGCGAGTGAGTGATCTTTAGTGGTTACGCGGCTCGCACCCCGGACCGGTTCCCCTCCGCGCTTCACAGCCACCTGCCCGAGGCCGGGTCTTATGGTCGGCTCCACGCTTGACGGCGGCCCCAACTGGGCCGACGACGCTAACAGTGTCCTCGTATCGTGCGAGGTTGATCCCTGCATTGTCATCATGCTGATGCGAAGCCGGACACGCCTCACATGTCCAGTGTTCGGCCCAGCCCATGTCCTGCACCTGCCCGCAAACATGGCAGGTTTTCGACGACGGAAACCAGCGGTCAGCGACGACCAGGTGCGACCAGTTGCGACCAGTACGAGCCTGCCTTGTAAGACAAGTGCCGGCGCGGTGTTCCCAGAGCAGCATCGGAGAGTCCACGCCGGCGGACGCGCGCCCCTGGCAGATCCTTTTGCCACAACATCGGCGCCGCGTCCAAACCTTCAACAACGATGCAGCCGTGGGTTTTAGCCAGCCGTGTTGTCAGGACGTGCAGGTGATGAGTGCGAACATCGTTGACCCGGCGGTGCAGCCAGGGACATCTCGGTGGTGCGTTCATGTTAGCCAGTATCAGTAGGCATCCACCGCACCGGAGATCTCGCTCGCCCTTGCCCCAGTCGAGGGCGAGACCCCCCGAGCACTCCCGGGCAATCAGCGTTAGTCGTTGATTCGGTCGATGTCGATAAGCAGGTGCCGTGGGCCGCGGAAGATCTGGCTCTGCCGGTACGGCGGTGGATCGACAACGAGCTGCGGGTTCTCCACCCGCCGCAGGAAGGTCTCCAGCGCCAAGTTGACCTCCAACCGCGCGAGTGGCCCGCCCAAGCAGGTGTGAATGCCGCTGCCCCAGCCGAAGTGCTCGTTGTCGGAGCGCTTGGGGTTGAATCGGTTCGGATGAGCGAACACGGCGGGGTCGCGGTTCGCCGCGCTGTATACGAGATGTACCGCTGAGCCTGCCGGGATAGTTGTCCCCGCAATCTCGATGTCATCGGTCGCGCTGCGGCTCGGAAAGAACTGGACCGGTGATTGGAGGCGTTGGACCTCTTCGATCGCGCCGGGGATGAGTTCGGGCCGGCGGCGCAGCAGGTCGAAGGATCCCGGATTGCGCAGCAGGGTCATGACGCAGTTGGTGATGGTGTTGACCGTCGAATCGTGGCCGGCGACCAATAGCAAGCCCGCGTTGGCCACGGCTTCGCCGGGGGACATCGGCCCGTCGGGACCGTCGTCGTGGAGCAACTTCGAGAGCAGGCCCTCGCCCGGCTCACGAACGAACCGCGCGATCAGGTCGGTCAGGTATTGGTTTAGCGCTACCCCAGCTACCTCACCCTTCTCGGCGCGCACCTGCCCCTCCGCGGTGGCTCCATCCGGACCCAGATCCTCGCCAGCCAGGAAATCAAAGATCCAGTCATGGAACGAGGGCTCGTCCTCGACGGGTACGCCGAGGATGCTGCAGATCACCGCGACTGGAACCGGATAGGCGAAGTCGTCGACGACGTCGATCCTGGTCTTGTCGTAGGCTTTGGCCTTGTCGAGCAATCCGTTGCAGAGTCGCACAACGGTGGGCTCCATATCCGGAATGACATCCGGTGAGTGGGGCGGGCCGAAATGTCGCATTACCTGGCGGCGGGCCCGATCGTGGTCCGGCGGATCGGACATGATGATGCTCTGCGGGCCACCGGCTTCCCGATCGGGCGTGAGTGGGCTGCGGCTGATGTCGGAACTTATCCGCGGGTCATGGGCCAGTGCCAAGAGTTCGCGGTATCCGGTGACGACATAGGTCTTCTCCGCCACCTTTGCCACCGGCGTCCGCCGGAGTTCGTCGAAGAACGGGTACGGATCGGCCCGGTTCTCGAACTTCATCGCGTTCGCCCACGCGGTTTCGGGGGTCATCATCGCTCCTCCCTGGGGCGGAACTCGGCGCCACGCTGGGTCGGGTCATGGCCCGTCAACACGACGTCGGGAGTCCCGGTCGGCACCCGCGGATCCGGAAACCGGGCCGGAATCGGAGTCATGTCGGCGGGTCTGTCATAGCCCGGCGGAGGTGGCGGGAAGGGCGCTGATCGTTCGATCATCGCCCCGTAGTACTCCAGCCACTTGCCGTGGTTGAACGTGACGGCACCAACGATGCGGCCATCGCGACCGTAGGCGGCAGCGAAACGGCGCTCCTTGGTCGATCCCTGGGTGATGACGATCTCGTCGCCGAATGAGCACACCCCCACGCCCTTGATGTTGACGCCGAACTGGCCCGACCAGAAGGAAGGCAGCGGGAGGTGTGGTACGCGGTCGGTTTCGAGCCTGACCATGTTGTGCGCTGCGACCTGAGCACCGAGCACCGCGTTGTCCCAGTGCTCCAGGGAGAGAAACTCGTAGTCGTAGAGCACGTGGGGAGCACGCGCGACGTCGCCCGCTACGAAGATGTTGTCGGTTACCACTCCGTTGATGTCGAAGGCGCGGCAGCCGGCGTCGCAGGCAACCCCCCAGAAACCGGTGGCCAGGCCGGAGCCTTCCAGCCATTCGATGTTGCGGATCGAGCCCAGCGATGCCACCACGACGTCGACGTCGAGCATCGTCCCGTCGGAGAGCCGGGCGCGGCGAACATGCCCGCTTGAGCCTCCTTCCAGGTCACCTTCCAGCGCTTCCACTGAGACGCCGGTGCGGAGGTCAACCCCATGATCTCGCTGCATCTGCGCGGCGATCTCGCCGATGACGCCGCCGAGTGCACCGACCAGCGGCGCATCGGCGCGCTCGGCGACAGTTACCGCCAGGCCGAGTTCGCGGCAGACCGAGGCCATCTCGGATCCGATGAAGCCGGACCCGACAATGAGCACCCGGCCCGGTCCGGCATTGAGAGCCGCCTGTAGGCGGGCAGCGTCATCGCTGGTGCGCAGGGTGAAAACACCCTGCAGGGCGGCTTCCTTCGGGTTGAACCATTGCCGCGCGCGGGTGCCGGTGGCGATCAGCATCCGGCCGAAGGGGACTTTGTCACCATCGGCGAGGTGCACCTCCATGTTCACCCGGTCGAGCCCGACGGCTGCCACGCCGAGCCGCCAATCAGCGTCGAGCTCCCGCATCTGCGGAAGCTCAGTGTGGTCGGCGGGCACCCACCCCTTCAGCACCTGCTTGGAGAGAGGGGGACGATCATAGGGTTGGTGGCGCTCGTCGCCGATGATTGTGAGCCGGCCGTTAAAGCCTTCGTCGCGCAGTGTCTCGGCAGCGCGGAGTCCGGCCAGCGAGGCGCCGACGATGACGATCCGGCCCTCTGCCTTGAAGGCGTCGACGATGTCGGCGATCATCGACTCCGCCTTCACTCCGGTGCTCCCGCCGGCTCGACCAGGATCGCCTGCACCGGGCAAGATGCCGCCGCCCGCAGAACCCGCTGGCGCTGCGAGTCGTCGGGGTTGGGGTCATACATCAGCGCTTCCTCGCCGTGGAGTCGGAAGACATCCCGTGCGAGCGGCACGCATTGCGCGTACCCCTGGCACCGGTTCAGATCGACGACTATTCGCATACCCCACTCCTCATGGGCCGACGGAGAGCATTCATCCGGCTCGGGTGAGGAACTCGGCGGAACGCCGACCCAATTCAATCGTATTGTCAGACAAAAAGTTGTGAATTTCCGGCAGATCGCGGATGCGCCAGTCTGAGGTCGACGCCGGTCACACCTTCGGCCGCAACAAGTTTCTTCGCGCGGGGGTTTGGTACAGCGGGCACCGGCCGAGGGTCCGCCCACCTGCGTAGTACTCGGCCTCGGCTTCTGCCGGTGGACGTCGGATGCTCCCCGGAAGCCGAAGCCGGGGTCGGGGTTGAACCCGATGGTGGGAGGGATCGCTCTGCAGCGACTTCCGATGACGTGCGCGTGTCGGTGCCGGTGCCGGCCGATCCGGTCGACCGCAGCGCCGAGCGTGCGTTGACGGCCCAACCCGCCCAGGCTGCCGTGCTGCGCGTTTGCCGAGCGCACCCATATCGATGAGCGCGGCCGCGACCACACCTGGCTCCTGGCCGAGACCCCGTTGAGTTGGACATCGCCGACGGGTCCCGCTGGTCAAGGAGCTTGCTGGAGAGTTTAATAAGACTCGTCACCTGGTCATAGGAGGTCGGGCCGTGGCTGTTGTATGGGCTCGTCGTGGTGGCTTGGGTCGTGGTGGCTCGCGTCAACGCGGTCGTCGCTACGCCGGCAGCTTGCCGGTGCTGCGTTGGCTGCAGGTCGGTGCGGCTACCGCCGGGCTGGGTGTGGCTCTGGTGGCAGCACCGGCGGCGCAGGCCGAC